>JACCDH010053831.1_pt1 | contig 157204 bp, 141 predicted proteins | sample 7442481 | NCBI WGS metagenome assembly JACCDH01 (sample SAMN15323433, study PRJNA562643) | freshwater metagenome | isolation source: river surface water | place: USA:Blue River Watershed | collected 2017-08-15
CTTGGTATTTTTTCTGAGCAGATTTAAAATCTTCTTCAGATAATACCGGTGTAAAAATCACCATTAATTCGTAATTGTTCATTACTTGAATTTTTTGGTTAAATAATTGGTTTTTCCCAGTGGACATTCTTGTTACAGAATGAATCTGCCAAAACAGATTTGGGAGTGCGAAGGTAGGCTATTTTAGTGGATTTTGGACATTATTTGGCTTAAAAATCAATGCTACAGGGAAATGATCGCTGTAGCCACCTCTATAGGCATCTCCATTCCAAGTTCTTTTAGGGTAGCCAGCATATCTCCCTTGTGCTTCGATCATGTCATTTGTCTTGTAAATTATTGATTTATAATACTTTATATTTGTTTCGGTCTTTTTCCAATTACGACTTAGAAGGATTTGGTCAAAAAGGTTCCAACTGTCTCTAAACGCAAGGCTTCCAAGTCCTTGTTTGAACAAAGGCATGAATGGGTTGTCTAAGCCGAGGGTTCGAATACTTTTGTTGTTTGGGTTGTCATTAAAATCGCCCATTACAATCCAATAGGCGTTTTGATCTATCCTATTGATGCTATCCATAATTCGCTTGCATTTGGTTGCTGCCCAAATTCGATTATTTCTTGCCAAACCAGACCCACCCCTTCTACTAGGCCAATGATTCACTAAAATATACACCCATTGTTGTTGTAGTTGACCCTTCACCAAAAGTATATCCCTAGTAGCATATTGTTGAAAGTGAGTACCATCTTTTAAGGAAAAGGATTTGTACTGGTAGGGGGTAAATAATTTTGGTTGATACAATAATGCTACATCAATTCCTCTTGGATCCTGCGCATTGAAATGAATGTATTTGTATTGGTATTTTTTAATCCCGTTCGATTGAATGATTTTTTCAAGTACATATTGATTTTCGATTTCAGCGACACCTAGAATTGCGATCCCATTGTTGTTGTCTAATTTACCAAGCCCAAAAATAACCTTACTTATTTGATTGGTTTTTTGAGCATACCTTTCTGCTCCGTAACCCTTTTTACTATTGGGTAAAAACTCCTCATCTTTCACTGTGAGTTGATCAGTGGTATCATAATAATTTTCACAATTATAAAAAGCAACTACTTGTTTTGCATTTAGTGCATATTGATTTAAAAACAAGAGTATACTAATTGTGTATCGAACTAATGATGGATTGAAGTGCATTGGAGGTGTTTTGATAAAACTGCAATTTTAATATTTGCCATAATCAGGTATTTGCCGAAATAAATAACCAGATTTAAAAGCGCAATTTGCCTGCATGAATACGATCATCCGCAATTGTTTTATGCTTATTTATCTTATGTTATTCAATGGGGCTAAGTTGTTCGCACAAATTGAAAATGCAGACGCCTTGCCAAGACAGTTTGATTTGACGGGGCAAGAAATCAATTATTGGATACCTAATTTATTGCAATCAAATTATGCTGGATTGCATGAAATGGCTCAGTTCCAGGGGTTCGCCTTCAACTGGTCACCAAGAGGACTTGTACAAACTAAGGGCAATACGATCAATGGTTTGGATTGGCATTCAAATTTAAGTGGCTGGGATCCTGGTTTTAGTTACGCAGGTTTATATGGAGGGTTTAAATTATTGAATACGATGACGCCCTATGGCATAGGGTCATATGGACTTGGTGGACAAGCAGTGAATAGTCATAGTACGACCAATGCATCCCATTTTACTAAAACTAGATCTATCAACACTAGGTTAGGCAATGCAACAACAATGCAAGAGTATAGAATACAATGGCATTCGGGTATATTTAAAAAAAACAATTGGATCAATGTTGAAGCGATTTTTCAAAAAACACCAACTGGATTTTTAGTAAATGGTATCAAAGACCGTAAAGGAGTTTTAGTTAGCATGGAAAAAACGCTTTCAAAAAAACAGCAATTGGGTTTTAGTTTTTGGTGGAGTCCGGTCCTCCAGGGTAAACGCACGCCCACGGTATATGAAATGTTTGCACTTACAAAGGATCTGATGTACAATCCAAGTTGGGGGTGGCGCAATGGTCAAGCATTTTATGCCAACACTAAAAAAAATAGTGCACCTGTGATGAGTTTACATTATGACTTTCAAACAAGCAAGGGTAATACCATACAACTGAATCTTGGCGCAGTATATGGTAGACAAAGTGCAACACAAATGGACTGGTCTAAAGCAGCTGATCCTAGGCCAGATTATTATAAGTATTTGCCAAGTTTTGCGATAGATGAGCAACTGAAAAACAAGCTGTTGAATTGGTATAAAGTACATCCTGATTTGCTGCAAATACAATTTGATGAACTTGTTGTAAAAAATAGCAACCAGAAAAATGGTGCATCACAATACATAATCAATGAACGCATACAGCGTTTACAATTGCTTAGGGCTTCATTGCGAACGAATGTCGCCATCGGCACAAATAGCTTTTGGAATACAGGCTTATCTATGAATGAGGACAAAATTGAGTACATCAATCAAATAGCAGATTTATTAGGTGGGCAATTTTATTATAATTACAATACCTGGGTGAACGATGATGGCATTGCTACCGCATTTCAAAATGACATCCTTGCGCCTAACCGAAAAATTAAAAAAGGAGAAAAATGGGGTGCGCACTATTTTTTATTTAATAAAAGTTTGCAACTATGGACCAATTTGATTGGTGCAACGCGTTTTTTTGAATGGGGCTTCGGAATAAAAATAGGACAAGATCTAATGCAACGAAATGGCATCAATCAAAATGGATTATTTCCTATACAATCCAAAGGCCGCTCTGAAGCAGTTTCATTTCCATCAAGTCAATATCAATTTTATTTTCGGTACAAATTCAATGGAAGATGGTATTTGACCACTCAATTTTCTCAAACTATGGAAGCACCAGATGCAGGCGATTTATATACTGATCCCTCGAATCATGCAGTGCAAAATCCATTCCTCTTGCCTTTGATACATCAAGGCTTTGATGTGAAATTACATTATATGGGCAGCAATATAAAAGCGAGTGTATTGATCTATTCACAATCAAATCAAAATGAGCGTCAATATAAAATGTTCTACCATGACTTTTATAATGCTTTCGTAAGAGCGGGTGCAGGACAGATTGGATCCTTGCACCAGGGCGTAGAATCTTTTATTGAAACCAATTGGTCTAGTCCCATTCAATTCAGTCTTGCTAATAGTTATGGGCGGTTTCGGATCACCAACCAGCCATTGTATGAAATCAGGTTAGCAGATAATTTATTTAAAGTTCAATCAGGTCAATTGTTACTAAAGCAGTTCCCAGCCACTTCATATCCGCAAGCGGTGCAAGCTATCACAATGAATTATCAGCCTATTTATTCGATACGATTAAGTTTTTCAATTGTATACGCAAGTAGACGCGCAATTAGTCATGATCTTTTTAGGAGAAGTACCTGGGCTAAAGCAAACAGTACAACTGCACTCGCTTGGGATCGGCTTAGCGTGCCTGTCTGGGCCCCCGACCAATGGGTGTCCAACTTTTTTATTGCAAAAAACTTTCAATTGAAAGCGTCTAACGAAAGCTTGATTTTACGTCTGACTGCTTCTGTCCGCAACCTCCTAAATGCTGCCATTCCCAGCTTGATTTTTGAACAGTCTCGGTATGATTATAAAAATTTTATTGCTGATCAATTTCCTGCAAAATACATCTATGATTTAGGTAGGACTTACACCATTGGCCTGCAAATTTCTGCACGTTGATATTATTTAAAACAACCATTTTATGAAAAACAATTCATCTCTTTTTTGTGCTTTTTTATTGATGCTATTAACTGCCTGTTGTTGTATGGCATGTTTTAAGAAAGCAGCGTATGCTGTCCCATTTCAAGATCAGATAGGAGACAGCCTTATTAGCATTAAACAGCTTAAGCGTTTACATGTTATGGGCCAAGTGGAACCTATTCGGCATGAGTGGATGATTCAAGCAGTAGTTATTGCAAATGATGAATATGATAACTGGTATAAATCAATTGTAATTCAAGACAGCACAGCAGGTATTGTGTTATTACTAGATGGACAAAACTTATACCAAGATTATCCTGTTGGTGCAAAAATTAGGTTGAGATTAAAAAACTTGCTTTTATCTGATTATAGAAGAATGATTCAGTTGGTGGCAGCAGTCGATAGCAGCTCAGGAAGTTTACTTACAGGGGGCATCCCTGTGCCACTTTTTAAACAATATCTCGAACTGGTTCAAGACAATTATCCGATTGTTCCATTGAAAGTACAATTTAAAAATTTGCATGATTCTTTGCAAGGCAGGCTGATTCAATTAATAGGTATTGAATTTTCAGCCGCAGATACAGCACAAACTTTTGCGGACAAGAAGAATAAAGTTGGAGCGAGTAGGGCTTTAAAATTTTGCACGGGAGGTACCATTTATTTAAGAACAAGTGGGTATGCCGATTTTGCTGGAGCAGCGATCCCCAATGGGAATGGAAACATCGTGGGGGTCTATTCGGTTTTTAACACAGAGAAGCAATTGCTTCTGCGTCATCCAGATGACATTTTGTTTAATCAGTCTCGTTGTTCTGGTGCAGCCTGGCTGAAAAATTAACGGATTTGGAGCTTTTTAGGTGGATTGTCTTGTCAGCTTGGCAGAGGAGTGGCTTTGGTCCTTAGTTTGATATGATAGACTCAAATGAATTACATATGCAAAAAGGTCAAATAAGAGTTCAAACGGAAAACATTTTTCCAATCATCAAAAAGTTCCTTTACAGTGATCACGAGATTTTTGTTCGTGAATTAGTGAGTAATGCTGTAGATGCCGCTCAAAAATTAAAAACATTGAGTTCCAAAGGCGAAGCGAAAGGTGATTTAGGGGACTTAAGGGTAGATGTGATTGTAAATGCAAAAGAAAAAACCATTTCTATTATTGATAATGGTGTGGGGATGTCTGCTGAAGAAGTTGATAAATATATCAACCAGGTAGCATTTAGCGGGGCGGAAGAATTTGTAACAAAATACCAAGACGCAAGTATCATTGGACATTTTGGATTAGGTTTTTACAGCTCATTTATGGTGAGTGACAAAGTGGACATCTATAGTAAGAGTCATACAGGGGCGCCTGGTGTTTTCTGGAGTTGCGATGGCAGTCCTAGTTATGAATTATATGAAGTGGATTATAATCATCGTGGTACTAAAATTGTGATGCACATCAATGAGGAGAGTAAAGAATTTTTAGAACCATCTAGGGTAAAGTCAATCTTAGATAGATTCTGTAAATTTTTACCAGTAGCTATTTATTTCAAAGAAGAAGACGCGACAGCGTCTGATGAAAAAAGTGAGTTTGAACCTAAAGAAGGTGAAACTGTTGTAACAGAAAAACCCATCAATAACACCAATCCTATATGGGTAAGAAAGCCGGCAGATTTAACGAAAGAAGATTATGAAAAATTCTATAAAGAATTATATCCGTTTGGTGAAACACCTTTATTTTGGATTCATTTAAATGTAGATTATCCATTCAACTTGACGGGTATTTTATATTTTCCTAAGATCAAGCAGAGCTATGAAATTCAAAAAGATAAAATTCAATTGTATTGTAACCAAGTATTCGTTACAGACGAAGTGAAAGATATTGTTCCAGAATTTCTGATGTTATTACATGGTGTGATTGATAGTCCAGATATCCCTTTGAATGTGAGTAGAAGTTATTTACAAGGAGATCCTAATGTGAAGAAAATCAATGCACATATTACTAAAAAAGTCGCGGACAAATTAGAAGAGATTTTCAATAGTGATAGAAAAGCATTCGAAGAAAAATGGGAGAGCTTAGGTTTATTTGTAAAATATGGAATGATCACTGATGATAAATTTTTAGACAAAGCAAATAAGTTCTTAATTCTAGAAGATGCTGCTGAAGCTGGAAAGTTTTATACACTTGATGAATACAAAACCCTTACTTCAGATGCGCAAAAAAACAAAGATGGGAAACATGTATTATTGTATACGACCAATCCTGTTCAACAAGATGCATTTATACAGGCAGCTGTTGGTAAGGGATATAAAGTCATTAAGTTGGAAACGATGGTGGACGCTGCATTTATCAACAATGTTGAAATGAAGTGGGAAGGGGTACAGTTTGTGCGCGTTGATGCAGACGTAGTTGATAATTTAATTGATAAACAAGAAAATGTTGATTCAGTTTTGTCAAAAGACGAGGTTGAACAAGCTAAAAAATTATTTGAATTCCAAGTACCAGAGATCACTTTGACAGTTGAAGTTAAAGGCTTGAGTAAGGATGCAGCTCCTGTAATTGCAACAAGACCTGAGTTTATGCGACGTATGAAAGATATGGCTGGAATGGGTGGAGGTATGACAGCATTTTATGCTCAAATGCCAGACGAAGTTCAATTAACCATCAATGGCAATCACCCTGTGTACCAAACTTTGTTAAAAGAAAATGACCTCGAAAAGCAACAAAAGCAAGCAAGAAATCTTGCTGATCTTGCTTTACTATCACAGGGATTACTGAAAGGGGCTGAATTGACAAACTTTATCAACAGAACAGTAGAATTAACGAGTAAGTAAGTTTATATAAACAATGATCAAACAGCGAATCCAAATGCACTAATTTGGATTCGCTGTTTTTAAATCAAGTACTTGCATTTGTACAGATTGGTTGCCCTGCCACTCGTTTAATTGTAATTGAAAAACAATATCAAAGGGCTTGCCAGATTTTACAATATTGATTCTTTCTGGCATATTATAACCAATTCCACGCACGCTTTGATTACCTTGAGTCAAATTAAAACTAATGTGCGACTCTTTTACAAGCTTCGAATAACCTGTGTCACGTACGTTTTTGGCAATAAACACTGGACGCATATTGTCTGGCCCAAAGGGTTCCATCTGTGCTATGATATTAAAAAACTGAAGGTTAATTTGGTCTAGTGGAAGCGTTGCATTAATCACAATTTCTGGAACCAATTGTTCTGGCGTTATTCTTTCCGCAACAGCTTTTTCAAATGCAATTTTAAAAGATGAGAGTTGGTCAATTGACAAGGTCATTCCAGCAGCAGCAAAATGCCCGCCATATCCTAAGAGATGTGCTCTGCAGGCATGCAGCGCTTCGTACAAGTTAAATCCGTGAACGCTTCTTGCACTTCCTGAAACAATATCTCCACTTTGTGTAAGAACTATGGTTGGCTTATAGTGTTTTTCAATTAATCTGCTTGCTACTATACCAACCACTCCTTTGTGCCAATGTGGTTGGAAAACCACTGTAGATTTTTTAAGCACATGCGCTGGGTCATTTTCAATTTCAGCCAATGCTTCTTCTGAAATGGTGGTATCAGCCTCTCTTCTGTCAAGATTATCTTGTTGTAAACGTGAAGCAACAGCTAATGCGCTTTCATAATCTTTCTCTATAAAAAGTTGTACAGCTTTTTTAGCATCATCCATTCTGCCAGCTGCATTAATTCTTGGTGCAACAGCAAATACTAAATTGCTTATTCGTATAGGGTTTGTTTGCTTTGCTAATTCAAGTAGAGCAAGAATCCCATGGCTAGGATTTTCGTTTACTTTTTTTAAGCCGAAAAATGCCATGGTTCTATTTTCATCAGTTAAGGGTACAATATCTGCGGCGATCGCTGTAGCAACTAAATCTAAGTATTGTAAATAACTAGAATCAGGTAAATTGAAGTGCTTTGCAAGGGCTGTGATTAATTTAAATACTACGCCACAACCACATAATTCTTTATAGGGGTAAGGGCAGTCTGCTTGTTTTGCATTCAATATAGCTACAGCCGCTGGTAAAGTTGAATCGGGTAAATGATGATCACAAATAATAAAGTCAATTCCTAATGTTTTTGCATAATCAATCAATTCGATCGATTTAATGCCACAATCAACAGAAATAATTAAACTTATTCCAGTTGCTTTTGCATAATCAATACCCATTTTTGAAACACCATATCCCTCTTTATATCGATGAGGAATATAAAAATCAATATTGGGGCCAATATTTTTTAAAAACTGATACAAAGTTGCTACAGAAGTGGTCCCATCTACATCATAGTCTCCAAAAACCATGATAGATTCATTTTGATCAAAAGCAGATTGAATTCTTGCAATTGCTTTATCCATGTCTTTCATTAGCCATGGATCATATAAATCATTCAAGGAAGGTCTAAAAAATTGCTTTGCTTTATCAAAATCCTCTATACCTCTTTGTACAAGCAATTCGCATAATATGGGATGTATTTTTAGTGCATTTTGTAAATTACGCACTTTAGCACTATCACAAGCTAATATATTCCAACGTTTTTCCATTAATATTTCCTGTCAGTTGTATATCGCACTAATTCTTCTAATGCATCTCTTGTGATTGAAGGCGGGAAGCTATGTAATACTTGTAAAGCCTTGTCCCTGTATTCAATCATTTTTTTATGCGCATATTCGATGCCACCAAGTGCTTTCACATGGTCAATTACAAATTTTACTTTGCGCTTGTCATTGTTATTATTCTTAACGATATAAACAATTTCTTTTTTCAGTGCAGGTGTACATTGCTGTAAGGCATGTATTAATGGGAGGGTTAATTTTTTTTCCTTGATATCATTTCCAGTTGGTTTTCCTATCACTTCATCTCCATAGTCAAATAAATCATCTTTAATTTGGAATGCCATTCCCACATATTCGCCAAAGTCTTTCATTTTTTGAATCAGTTCAGGGTCTTTTGTAACTGAAGCTGCACCAGCGCCACAGCTAGATGATAAAAGACTAGCTGTTTTTCCATTGATAATTTCGTAATAAACAGATTCGTCAAAATTTAGATTTCTAGTCTTTTCGATTTGTAATAACTCTCCCTCGCTCATTTTTTTGACAGCATTGGAAAGTATGGTTAATATGTCGAAGTCTTTGTTTTCTAAAGAAAGTAGTAAGCCTTTAGAAAGTAAGTAATCGCCAACAAGTACAGCAATTTTATTCTTCCATAAAGCATTGATTGAAAAGAATCCTCTTCTTTCCAAGGTGTCATCAACTACATCATCATGTACTAATGTAGCGGTATGTAAAAGTTCAACTAAAGATGCAGCACGATAACTAGCTTCGTTGATCTCTCCATGTAATTTTGCAGATAGCAAAACAAACATAGGGCGCATTTGCTTGCCTTTCCTTTTGACAATATATTGCATAATCCGATCAAGCAAGGAAACCCTACTCTTGACTGCTTCCTTGAAATGTGTTTCAAAGAGTGCTAGTTCTTTGCCAATAACTTTTTTTGCTAGTTCCATTTACGGATGCAATTTAACTTGTATTTGGGGAAGTGCTCTGTTTTTTTTCTTTATTGAGCAAGCATATTAAAGTGTAATGCACCAAAATTTTGTAATGAAGATAGTTTTAGATCTGCTGCAGCCCAATGTTCTTGTTTTAGTGCGTCTGCTGCAGGCACGACAACACAAGTCATCCTTGCTGATTTTGCAGCAAGCATACCATAAAATGAGTCCTCAAAGCAGATACAAGCAAGTGGTGAAGTATGTAGAGCACTTGCGCAATCTAAATATACTTGTGGATGAGGCTTGGCATAAGGTAGATGCTGAGCGGAGCAACTAGCATGGATCAAACCTCGAATGCCGAGTTTGTCTTTAACCCATTCTATTAATGCAGTCGGTGAGGAGGTTGCAAGTCCAATTTTAAATTTTTTTTCCATGAAGAATTGAAAAATATGTTCTACTCCAGGCATTAATGTTGCTTCTTGGTCAATGTACAATAAAGCCTGGTCTATTACTCGTTGCTCTGCTCTGTTGTATTCCGATGCAGGAATTTTGTATTCATGCAACCAATGTGCTACAAATTCTTTGGATCTTAGTCCAGTTGTAGTAGCATATTGTGCCTCATTTAGACTAATGCCATATTGTCGGAAAATTTCATTTGCAGCTTTATTCCAAAGTGGCTCACTATTGATTAATAATCCATCTATATCAAAAATTACAGCGGTCTTTTTCATTGTTTAAAGATACAATTAGTTACTTAAACAGTACAAGTCATATAAAAGATTATGTACTATATTGCGACTCAAACTAGCAGATTGCATATGCGTTTATTAGATCATCTAAAGCAAATTCGAATCTTTCGTTCCATTGTATATGGGATTGTAGGTTTGTTTACTTATCCAGGGCTTGCTTTGTTTAATAAATTAATTATTGAGGGAACGGAACATCTTGAAAATCTTCCTAAGCGAAACGTGTTGTTTGTGAGTAACCACCAAACTTATTTTGCGGACGTCATTACTTTTGTACATATTTTTTGTGCTGTTAAGTGGAGAAAGTTCAACCGTTTGGGTATTCCATATTATCTTTTAAATCCATTTACAAATGTATATTTTGTAGCGGCGGAAGAAACGATGAATGACAATTGGCTAACCAAACTTTTTAAGCTTGGGGGTGCATTAACTGTAAAGCGAACATGGAGAGCAGAAGGGCAAGACGTCCAAAGACAGAGAGATGTTGTAGATACACAGAAAATAGATAAAGCATTAGCACAAAGTTGGGTGATCACTTTTCCGCAAGGAACCACTAAGCCATTTGCTCCTGGCAGGAAAGGGACAGCACATATCATTAAAAACAATCAACCAATTGTCGTGCCGGTGGTCATCAATGGTTTTTGGCGTGCATTTACCAAGAAAGGTTTGACTTACAAGAAAGTTGGCACGCCTCTAACAATCAGATTCAAAGCACCTCTAGTGATAGATTACACTGCACCTGTAGAAGTGATTTTGGATCAGGTAATGGATGCAATAGAACAAAGTAAAGCATATATGCTTAAAGGGAAACATCATGTAATGAAAGTAATTGAAAAGTAAGCATCCGCAGCTTAGATTCAATCTTAATTCAATTTATTCTCCTTCTTCTTTGATGAACAATGCCTTCAATTCAGTCGCATCATCAGGTTTCATTTTACCAGCTAGTATTAAACGCAATTGTCTTCTTCTTAATGCACTTGCGTAATATTTTTTCTCTTCCTCTGTTTCTGCAATAATTTCTGGCACCCTGATTGGTTGCTTTTTTTCGTCAAGAGCGACAAACGTGAAATAGGCCTCATTACTCAATACCCTTGTTTGTTCAATAATATTTTGATTCCAGACCTTCAAGTGTATTTCCATTGAGGTATTAAATGCTCTCGTTACCTTGGCTTCAATACAAATTACATTACCCAGTTTGATAGGCGTTTTAAAACTTATATTATCCACAGATGCGGTCATTGCCGCTGAATTACAATGCTTAGCTGCAGACAAATAAGCGGCGATATCCATCCAATACATCAATTTGCCTCCCATGAGATCACCGTGGGTGTTGGTGTCATTGGGTAAAACTAATTCATTCATTGTGGTATACGATGCAGATGCTGTTTTTGCTTCCATGGTGTCCATTAAATTTAAATAGAACACGAAGGTACAACTATACCAATTACAAGTTGATTAGATCGTACAAGATTCCAAATTGCGTAAATAAGCAGCATCAACCTCTGCGCCAATTCCGGGCTGTTCACCAATACTCAAGTGCATCCCATTAAACTGAACCCCTCCAATCACAGGGTCTATTTTGTGTCCAATCAAGCAGGTGTCCATGTCATAAAAATGGATATTGTCCATGGCCATTGCAAAATGCATTTTTGCACTTAAAGCAAGCCTGCTTTCCAACATGCCACCCATCATACAAGGAATTTGGTGTGCTTTTGCAAGGTCATGAATTTTGATGGCTTCATGAATGCCTCCACTCTTGGAAAATTTGATATTGATAGCATGGCATGCATTATTGGCTATTAATTTTCTTGCGTCATGGTGTGTAAAAACAGATTCGTCTGCCATGATTTTTACTGGAGAATTTGCACAGAGTGCTGGTAAGTAATCATCATAATATTTATGCATAGGTTGTTCGCAAAATTCGATGTTGAATGCTGCTAAAGCAGTCAGCACTGGCAATGCATCTTCCTTAGTCCAACCTTGATTGGCATCAATCCTAATTTGAATTTCAGGTCCTATAGCGGATCGAATTTGACGAATGCGTTCTACATCTTCTTCAGGTGCTTTACCTAATTTAACTTTAATAATTTGAACGCCTTTTTGAACAAAATCAATTGCTTGTTCTGCCATTACCAATGGCGTACTTATACCGATGGTTAAATCTGATTCTATTTGTTTTTGCGCACCTCCCAAAAATTGATACAAGGGTTGATTGGCAGCTTTAGCGGCAATATCATACAAAGCCAAATCGAAAGCACTTTTTGCGGTGTAATTACCTGCAATCACTAAGTCTAATTCTTTTAATCGAGTTGAAATATCCAATGGATTTTTCCCTTTCCAAAATTGTGCAAATTCTTTTGCAATATGATAGCAACTCAATTGTGTCTCGCCCACAATCATTGGAAATGCTGAACATTCGCCAAGACCAACAATGCCTTGGTCCGTCTTTATTTCTACCAATATATTTTGCGCATATTCCATGGTCCCAGTTGCAATCGTAAAAGGGATCATTGGAATGCTGAATAGGTAGATTGTTGTTTCAATAATCTTCATAATGGGTATAAATATAATCCTTTTGAACAATTTGCCTTCACCGAATGTTATGATAAAAATCACTTACTATGGAAGGATTAAAACAAAAAAAAGTATTGTTACTTGGGGCTACAGGTGGAATCGGTGCTGAATTGGCAAATCTGTTACATAGTAGCGGTGCCCAACTTTGGTTAGCAGGGAGGGATACAACTAAATTAAACCAACTGGCAATTGATTTGAGTTTGGAGACAGGCCGATGTTTTCATGTGGATCTGGCTGACAGCTTTTCAGTGGCGTCTTTTACCAATCAATTAAAGCAATTTGAATTTGCTTTTGATATTTTTATTAATGCGGCAGGGATTGGAATTATTAAATCTTTTGACAAGTTATCTAAAGATGAAATGCAAACTTCATTTCAGGTCAATACACTAAGTAGTTTTGAAACGATTCAAGCGATTTTGCCAAAAATGATGGAACTTAAAAAAGGGCTGATAATTAATATTCCTGGTATTTTAGGGAAGGTTCCAATGGCAGGAGCAGCTGCATATTGCGCAAGTAAATACGCATTAGTGGGTATGATGCATTCATTAAGGGAAGAGTTGAAGCGTACAGAAATTAGAATTACACAATTATATTTAGGGGGTGTGGATTCCCCATTCTGGGATACGATTGATTTAAGAGTGCAAAGAGATAAAATGGTTGTTGCGCAAGAAGCTGCAAGAGCTATTTGGTTTTTGTGTCAACAGCCAAGTTCGGGTGTTGTGAGTGAAATGGTATTACAACCTTTTAATCATCAAGCGATTTAAACTTTGTGAACTAAATAATAGTTACGATATTTGCGATACGAATGAATGTTAGCATGAACCTATCTCTCAACAACACCCAGAACGCATTTGCGTATAAATCAAATTCAGATCTCAGAAAGGCAAAATGGCTTTTTAGTGTTATTCAAAATCCATGGATTGTAGCATTGGGTACAAGATTGACACCTGTTTTAATGAAATCTGGGTTACCAATCAATGGACTCATTCGCAATACAATTTTCAATCAGTTTGTAGGCGGAGAAACACTTGAAGAATCGGCAAGGGTGACTAAAATGTTGGGCGCATACGGTGTTCAAGTCATATTAGATTATGGTGTTGAAGCAAAAGAGGGGGACGCTAGTTTTGATGCTGTTACAGAACAATTCATAGCAGCAATTGAATTTGCTGCCACACAAGATAATATTCCTTTTGTAAGTGTTAAATTAACAGGATTATCAAGCATGCACTTGTTAGAGCGTATGAATGATGCCCCTAGATTGAGAAGTGGAGTACATGATAGCGAGTCGGATGATGCAGCTTGGAATCGTTTAAGAGAAAGAATGTACGCTATTTGTGATGTAGCCGAAGAAAATGGTGTGGGTATTTTAATTGATGCAGAAGAGACATGGATTCAAGATCCAATCGATCGGTTGGCAATAGAATTGATGGGCGTTTACAATAAGGAAAAAGTAGTAGTATATAACACGTATCAACTATACAGATCGGATCGTTTACGTTTTTTAAAATTATCGCATAAAATTGCCCAAGAGGGTCATTTTATCTTAGGTGCAAAATTGGTACGAGGTGCATACATGGAAAAGGAAAGAGCTCGGGCCGAAAAAATGGGATATCCTTCTCCCATTCAAGTTGATAAGTTGACGACTGATGCTGATTTTGATGCAGCAGTTGCATATTGTCTAGATCATATTGATCAGATTGCATTGATTTTAGCATCTCATAATGAAGCAAGCAATTTAAAATGTGCGCAGCTCATGCAGGCGAAAAATTTACCCAATCACCATCCTCATATTCATTTTTCTCAACTCTATGGCATGAGTGATCATATTAGTTTTAATATGGCATCAGAAGGTTATAAAGTGAGTAAATACCTTCCATTTGGTCCATTGCATGACGTGATACCTTATTTAATGCGAAGAGCCCAAGAAAATTCAAGTGTCAATGGTCAAACGAACAGAGAATTATTATTGATCAGGCAGGAAATTGCCAGAAGAAAAGCAAAATAATCCAATATTTACACATCATGTTGTAAATTGCAGCATGCAACAATATTTACAATTAGTCCAACATATTATTGATCACGGTACAGTTAAAACAGATCGAACAGGTACTGGTACAAAAAGCTGTTTTGGCTATCAAATGCGTTTTAATCTAGCCGATGGATTCCCTTTAGTAACGACAAAAAAGTTGCATCTTAAAAGTATCATTCATGAATTGCTTTGGTTTTTAAAAGGAGATACCAATATACAATACTTAAAAGAGCATGGTGTTCGTATCTGGGATGAGTGGGCAGATGAAAATGGCGATTTGGGTCCTGTATATGGAAAGCAATGGAGGAGCTGGGAAGCGCCCAATGGCGTAGTGATTGATCAAATTTCAACATTGATTGAACAGATTAAAAAAACACCAGATAGTAGAAGGTTGATTGTTAGTGCATGGAATGTAGGGGATTTATCTAAGATGGCCCTAATGCCTTGTCATAATATGTTTCAATTTTATGTTGCGGATGGCAAATTGAGTTGTCAATTGTACCAAAGAAGTGCAGATGTTTTTTTGGGCGTACCATTTAATATTGCATCTTATGCTTTATTAACGATGATGATTGCACAGGTTTGTGATTTACAATATGGTGATTTTGTACATAGTTTTGGAGATGTACATTTATACAATAATCATATAGAACAGGCATTATTACAATTAAGTAGAAAGCCTTTCCCACTTCCAACAATGAAAATTAATCCAGCTGTTAAAGACATCTTTGATTTTAAGTATGAGGATTTTACTTTAGAAAATTACGAATGTCATCCTAGTATCAAAGCGCCTGTGGCGGTATAATAATTTATCCATGAAAATATCTTTAGTTGTAGCAGCCTCATTAAACAATATGATTGGAAAAGACAATCAATTGCTTTGGCACCTGCCTAAGGATATGAAATTTTTTAAAGATACGACTTGGGCAATGCCAGTGATTATGGGTAGAAAAACTTTTGAGTCATTGGGTAAGCGCGTTTTGCCAGGTAGGTTGAATATAATTTTATCAAAACAAGTCGGACTTCATTACGATCATACTGAAGTAGTTGGTTCTTTGAAAGAAGCAATTGAGTTAGCAGCACGTGAAGCTTATGCTGAGGTTTTTGTGATTGGGGGTGGTCAGATTTATCAAGAGGCAATGTCCATTGCTGATACGATTTATATGACCAGGGTGCACACACAAATTGATGGGGATACATTGTTCCCATTGATAGATGCAACTTGGGAATTAGCGTATAGCTATCCCAATGCGGCAGATGACAAGCATCAATTTGCGTTTGATTTTGAATGTTGGAAAAGGAAATAAATGCGATATTCTGCACTCGCTAGAATGCTTAAATACTTTCGTTACTATTGGATAGCTGCCAATTCTAAAGGTCATGGAATTCACTCACCATTTGTTTTTAAATTCATTCAAGAACTATTGAATTCAAAAAGGCCGATGGTTATCAATGAAGATGAGTTAACAAATACTTTACCTTTGATTCAGGAAATTGAATACGCATACAAATACACATTGTCCTTTAAAATTAAAAGCTTAATTAAACGAAGTATTCAACAATTCAGACCAAATTCATATTGTGTTTTAAAGAATGAAATGCTGGTGGAGGGGCTTGTAAAATCCGAAAAAATTGATTTTGTCTTTATGGCAGAATGCAATTCGGTCGATTTGATATTCAGTAATCTAGATTTGTTAATGCAAAAATTGCATGCTGATTCTTGGATGATTTTGCAAGGAATACATACAAGTCCTGAGATGGAAAAAGTTTGGCAGCATCTAAAAAAACATCCAAAAGTAAGACTGACTATTGATTTATTTTTCATTGGATTTTTGTTTTGTAGAACGGAGCAAAGAGAAAAAGAACATTTCATAATTCGATATTAATATAATATATTGTTACCAGAAAAATTTATAGCATCATTAACAGGACTGCCTGGATTCAATCTAGCGTCATTTGTGCAAACGCACCAAAAACCAGCTGAATTCACATCCATACGTTTAAATCAGTTTAAGCCCTTTGAATTAAGTATGCATCCTTTTATGCAGACGATGTCGCAGGTGGCATGGTGTGATCAGGGGGCTTATATTCAAGACAGACCAAGTTTTGTACTGGATCCTTTGTGGCATGCTGGTGCATATTATGTGCAAGAAGCAAGCAGTATGTTTTTACATACAGTGATCCAGCAACTCGCTGATCCTAAAAAATATTATAAGGTTTTAGACTTGTGTGCTGCACCTGGAGGCAAAACTACTTTACTTGCCAATGCTTTTAAAAATGGACTTGTAGTGGCAAATGAAACAATCAAGTCAAGAAATGCTATTTTAGAAGAAAATTGTATTCGATGGGGAAGTGATCACATTGTAGTGACTCAAAATGACCCTAGTCACTTTAAGGCTTTACCTAATTTTTTTGATTTTATTATTGCAGATGCGCCCTGTAGTGGAAGTGGTTTATTCAGAAAAGATCCTCAAGCAATAGCGGAATGGAGTGAAGAAAATGTTTTGCATTGTAGTCAAAGGCAGGAACGTATTATTGAACAAAGTATCATTGCATTACAAGACGGAGGTTATTTTATTTATTCAACTTGTTCTTATTCATTTGAAGAAGATGAACAAATTTTGGATTATATCGCTTCCATAGAAGGAATGGTATCTGTTGAAATATCAATTCCAGAGGCAGCAGGAATTGTGACAACAAATAGTCCAAAACATAAGGCACAAGGATTCAGATTTTATCCTGATAAAGTTAAAGGCGAGGGATTTTTTATCGCTGTCTTTCAAAAACAATCTTTGAAATATAAGAGTCAGTTTTCTACTCCTTTTCAATTTACTAAATTAACCAAATCGGCTCAGTCGGAACTTGATGCATTGTATCCTTTGCCAATAGATGCACAATGTATTCAACATCAAGCGGAAATTATTGCATTGCCTTCACATTGTATTGAAGACTTACAGACAATAAGGGCCCATTTGTATGTGAAGAAATTAGGGATGCGAATTGGTACATTGAAAGGGCGTGATTTAGTTCCTTCGCACGATTTAGCAATGAGTCAGTGGGAAACGATGCCATATGAAGATGTGCCTATACCACTTCAGGATGCACTACAATTTTTAAGAAGGGCTGATTTTACTTTGACCGGTCAAAAGGGTTGGCATAGTATAAGTTACCTTAATTGTCGTTTGGGTTGGGTAAAATGCTTACCCAATCGATTGAATAATTACTATCCAAATGCATGGAGGATATTGAATTATTGATATTTATAAATTATTAAATATTATAATAAGTAATTTTATATCTTTTTTTGCAAATAGATTTTGTAATTTTGTATTCCTTGAAAAAGATCGTTTTATACTTATTGTTAGCTTTTGGTCTGTTTAACCAATTGGATGCTATTGGAGCAAAGGGTAAATCTGTGTCTAAAAAAGCGCATCTCAGCGCTAAGTCTACAAAATCTATCAAAAAACAATCTGGTAAAGGGAAAAAGTATACAGCTTCTAATAAAAAAGCAAAGCGTAAGAAAAGCGGAAAGAAATATTCAAAGTCAACTGTTAAAGTTGCACCAGTTGTGCGTACTGCCCAATGGCAAATGATTGCTCAAAACAAAGAACAATCTCGAATAAAAGATAGCGTTCAAAAGACAAATCTAGTTCAAGTTAGAGCTGCAGAAAATGAGGGTTATTTTGCAAGTTTTTTTTCTAATCAGAAGAAAGCTGCATCTTTTCAAACACTCAACGGTACTGCTGCAGTATTCAAGAGTATGAGTGGTTGGCAGGATAATAAGTTTTACATACTAACAAATGAATTGCCGGTTGGAACCATTGTTCGAATTACTACTTCGGATTTTAAAAGTATTTGTGCTAAAGTAATCAATGCCTTACCTGAAGTGGGCAATGCAATTCAATACAGGTTGAATGATGCTGCGGCAGCGATATTAGGTGTGACTAATAAGACATTTCAAGTGTCGGTAACCTATTAGTAAAATTTTTCAAAACGAATCATGAAACTAAAATTGCTAGCTAGTTTGTTTTTTCTAACTACTACATTGTTGAGTTGTGCGCAAAATGAGCAATCAAATTCTGTCAATCAACAAAATAGTAAATCAAAACAAACAGTAATTAAAGCAACTATTGATGTTGCTAAGTTTAGTCAAGAAATTGTTAAGCCAGGAGCACAGCTATTAGATGTTCGAACTGCTGCAGAATATCAATCAGGTCATATCGCCAATGCTTTACAAGCAAACTGGTTGGATCAAAAAGAGTTTAAAAATAGAACGCAATATTTAGACAAGTCAAAAGTTGTTTATGTCTATTGTCAATCTGGTGGTCGAAGTGCATCTGCACAAGCTGCATTGATTGAAGCGGGTTATCAAGTGGTGAATTTAGAAGGAGGGATGAGTAATTGGCGTATGCAGCAAATGCCGGTAGAAGGGGCAGGTAATATTGTTCAAATGCGTGTAACTGATTTTGATAAAATTATTCAAAATAATCAGTACGTTTTAGTAGATATAGGTGCTACATGGTGTCCTCCTTGTAGAAAAATGCAACCAGTGATAGATGCATTAAAACAAAATCAACCAAAGCCATTTTATTTTTTAGCAGTGGATGGAGGACAAGACATAGAGGTGATGAAATTTATAAAAGCAGATGATCTGCCTACTTTTATTTTGTATAAAAATGGGAAAGAGGTTTGGAGAAAGGTGGGGGTAACTACACCATCAACTTTTGAAGCAGCTTTTACTTTATAATTGATTGAAAAATTCGGTTATGATTTTTTGTAGCCTCTTAAAAAATCTGCAATAGGCATTCTTTTTTTACCTTCCCATTGGATATCATTTAGTTGAATATAGCCATCTTTACAAGCAAATTTCACGAAGGTTTTACCATCTGTTATAAAACTACCAACTGGTTCTTTAGGCGTATCATTGAGTATAGATGTACTGAATAACTTTACAATCTTGCCGTCTACTTTTGTCAATGCGCCCGGGTATGGAGCAAGGCCTCTGATTAGATTGTGGATTGCATTAACAGATTGATGCCAATCAATATTACAATCTTTTGTATATATTTTTGGAGCATGTTTTGTTGCCGCATCTTCTTTTTGAGGTGTTGCTTGTATGGTATTTTCAATTAAGCCGTTCAGTGTGCTTACAAGTGTTTTTGCACCCACTTCCATCATGGTGTCATGAAGTTCGCCAGCTGTCATGTTGGGCGTAATTGTGATTCGTTCTTGTAACAATATATCGCCAGTGTCGATAGCATGCTGCAGTTTAAATGTAGTGACACCTGTTTCTTTTTCACCATTGATAATGGCCCAATTGATGGGTGCTGCTCCACGGTATTGAGGAAGTAGTGAGCCATGTACATTTAAAGTGCCCATTGGTGGATATGACCAAATGGATTCGGGAAGCATTCTGAAGGCCACAACAATTTGGATGTCTGGATGCCAAGCTTGAAGCTGAGCAAAAAATTCAGGCGATTTTAATTTTTCTGGTTGTGCAATGGGTAAATCATACGCAATTGCAAATTGTTTAACTGCACTTTGTTGTAACTGCATGCCTCTTCCTGCCGGCTTATCAGGTGCGGTAACCACACCCACCACATTCATTTTAGCATCCAATAAGGCTTTCAAAGATGCAACTGCAAAAGCTGGCGTTCCCATAAATACGATTCTCGGACTGGCATTCATGGTGTAAAGTTAATTAGAATTTAGTACTTTTGCCCTTTGCACCCTATGTGCTTTATTTAAAAAAATCAATATGCAACAAGTAAAAAATGGGGATACCATTCAGGTACATTACCATGGCAAATTAACCACTGGTGAAACATTTGATTCTTCAGAAGGAAGAGCCCCTCTAGAATTCGAAGTTGGGTCTGGTATGGTTATTCCTGGTTTTGATAATGGCGTGATGGGCATGTCAATTGGAGAAAAGAAAACCATTCATATTCCATTTATGGAAGCGTATGGTCCTAAGCAACCAGAAATGATTGTTGAATTTCCAAAAACACAGTTTCCTCCAGATTTAAATCCTGAGATTGGAATGGCATTAACAATGAATAATGGACAAGGTCAACAATTTCAAGTAGTCGTAGTGGAAGTAAAGGAAGAAGTGGTTGTATTAGATGCTAACCATAGTCTTGCTGGACAAGATTTAACCTTTGATCTTGAATTAGTAGGGATCACTCCTAAGTCTACCATCATCATGCCTTAATGAATTGGTTAAAGATTTTTTAAAAAAGGTGTCCCTTTTAAATGGGATGCCTTTTTTTATACCTTCACAGTACAAAAATAAAAATATGGAATGGCAAGCATTTGGTGTGGCAGAAAGATTCATGCGTTATGTACAAATAGACACGCAAAGTGATCCAAATAGTTCAAGCTTCCCTTCGACAGAAAAACAAAAAGTCCTTTCAAGACTTTTGTTGCAAGAATTAAAAGCATTGGGATTTGAAGATACTGAAATGGATGCCAATGGTTATGTGATAGTTACTATACCAGCAACAGTGGAGCTTGAAGCAATGCAACAAAATCAACCTCCTGTAATATGTTTTTGCGCACATCTGGATACAGCGCCAGATTGTAGCGGAACCAATGTGAAGCCAATTTTACATCAACGGTACAATGGGGCCCCAATTATTTTGCCAGATGATCCAACTCAAATTATTACAGTTGACCAATACCCTTATTTGAAAAAATTTATTGGTAGGGAGATTATTACTGCGAGTGGTAAAACTTTACTTGGTGCTGATGATAAAGCTGGGGTTGCTATCTTGGTAAGTTTAGCTGCTTATTTGAAAGCGCATCCTGAGCTTAAACATGGTGTAATAAAACTGTTATTTACACCTGATGAAGAAGTAGGTAGAGGTGCAGACTTGATTGATTTTAAAAAGCTCAACGCAGATTTTGGATACACTTTAGACGGTGGGGCATTGGGTTGTTTTGAAATGGAGAGTTTTAGTGCAGACCAATTAATTTTAACCATTGATGGTGTGATGGCGCATCCAGGTTCAGCAAAAGGCCTGATGCAAAATGCAATTAAAATTGCTGCAGACATTATTGCTGCTTTGCCAAAGAATCATTGGTGTCCAGAGCAGACTGAAGGAAGGGCAGGATTTGTACATCCAACACATATACAAGGTGGTGCGGAGCAGGTTGAAATTGAATTTTTAATTCGTGATTTTGATACAGCACAGTTAGCAGTATATGAGGCTAAGTTAGTAGCACTTGCAGAATCAATTTTGCAACAAAACATACAGTATAATCGATCTTCTGTCAAGGCAAAAGTGAAGCATCAATATAGAAATATGAAAGAAATCATAAATCAACATCCAAAAATGGTTGATCTTGCGCTCGCTGCCTATAAAAAAGCGGGGATAGAGCCTACAATTGAACCTATTCGTGGTGGAACAGATGGTAGTAGAATGAGTTTTATGGGTTTGCCAACTGCCAATATTTTTACAGGCATGCAAGCAATTCATAGTAAGCATGAATGGGTAGGGGTGTCTGATATGCAACAGGCGGTTCAAGTATTAGCCTATATGGTAGAAATAAATTAACTTTAAAAAATAAATTAAAATTCTATGTTGATTTTGTTACAAGTAGCAACTACTAAAATTTCTTTGTTTAGTTTATTAGAGAAGGGCGGATGGATCATGTACCCCTTATATGCATTATTGGTAATCGCTATTTATGTATTTATAGAAAGATTTTTGGCAATCAAAAAAGCAAGTCAATCTGATCCGCAATTTATGAAAATGATCAAAGACCATATTTTATCTGGTAATATTGCAGCCGCAAGGTCTTTGGCAAAAAACACACAGAATCCTGTTGCGAATATGATTGAAAAAGGGATTATGCGTATTGGAAAACCAATCGATGCTATTGAAAAAAGCATGGAAAATGTGGGCAAGTTAGAAATGTATGCTATGGAGCGCAATTTAAATATACTCTCTCTGGTATCTGGTATTGCCCCGATGTTTGGATTCTTAGGAACCATCATAGGCATGGTGCAATTGTTTTACGGTATTGCTTCTACAGGAGAATACACATTAAATACAATCGCGGGAGGTATTTATACAAAAATGATTACTTCTGCAACTGGATTAATCATTGGATTAATTGCTTATGTGGGACATAATTTTTTATCAACTCAAATTGATAAAGCAGCCAATAAAATGGAGCGAGCAAGTGCTGATTTTTTAGATATTTTACAAGAACCAACTCAAGCTTAATCCACCTGATATGAATCTTAGAAATCGATTAAGACATCAACCAGAAGTGCATACAGGTGCATTGAATGATATCTTGTTTATATTATTGTTGTTCTTTTTGATAGTTTCTACTTTGGCTAATCCAAATGTAATTAAAGTGTCTAACCCTAAAGCTTCAAGTGACACTAAAGCCAAACAAACAGTGGTGGTAACAATTGATAAAGACCAACATTTATTCATTGGATCTGCACCTGTAAGCCTGGATTCCTTATCCAATCAATTGCAACTTTTTTTATCTAAAGAAACAGAAAAGCCTTCTGTTGTTATTAATGGAGATAGCGTTGCTAATTTAGGTGTTACAATTCAGGTGATGCAAATCATCAAGCAATTAGGTGCCACACCGGTGGTTGCAGTGGATCCTTCGCATGAATAAGGCACAATTGCTATCTTGGTTTTAAACTTGCACGAATCATTCTGTCTTTTCCATAAAGATCTTCTCTGATTACTGCATGAAAGTGCATTTCGTCTAAGAGCTGGACCATCGCTGCTCCTTGGTCATAATGAATTTCAAAAAACAATTGACCATTGGCAGTTAAATGCAATTTAGCTAATCTTGCGATGGCTTTGTAAAATACCAGAGGGTCTTCGTTAGGAACAAACAATGCAATATTAGGTTCATGCGCAGTCACTTGCAATTCCATGTTGTCCATTTCTTGCATCGGGATATAAGGAGGATTGCTCACAATTACATCGTACTGGCCCGGAAGAAATGCGGTGTTCAGAATGTCTAAAGGAATGAATTCTATTTCCACTTTCAAAGCTTTAGCATTGCTTTCAGCAACTTTTAATGCATTAGGGCTAATATCTATTGCAGTCACAGAAGCATCTGGTAAAATTTTCTTAAGTGCAATGGCAATACAACCTGATCCTGTTCCAATATCTAAAATGCGTAATGCTTTTCCTTTAATTGCTGCATATTCAGCAATCCAATCTACCAACTCTTCGGTCTCTGGCCTTGGAATTAAAACATGTTCGTTGACCAAGTAAGCATTGCCCATAAACCATGCTTTACCTGTAATATATTGAATTGGCCTTCCAGATTTAAGCGCATCTGCTGCTGTTTGAAATGCAAGTATTTGAGCTTCTGTAATTAGACTGTCTTTTTGAATTGCCTGTTGCAATTGGTCCCAGCCACAGACATGCTCGATTAGTATGGAAAGGATTGAATTGAGCTCAACTTTTTCGTATAGGCCTTCCAATTGTTTTTTCAAGTCCTGCTTGATGTCATTTAATCGCATACTGCAATGTTACAAATCATTCATCATTATGAACTAGCTTTGCCAAAAATTAGTCTGTTTATTTTTGATGGATCCTTATTACTATTATACGATTGAGCAACCTGCTGTGGCTGAGTTTAAAGACAGAGGTAGTAAATTTCTGGCTTATGCATATCCTGTAAAAGACATTGATGCCTGTAAAAAGATTTTGGCTCAACTGAAAAAAGAACATGGGAAAGCAGTGCACCATTGCTTGGCATATCGATTAGGAGTAGATGGATCAATATTTAGAGTAAGCGACGATGGTGAGCCATCAGGCTCGGCCGGCAGGCCAATACTTGGTCAAATTGATAGCAAAGCATTAACAAATGTGATGGTAGTTGTGGTGCGTTATTTTGGGGGTACTTTGCTGGGTGTTCCAGGCTTGATCAATGCATACAAAACTGCGACTGCACTAGCACTGCAATTGTCTCCAATCATCAAGAAGCCTATTGAGCTCGCTTATGAGCTTCATTTTGATTACCAACAAATGAATGAAGTGATGATGATTGTAAAACACTACAATTGTTCTGTAGTTGAACAATCTGCACAGTTATTTGTACAGCTGCATATAGGTATTCCTAAAAACAGGTTAGAAGAAGTACTTGAAAAACTAAGTGAACTTAGAGAGGTGACGGTTAAAACCACTTTGAAGTTAGATTAATCATGCTGCGTATGATCAAGTTATTTTTGATAAGTATAAAAGCCTTCGCCTGACTTTACGCCCAACTTCCCTTCGGATACCATCTTGGTTAACAATGCTGCAGGTTTGTATTTACTATTTTGAAATCCGTCTTCCATGATTTCTAAAATATTTTTACAAACATCAAGCCCTATATAATCTGCTAATTGTAAAGGCCCCATTGGATGGGCCATACCCAATTTCATAATTTGATCAATTGTTGCAGCATCACTAATACCTTCCTCAAAAGCCAAGACTGCTTCATTGATCATTGGCATTAAAATACGATTCGCGATAAAGCCTGGTGCATCTTTTACAACACAAGGTATTTTCCCAATTGCATTAGTAAGTGTCACAATCGACTCTGTCACTGCTGTAGTGGTAGCTTTGCCATTGATGATTTCAACTAATTTCATCACAGGTACAGGATTCATAAAGTGCATTCCTATTACGTTACCCGGTTTTTTTGTTGCTTCTGCTAGTTGCGTAATGGATATGGAAGAAGTATTGCTTGCTAAAATACATGAATCGTTGGTGTAGCTGTCTATCTCTGAAAATATTGCTAATTTGATTTTACTATTTTCAGTTGCGGCTTCAATCACTAAGTCACGATCTTGAACGCCTTCTTTTAAAATAGTGGAGCAAGTTATAAGATCAAGTGTTTTTTGCTTATCCTCTGCATTGATGACCGCTTTTGCTACTTGACGGTCTAAATTTTTTGCAATAGTTTGTAATGCTTTTTCCAATGCAGCAGATTGCGTATCAATTAAGTTTACTGCATAGCCATATTGCGCAAATACATGTGCAATTCCATTTCCCATTGTTCCAGCTCCAATTACTGCAATTTTTTTCATCTATTTACTTTTTGATTTATAATCACCGCGCTTCCATGAGTTGATAAAACTTCTCCAAGCGCTAGGGTTCAAAATATTCATTGGGGGCAATTGTCCTGAATAATAATACCTTGAAGCTTGTTGTTGCAAGGATGCGCCTACTGCTTCTTTGCCATCTCGAGGTAAACTTGAAAGAATGATCCTTTTTTGTGCTGGACTTGTATTTTTTCTTGCCGTCTCAAATAAATCGTCGTCTACTTTTGAATTTACGAAATCACGTTCAAATTGTGCACGTGTTGGTCTTGGTTTTAAAATAGTTGCTGGTAAAAAATTAGTATCGTTTACCATCAATTGTATCACACTATATTGATTGCCTACCAAATTTTGAGGAATGGTGATGCTTCTGTTTTTAAATCCCACACAACTGAAAGTAATTGTCTCACCTTTATTGACTGCAATTGAAAACACACCATCGTTGTTGGTAATGGTGCCTCTTCCTTTTTTATTCACCACAATACTTGCTAAAGGAATTGCTTTTAAACTGTCTGCAGTCATCACTACACCATATAATTGTACGACAGAGTCTCTATAGAGATCTACAGTTTGTGCTTTCAACTGTGTTGGAAGCAACGCTATGAGGGTGAATAAGGAGAGGATCAGTATCTTTTTCATGTGGATGCAAATTTAGCCTGAATGTTGATAAAATGCTTGATTTTTCGCTTTCGAAATGGGTAGTTTTTTTTGAATAACAGCTATTTTAATGCGTTTAAAAGGGCAAAATAAAGACTATGAACGTTAACTTTGCCGGGATTCATACTTTTAACAAAAACTTTCATTATGACAACCGAGGATATACTAAAAGCATTGAGTAATGTGCAAGAACCAGACCTAGGGAAAGACTTGGTTACATTGAATATGATTCAAGACTTAAAGGTAGAGGGAGATGCAGTTAGCTTTACAATCGTATTGACTACGCCTGCATGTCCAATGAAAGATTTAATGAAGAATGCTTCTGAAAATGCCATTAAATTGCTGGTAAATCCCAATGCTCAAATTCAAGTTAATTTTACCTCCAATACCACTTCGCTTAGAAAAGATGAAAAAGCTGTTTTGTCAAAAGTAAAAAATATTATTGCTGTTGTGAGTGGCAAAGGAGGCGTTGGTAAGAGTACAGTTGCTGCAAACCTAGCATTGGCACTGGCAGAAGGTGGTGCGAAAGTTGGTCTAATGGATGCGGATATTTATGGTCCGAGTGTACCCATCATGTTTGGAGTCCGAGGACAAAGACCCTTAATGAAAGACGAAGCTGGCAAAGGCATGATTATTCCATTAGACAAATATGGTATAAAGTTAATGAGCATTGGATTGTTGGTAGACGAAAAAGATGCGGTGGTTTGGAGAGGGCCTATGGCAAGTAGTGCAATTCGTCAATTTATTACAGATGTGGACTGGGGCGAATTAGACTATTTAGTGATTGATATGCCGCCAGGGACAGGGGATATACATTTAACAATTATGCAAACAGTTCCAGTTACTGGAGTCGTGATTGTGACCACACCTCAACAAGTTGCATTAGCAGACGCAAAGAAAGCGATAGCAATGTTTGGTCAAGCAAATGTCAATGTGCCCATTATCGGTTTAGTAGAAAATATGGCCTATTTCACACCTGCTGAATTACCAGACAATAAATACTATTTATTTGGGAAAGAGGGCGGACTTAAATTAGCTTCAGAATATGATCTGTCATTTTTAGGTCAAATTCCATTGGTACAGCGCATAAGAGAAGGTGGTGATGAAGGTGTTCCTGTAATGGTAGGAGATGACCAGGTTTCAAAAGGATCATTTAGGGATTTTGTAGGCAACGCTGTGCGACAAATCGCTATTAGAAATGCCAATTTACCCAAAACAGAAACCATCACTGTAGCGCCTTAATGGAAAAGAAAATTATTATAGCGATAGACGGCTTTTCGTCTTGTGGTAAGAGTACGCTTGCAAAGGCCATGGCTAAAGCACTTGCCTATGTTTTTGTTGATACGGGTGCTATGTATAGAGCCATCGCCTTGTATTTTTTAAGAAATGAAATTCCATTTAATGATGCAAATGCCATACTAAATGCATTAGCGCATATTGAATTAAGATTTAAGTTCAATCCCTTAAGTCAAAAAAGTGATATGTATTTAAATGGAGAAAATGTAGAGCAAGAGATTCGTCAAATGCGTGTAAGCCAGAAAGTAAGTGAAGTTGCCTCTATTCCTGCGGTACGTGATTTTGCAGTGGCGCAACAACAAGCTATGGGGGTGGATAAAGGCATTGTGATGGACGGAAGAGATATTGGAACGGTTGTGTTTCCGAATGCAGAATTAAAAATATTTGTCACAGCAGATCCTGCAGTTAGATTGGAACGCAGATATCAAGAATTGTTACAAACGAATCCTTCAATTCTAAAAGAAGAAGTAGCGGCTAATTTGCAACAAAGAGATTTAATGGACAGCACGCGTGCGCACAGTCCACTCAGACAGGCTGAAGATGCGTTGGTCTTGGACAATACAACACTAAACAGGGAGCAACAATTTGAATTGGCCATGCAGTGGGCTAAAGAAAGAATGAATGGCTAGGCCAGCCATTGCGCCTTTACTTTTTCAAAACGATCTTCTAATTCGTAAAATCCAAGAATTTTTTGAATCACAGATTCCACAACTGCGTCTGGACAACTTGCGCCACTTGTCATAAGAATACGAATTGGATTTTTATCAGGTAAAAAATCTCGAACAATTTCAGTTTGCTTGTTCTTCCAATTTGTTTTTTCAATTTGATTTGCATCGATTATTTTACGAGCATCATCTATGAAGTAAGTGGGTAATTTTTGTTCACAAAGTTCGACAAGATGAGAACTATTACTACTATTTTTCCCGCCCATCACAATAGCAAGATCTGCTTCGGTTTGAAGCAATCCTAATACAGCAGATTGATTGTCATTGGTTGCATAACATAAAGTGTCTCTAGTATCTGCAAAATGTATGGATAAATTTTCAGCACCAAATTTTTTAAGAATAACCTGTTTTAAATAATCTGAAATTTCTTGCGTATCTGTTGCTAATTGAGTCGTTTGATTGACTACGCCAATTTTGTCTAAATGAATAGTTGGATCAAAATTAGCGGAGTACCGATTTACAAAGAAGTCATAAAAATAATCAACAGGTAATTCTCCACTGATAATTCTTGCAAGTACTTTGGTTTCTTCTAGGTCATTTACAATCACAGTTGGAGTATTTGCTGAAGTGTGTGAAAAAGTTGCCCTTGTTTCTTCATGTTTTGGTTTTCCATGAATCACTATAGAATATCCTTTTTGTGCAATTTGTTCACTTCTATTCCATACTTTCTCAACAAAGGGACAGGTTGTATCATATTGTTCAATAGCAATACCCTTTGCTTTTAATTTCGTTTCTAATTCCAGCGTCGTGCCAAAAGCTGGAATAATGACAATATCATCACTGGTTAATGTGCTAATAGGAATCAGCTCTTTGCCTAATGTATCTTGTAAAAATTGAACGCCTTTACTGGTAAGATCTGTATTTACTTGTGGATTGTGAATCATCTCACTTAGTAAAAAAATCCTTTTGCCTTTATTTTCTTCAATGGTTCTGTAAGCAATATCAATCGCATTTTCTACGCCATAACAAAATCCGAAATGCCTAGCAAGGTAGATTTTTACCTTTCCAAAGTCCAATTCGGTTGGTGTAAAATCCTTTTTAAGCTTATCAGCTGCTTTGCGCTGCTGTTTGATCGCTGTAATTAAAGGGCTTCTATAACCAGTGGGCACTTCAAAATTTTTCATCTATAAGCATATTAAGGTTTACAAAAGTACAATCTTCATTGCTTTTTCCCCTATTTTAATTTAGTGCTTGTATCTTTGCGCCATGCATTATGTATCTGTAGAAAATTTGACAAAGAGTTATGGCATTACGCCTTTATTTAAAGGCATTAGCTTTAATATCAATGAGGGGGATCGAATCGCCTTAGTGGCAAGAAATGGGATTGGTAAAAGTACCCTTCTGAGCATTTTGTCAGGTAAGGAACAGCCAGATTCAGGTACAGCAAAAGTGCATAAAGATGTACACTTGGTTTTGTTTGAGCAAGACCCTCAATTTATAGAATCAGCTTCGGTGACGCAGAATTTATTCAATCAAGATCATCCCATTATGAAAGCCATTAGCAACTATGAAATGGCGATGGAGACAGAGGATGAAAATTTGATTACAGAAGCTATCATGGAAATGGAGGAGCAAAATGCATGGGATTTTGAATCTAAGGTAAAAACCATATTGACTCAATTGAACATACATCATTTAGAACAACCCGTTTCTAAATTGAGCGGAGGGCAACGTAAACGTGTTTCTTTGGCAAAAACATTAATACAAATTGGTTTTGAGCCAAAACACGTGTTGCTGTTAATGGATGAGCCGACCAATCATTTGGATTTAAATATGATTGAGTGGTTAGAGCATTACTTAGAGCAAGAAAAAGTGACTTTGTTGTTGGTGTCACACGATCGTTATTTTTTGGAAGCTGTGACAGACGAGATTTGGGAACTAGAACGAGAAAAATTATACACTTATAAAGGAGATTATGAAAACTATTTAGAAAAGAAAGCTGCCAGGATTGAATCTGAGCTCGCAAGTATTGACAAGGCAAAAAATACTTTTAGAAAAGAATTAGAATGGATGCGGAAGCAACCCAAAGCAAGAACAACAAAAAGCAAAAGCCGTCAAGATAATTTTTACGAGGTAGAAGCTAAGGCGAAACAAAAGATTGAAGATGTAAACCTGCAATTGGACATGAAGATGACCCGATTGGGTGGAAAAATAATTGAAGCAAAAAAAGTGTATAAGGCTTATGGAGAGCTGGTTGTATTAAAAGGCTTTGATTATACTTTTAGCAAAGGAGAGCGCATTGGTATTGTTGGGAAAAATGGAGTTGGCAAGTCTACTTTTTTACAAATATTACAAGGTATTATCCCCCCCGATAGTGGTAAGATCAATGTAGGTGAAACCATTGTATTTGGTCATTTTTCACAGGAGGGATTGACCTATAAAAAAGATATGCGGGTGATTGATTATTTAAAAACCTTTGCAGAACAATTTCCTTTGGCGAGTGGAGGTACATTAAGTGCAGCACAATTTTTAGAATTATTTTTATTTACTCCAGACAAACAATATACTTATTTAAGTGCTTTAAGTGGAGGTGAGAAAAAACGATTGCAACTATTAACTATCTTATTTAAGAATCCTAATTTCTTGATCTTGGATGAACCTACGAATGATTTAGATCTACCGACATTAGCTGTATTGGAACAATTTTTAATCGATTTCGCAGGTTGTGTCTTATTGGTGTCGCATGATCGATATTTTATGGATAAGTTGGTAGATCATTTATTTATTTTTGAAGGCAATGGGGTGATTCGTGATTATCCAGGTAATTATACACAATTTAGAATTTTAGAAAAAAATAAACAGCATTACGCTGCCTTCAGCGCTGATATTACGACACAAATTGAATATGAAGTAAAACCATCTGCAAATCAGCATGCTGCAGATAAATCAGCAACTTCGACCAATGGATTAGATCAAATTGCCAAGAAGACAACAGAGAAAATGTCTTATAAGGAAAAATTGGAATTAGAACAGCTTAATAAGTCTATGCCCGAATTAGAATCTAAAAAAGCTGAATTGACGGAGGCGTTAAATAATTGTGTAGGCGATTATAATGAAATTACAGCCCTAAGTGCACAATTAGCTTCAATAACAGCCACATTGGAAGCGGCAGAATTAAGGTGGCTTGAACTCAGCGAAAAGCAATAAGGGTTATTTAATATAAAATGAGGCCTATTGTCTATATAAATGAGGCCTAGGCGGTATATATGATTTTATTGACATTGGTAATTTAGTTGTAGAACGGTATAGAAATGAATTTTATACCATATTCACCGCTAAATCGAATGACTATGAAACCTATTGAAAGAATTGCCATGTATCTTCAGTTTAGAACAATTTCCCCTCATGCTTTTGAAAAAAAGATAGAATTGTCTAATGGTTATTTCTCAAAACAATTAAGGCACTTGGGTTCTGTTGGATCTGATATCTTAATTAAGATTCATTTAGCTTATCCAGACTTGGATATTTTATGGATTTTGACAGGTGAAGGTCAAATGTTAAAAAATGAATTGAATCACAATTCCACGAATCATCCTGTGCAGGTATCCAATTCAAACTTAGTGGAAGATTTTACTTCTAAGTATACTACAGATAATAAAAGACTTAAAAGTTTAGAAAATGACTTCGATAAACTCCAGACTGCTTTAAAAGACAAAGAGAAAATTATAGGCTTGTATGAATTCATGTTAAATGGTAATCCCCCGATTTCTTGTAATAATACTGTAACAAAAAGGATGGATGCTTAGTGGATGTTTTAAAAAAAAAGAGGCATTCATTAAGAACGCCTCTTTTTTTATCTGAAATCATTTTTAAGCGTAAGAAGCAACCGGTTCGCAAGTGCATACTAGGTTTCTATCGCCATGTGTGTTATTGACGCGTGCTACAGTTGGCCAAAATTTATTAGAAGCAACATATGGTAATGGGAAAGCAGCTTCTTGTCTTGAATAAGCATGGGTCCAATCATTGGCGCAGATTACATGTTGAGTATGTGGAGCGTTTTTTAATGGATTATCTACTCTGTCAGCGATGCCTTCTTCGATCGCTTTAATTTCTGCATGAATTGCTAATAATGCATCACAGAAACGATCTAGTTCTGCCATGTCCTCACTCTCTGTTGGTTCAATCATAATTGTGCCAGGAACTGGGAAGCTCATGGTAGGGGCATGGAATCCATAATCAATTAAACGTTTTGCGACATCTTCTGCTTCAATTCCTGCACTTGCCTTAAAAGGTCTAAGGTCTATGATAAACTCATGTGCACAGGTTCCATTTTTTCCAGTATATAAAATTGGATAAACTTTCTCCAATCTTGACTTCATGTAATTCGCATTTAAAATTGCATAACTTGTTGCCAATTCTAAACCTTTAGCACCTAACATTTTAATATATGCATAGCTGATCAATAGTATACTTGCAGAGCCAAGGGGTGCGCCACTTACTGCATTGCTTTCGTCTCCATTCAAAATATGCCCAGGTAAATAAGGCGCTAATTTGTCATTAACACAAATTGGCCCAACACCTGGTCCACCACCTCCATGTGGAATAGCAAATGTTTTGTGTAAATTCAAGTGGCAAACATCTGCACCAATATTTCCAGGATTCGTCAATCCAACCTGCGCATTCATATTCGCACCATCCATATAGACCATACCGCCGTATTGGTGTATGGTATTGCAAATATCGATGATGGTTTCTTCAAATACGCCATGTGTAGAAGGGTAGGTTACCATGAGTGCACCTAAATTATCTTTGTGTTCAATTGCTTTGGCTTTTAAGTCTTCTACATCGATATTTCCCGCAGTATCACAGGCAACCACCACCACTTTAAATCCAGCCATAACGGCACTTGCAGGATTGGTGCCGTGTGCACTGATTGGTATTAAAACAATATTTCTATGGGTCTCGTTTCTAGCTGCGTGGTAGGAGCGTATAGTTAATAAGCCTGCATATTCACCTTGTGCTCCGCTATTTGGTTGTAAACTACATGCCGTAAATCCAGTAGTTTGACATAGATAGGCACTTAATTCTTTTGCAATCTCTTGATAGCCGATGGTTTGATTTGCTGGAGCGAAAGGATGTAAGCCACCAAAACAAGGCCAGCTTACCGGAATCATTTCTGTTGCAGCATTTAACTTCATGGTACAACTACCAAGACTTATCATACTTGTGTTTAAGGATAGGTCTTTATTTTCTAATTGTTTGATGTAACGCATCATTTGAGTTTCACTATGGTGTGTGTTGAAAACTGGATGCGTTAAATAACTACTCGTTCTAATCAATTGCGTAGGGATTGCTACATTTTTGATACTTGCATTTTGCGCATTGGATTTTTTGTTCGTAATTTTTTCAAAAACGCCAACAATCGCTTGTATATCATCCAATGATGTTGTTTCGTCAATACTAATTGACACTGTACCATTGGTAAAGTAATTGAAATTGATATGCTGACTTGAAGCAATTTCATACAATGCATTTGCATCGAATCCTTTGAGATGTAAAGTATCAAAATAGAAAGTATTGGTTTGTTGAATACCTAAACTTTCTAATTGTTGTGCTAACCCTTGTGTTAACGAATGTACTCTTGAAGCAATGTTTTTTAATCCTTCAGGTCCATGGTATACTGCATACATGACAGCCATATTTGCCAATAAAGCTTGTGCAGTGCAAATATTTGAAGTTGCTTTTTCACGTTTGATATGTTGTTCTCTTGTTTGCAATGCCATCCTTAATGCACGATTGCCTTGCGCATCAATACTCACACCAATTAATCTACCTGGCATGCCTCTTTTAAATGCATCTTTAGTTGCAAAATATGCAGCATGTGGTCCTCCGAATCCCATTGGCACACCAAATCTTTGCGTATTTCCAACTGCAACATCAGCGTTCAATTCGCCTGGACTTTTTAAAACTGTTAACGAAAGCAAATCGGCCACTAAAATAACCATACCGCCTAATTGGTGCACTTGTTCAATAAAGCTGCTATAATCTTCGATTGCACCATTTGCGTTTGGATATTGAAGTATGGCTCCAAAGAATTGCTTGTCTAATGAAGCGGTTTTGAAATCGCCTTTTACAATTTCTATTCCAATTGGAGTTGCTCTTGTCTGAAGTACAGATTTTGTTTGTGCAAAAATTGCATCATCAACAAAAAGTTTAGGTTGATTTGCTATTTCTGATTTATTGACATGATTAAAAATCATTGCCATTGCTTCTGCGGCGGCGGTTGCTTCGTCAAGTAAAGAGGCATTGGCAATATCCATGCCAGTTAAATCAGTGATCATCGTTTGGAAGTTCAATAAACTTTCCAAACGACCTTGTGCAATTTCTGCCTGATAAGGCGTGTATTGCGTATACCAACCTGGATTTTCAAAAATATTTCTTAAAATAACAGATGGTGTGATGGTGCCGTAATAACCTTGTCCAATAAAGTTCTTTGCAACAATATTTTTTTCACCAATTTTTTTTAATGTTTGCAACATTTCAAATTCCGTCAATCCTTCAGGAATTTCCATTGGCTTTTTTAAACGAATATTAGCAGGCACTGTTTTGTCAATTAGGGTTGCTAAACTATCTACTCCAATTGCAGACAACATTTTAGCAGTTTCTACTGAATTTGGGCCAATATGTCTTTGGATAAATTCTGCGCCATTCTGATTCATTTTCGACGGAATTGAAAAGGTTAAAAATTGGCACAAATATAGGCTATTTTAAAGCCTTATCTACAGGGATCTTTGCTTGTGTTGTATGAATGGGGAAAGCTTGTGAATGAAACCCAAAATAGTTTACTTTTGTAAGCCAATATGCAATCTAATACTGAACATTTATACGATTCCCCAGCACCTGAACAACTCAAGAAATTCCAAAATTTTCTCAAAAGAGTTGATAAGCGTGTCATTTTAAAGCAATTGCCGGACTTGCATGAGGCAGCGTTTAAAAAAATTGATTGTTTGGACTGTGCTAGATGTTGTAAAAATTATTCTCCTCGTTTTAAAATGCCAGATATTAAAAGAATTAGTAAATATTTGGGAATCAAAGAAACTGCATTTATTGATCAATACCTCAGCATGGATGAAGATGGAGATTATGTCTCCAAAACTAAACCCTGTCCTTTTTTAGAGGGTGACAATACTTGTTCTATTTATGATCATCGACCAACCGATTGTCAAAGATTTCCTTATACTGATGAGGATGTTTTTTTTAAGCGTATTTCAATTACAATGAAAAATGCAGAATTTTGTCCTGCCGTACATGATGTTATGAATGGCTTATTGACAAAATCATAAATTAATATTCCATCTCTTTCAATTTGGGCGCTTTAAACCAAGTCACTATCACCACTAAAATGGTCATTGTGCCACCAAATATAACAGAAGGAATTACGCCCATCGCTTTTGCTGCCAAGCCACTTTCAAATTGACCTAATTCATTACTGCTATTGATGAACATTGAATTCACTGACATCACCCTTCCGCGCATGTGGCTCGGTGTTTTTAGTTGTACAATTGTTCCTCTTACGATCATGCTAAAACCATCTAAGATTCCACTCATTAATAATGCGACAAATGAAATCCAAAATATTTTTGAAATTGCAAACACAATAATACAAAGGCCAAAACCAGCTACAGCAAGTAGGAGTTTTTTTCCTTGTTTTTGTTCTACAGGGAATAAGGTGATCAATACAATAATAATGATTGCACCAATATCAGTGGCAGCATTGAGCCATCCAAATCCGATGGGACCTACTTTTAAAATATCTCGCGCGAATACAGGTACCATGGCAACTGCTCCGCCAAAAAGCACTGCAAATAAATCCAATGACAATGCGCCTAAAACCTCCTTGCTATTGAATACAAAACGCAAACCTTCTTTAACACTTTCCAATGGTTTCTGTTCTACTAAATTGGGGTGCGGTGGTTTTACATTAATTTTTTGAATAAAGAAATAACCAATTGTGACCAAGATTGCAACAAAGAGGAGCGAACTATGTATACCAAATCCAGCTATCATAAATCCAACACTTGCGTGTCCTATCACTGAAGCGCTCAGCCACATGCCTTGGCTCCAAGTGGTTGCATTTTGTAATAAATTTTTTGGTACAATTTCACCCACCAATGTACCAAAACCAGGTCCTGTAAAAGATCGTATTATGCCAGTACAAAAAATTACAAAATAGATGCCTATGGCTATTTGTAAATTATTCAATTGAGTTTTTCCAAAAGCAGAAGATAAAATCAATAAACACAGGGCACAGCTTAAATAAAGCAATACGCCTCTTAATATAATTTTTCTTTTTTCACTTTTATCAATCACGTGACCTGCATATAAAGCGAGTGAAACTGCCGGAATCACTTCTGCTAAACCAATCAATCCAATTGCGAAGGGTTCATTGGTTAATTCATAAATCCACCAACCAACAAGCGTGCCCATCATCCTTAATCCCATAATAAACAAAAAGCGGCCAATCATCAAATTTCTGTATTCAGGAATTCTTAAAGCTGCAAATGGATCATTGGTGGATTGGGTTAATGTATCTTCCATAACAGAATTGAATTTAAGGTAGCGTAAAATAGTGCTGTCCTTCCTCTAGCTCTTTGTCCAGTGCATCTATGATGACTTGGAAATGTTTTTCATTGTATAAAAAATCAGCATTGCTCGCATCTACAAAAATGGTTTTAATGTTATGCTGTTTAATATAACTTGTGTAGGTTTCTTGTAGCTTAAAAAGGTACTCGTCAGGGATACTTTGTTCGAATTTCCTATTTCTTTTTTTTATATTCCCTTGTAACCTATTTACTGGAGCGTGTAAATAAATCAAAATATCTGGCGGTGTGAGTTGCTGTACAAACACATCAAACATTTTTTGATACAATCTAAATTCTTCCTCTGGGAGATTTACTTTTGCGAAAAGTAGACATTTAGTAAAAATATAATCTGAAACCGTGACCTGTTGAAATAGATCATTCGATTTAACCATTTCTTGTTGTTGCTTGAAACGTTCAGCTAAAAAAAATAATTCTAAAGGAAATGCATATTGCTTTGGGTTTTCGTAAAATTTACTAAGAAATGGATTTTCTGCGAATTCCTCTAGCACTAACTTTGCATTAAAATGTTGTGCGAGTAAATGCGATAGTGTTGTCTTCCCAGCACCAATATTCCCCTCAATTGCTATAAAATGATGCTTCATAATACTTTTAAATACTTCCAGTCAAAGATAAGTTCTGAGGGCTTTATTTGTCCGTTTTTTTATACACAACAGCTTTGTCTGTGCATGATTTGTAAAGTTGAGCATTGGTTTTATGAAATGTTGGGTGCATAAAATCAGCTGCGATTTCGGCTAGAGGTGCCAATACAAAGTTGCGTTCGGTCATTCTTGGGTGAGGAATAATCAAGTCAGGTGTTTCAATGACAGTTTGATCATAGTAAATGATGTCTATATCAATATTTCTTGGGCCAAGTGGTATCCATCTTGTTCGACCCATGGATTTTTCTATATTGAGCAATGTTTCCAATAATTCCTTTGGGTTTAATTCAGTTTCGATAAAGAGTGCCTGATTGTAAAATGCAGGTTGTGCTTTAAATCCCCAGGCCTCTGTCTCGTAAATGGATGAAGCGCGTCGAATTGGGCCACATTTTTCTGCAATACAAATTCTAGCATTTTCTAAATTGGCCAATCGATCGCCAATGTTGCCGCCTATCAAGAGGTATACGTGGTTCATAGAAGTATGCTGAAAATGAGCGCAAATATCCATATTTTTACAGGGTAATCTTGTTTTTTAGGTGCAATTTTCGATTTCTTTTATAATTAATTTGTTTTATGAAAAGTTTCTTTAAGTCATTTCTTGCTGCTTTACTTGCTTTATTTATTTTTTCAATACTGGGTGTGTTTATTTTAATAGGCTTAGCTGCAACATTTTCATCAGACGAACCCGCAACTATTCCAGCAAATGCAGTTTTAGTGATTGATTTAGGGGATCCTTACACAGAAAAAGAACTCTCTGACCCTTTTACTGAATTAATGCGTCCTGGCACAGGTAAAATTCCAAGTTTATCCACTGTCATTGGATTAATTCAGTATGCAAAAAATGATTCCAATATAAAGGGAATTTATATTAAATGTCAAGAAAATGTGAATGGCTATGCAGCATCAGAAGAATTGAGAAAAGCATTGGTAGATTTCAAAAAAAGCAACAAATTTATACTGGCATATGGGGAGACCATTACTCAAAAAGGGTATTGGGTGGGCAATGCAGCGCATTCAATTTACACACATCCACAAGGTGGATTGGAATTTAGTGGCTTCTCTCTTGAATCAGTTTTCTTAAAGGGGATGTTGGATAAATTAGAAGTTGAAATGCAAGTTTTTTATGCAGGCAAATTTAAAAGTGCTACAGAACCATTTAGGTATACAAAAATGTCGGATGCCAATAAATTACAGACCAGTATCTGGCTAAATGGGTTGTATGATCATTTTATTGCTACTGTAGCGAGTGCTAGGCAAATAGACCCCATTCAATTAAAAAAATTAGCAGAAGATGCTACAATTCAAACAGCTCAAGACGCATTGGACAATGGCCTGGTGGATGGTTTATTATATGACGATCAATTGAAAAAAATAATTTCAAAAAAATTAAATGGGATGCATGAAAAAGACATACCATTTGTTTCTATCAAAGAGTATGCAAAGTCAGTTGCGCTCAGAGGATCAGGTTCAGGTAAAATAGCAGTCGTATATGCTGACGGAGATATTGTGATGGGAAAGGGAACAAAAGACGCAATTGCTAGTGATGACTTCAGAATGATTTTACAAAAAATTAGAGCAGATGAGTCCATTGATGCTTTGGTTTTAAGAGTGAACTCGCCAGGAGGTAGCGCATTGGCAAGCGATATCATTTGGAGAGAAATAGCATTGATTAAAAATAAGATTCCAGTAGTTGTGAGTATGGGGGATGTAGCTGCTTCGGGTGGATATTACATTGCCTCTGGAGCAGATTCAATTTATGCAGACGCGAATACAATAACAGGTTCTATAGGCGTTTTTAGTGTGGTGCCCAATATTTCAGGTTTTATGAAAAACAAATTGGGCATAACATTTGACGGTGTCAAAACTGCAAAATATGCAGATGCACCGACTGCAACAAGGCCATTGAATGATAAGGAACAAAAAATATTACAAGCTGGGGTAGATAGTATTTATTACACATTCAAGTCAAGAGTTGCTAAGGGCAGAAAAAAATCAATTGAATACATTGACTCTATTGCGCAAGGAAGGGTTTGGTTGGGGTCAGATGCAGTCAATGTTGGGTTGGTAGACCGTATTGGTACGCTAAACGATGCAATAGCATCAGCTGCTAAGATGGCTAAGGTGAAAGGGTATAGTATAAAGCAATTTCCAGAATCAAAGTCTTTCTTAGAAGATTTCATAGAGGATTACAAGGATTATGTAAAAGTAAAATCAATTGAATCTGAAATTGGTGCAAATCAATGGCAGGTATTACAACAAATGAAAACGCTTCAACAAATGGTTGGTGCACCTCAAACACGAATGCCTATATTTGTTGTCAAACAGCCATAATTAAAATGCATCAGTATAGCCAAATAAAAGCAATGCTTGCAATCTCAAAAGCAAGTTTGCGATCTATATTAAGAAGTCCCTCAGCAGTGGTTTTTAGCATTGCTTTCCCGCTTATTTTTATTTTAGTTTTTGGTTTCCTGAGTAGTGGGGGCAATTTAAGCGTGAAAGTGGCGATGGATCCTAGATCTGATACTGCAAATTATATTTACAGCGCATTTAAAAGAATTCCAGGTTTAAAAATAACGCCGCCTGAGCAACAAAATATAGATGCAGAATTAGCCAAGGGGAAAATTACCGCTTTGATATTTATTGAGGCTACTGGAAATCCATCACAGCCGTTTTTAATTAATTTAACAAGTTCCGAAGCAGCCAATCCTCAAAATTTGGAAGTACTTAAATCAATTTTGAATTCAGTGATTAGCAGGGTGAATGATTCAAGTTTTAAGGATCGCCCTAGTTATGCTCGAGTCAACAATGTAGTTAAAAAAGTTCCAGGCAGAGTATACAGAACCATTGATTTCATTTTACCAGGTCAGTTAGGGTTTTCTCTATTAAGTTCAGGCGTTTTTGGTGTTGCATTTTTATTTTTTAATCTAAGACAGCAGTTGGTTTTAAAAAGATTTTATGCCACACCTATTCGTAGGCTTTATATTATTTTAGGGGAGGCTTTAAGCAGGGTTGTATTTCAATTGATGACAGCAGTGATCATCATTGGTATTGGTCATTTTGCATTTCAATTTACGCTTGTGCATGGCTGGGTAACCTTTTTGAATATTATGTTACTTAGTTTTATCGCGTTGATTTTATTTATGGGCTTTGGTTTTATTGTAAGTAGCGTGGCGAAAAACGAAAGTACCATACCCCCTTTTGCCAATTTAATTACCTTGCCTCAGTTTTTACTTGCAGGAACTTTCTTTTCGGTTGATGCTTTTCCTAAATGGCTACAGCCATTCTGTAATATTTTGCCTTTGACGCATTTTAATAATGCCATGCGTAATATAGCTTTTGAAGGAGCGAATTTATTATCAGTAGGAAATGAAATAGCGGTACTTTGTATATGGATTGTAGTTGTTTATGCTACTGCCTATAAAATATTTAAATGGGAATAATATGAAACTGATTCGATTTGCATTGATAAGTGTTTTTGTAATTGGTATTTTAATTACTGCTATTTCGAGTTTATTCCCTTCTGTGGTGATCACTTCTAGAGCAATTGAAGTCAATGCTACAAGCACCCAGATTCAGCAATGTGTATCCAATTTGTCAGCATGGAAAGGATGGATGAGTGATTGGAAAGATAAGTCTGTTATAGTGCAAGATCGTTTTGCAAAAGTAGGTACTCAAAGCATTGAACTTATATCAAAAACAGATAGTACAGTTGTTTTGAATTGGATTGCCACCGGTCAAGCCCCTTATAAAGTTCAAATAGAATGGCTCCCTTTGAAAGAAGGCAATTATGTGATTCATTGGTCATTTGAGCAACATGTTCGATGGTATCCTTGGGAAAAATTTCAAACATTATTGAATGAAAAAGTATTAGGTGCGAAGATGGAAGAAGAGTTACAACATTTAACTTCCTGTATTTTGTCTAAGTAGCAAATTTGATTCAACTTTAGATGCGCTTTGGTCTTTTAGATATTGAATATTCCTCTTGATGCCTTTCAGTTTTGATCTCAGTAAAGGCGATTGTTTAAATCTTGCCTTAAAACTAGTTTCTTCCATAGCTAGCCATTGTTCTGAATCCATTGTCAACAATCCTTCAATTGGCTTGAATTTTTCTTCCTGATGTGGTTGACTAAATCTATTCCATGGGCAAACGTCTTGGCAGATATCACAACCAAATGCCCAATCCTGATAAGTTCTATCAGGGGGTGTTTCAATCATTTGTTTTTTTAATTCTATAGTATAGTAACTAATACAATGATTCGCTTCGATTGTCTTATTGGGCAGTATGGCTTGAGTTGGGCAAGCATCTATGCATTTCGTGCAAGTGCCACAATAGTCTTTTGCAATTGGACGATCATAAATTAACTCAAGGTCAATTATCAAACTTGCAATAAAAAAGAAGGATCCATGCTTTGGCTGAATTAAATTTCCATTTTTGCCAATCCATCCTGCGCCAGAAAGCCAGGCCCAAGAACGTTCCAAAACAGGAGCTGAATCTACAAAGCCTCTACCCTGAATTGGGCCAACCTTTTGACGTAATGTATCAAGCATTTCATTTAATGACAGTTTGATGACTTCGTGGTAGTCTTGTCCGTAAGCATATTTGGCAATCTTGGGTGTATCCTTGGCCTGACCTTGATCAGGATAATAATTTTTTAAAAATGTAATCACTGATTTAGCGCCAGGAACTAATTTTTTTGGATTAATTCTTAAATCAAAATGCTTCTCCATGTAATGCATCTCGCCATGGAATCCTTTTGCCAACCATGCTTCTAATCTAAATGCATCTTCGGTTAATTCCTTGGCTTCTGCAATGCCGCAAAAATCAAATCCATATTGGATTGCTAAGTTTTTAATGAATTGAGTATTGGCAAACTGGTTCAATCTTCTAGGTTCATTTTATGAAAAAAACGATGTGCCACTGGTGCAATCAGGATGCCAATATTGGTAATAAATACGACGCCACTAAAAAGGGCATAAAATGATGAAAACAACTTGCCTATGTTGGTTTGTATAGTGACTACTGGCCCCATACCACTTAAGATCATTGATGCGTTATGCAATGCATCTATCCAACTCATTGGCGCTAAATATTTATAACCAATTACACCAATTAGTAACGACAATGTCAAAATTAAACTTGTCCAGGCTAGGTTGATGAAAATTCTTTTAAAATAGACCCTAGAACTGGCTAGAGGTTCGCTTTTGTGTTCATAGGTATGAAGCATTAAATTTCTTTTCTTTGCCGTTTTCATTGATTTGAAATTGTATGTAAAATTAGCAGAAATTCATCCCAATGACTGACTTTATTGCTTTTTTTTATCTCTAATTAAGACATAATTGCTGAAAAGTTGAGGTGGCGTTCATTTTGCGGGAATATAGTATACACCAAAATAAAGTACTATGAATTTAAATCAATATACCATCAAAGCACAAGAGGCAATTCAGGCCGCACAACAATTGGCATACAACCATCAACATGCCAATATTGAAACTGCCCACTTGTTAAAAGCTATTCTTGGAGACAAGGATAGCCCAACTGAATTTTTATTGAAAAAGAACAATGTCCAACCGGCATGGGTCGTACAAAAAATAGAAGCGCTATTTGAAAAACTACCTAAACAATCAACTGGAGAACCTGCTTCTGCATTGAGTAGGGATCTGAATGCAACATTGTTAAAAGCAACCGCTTCTTTAAAAGATTTTGGAGATGATTTTGTGACTGTTGAGCATTTAATGATTGGCATCTTACAAGTGAATGATGCAGTGGCTAAAATTTTAAAAGATGCAGGTTTAACCGAAAAAGGATTAAAGACTGCTATCAATGAGCTGAGACAAGGTGAGACTGTAAAATCTGCAACACAGGAAACGCAATTTCAGGCGCTCTCTAAGTATGCAAAAAATTTAAATGAGATGGCCAATAAAGGAAAATTAGATCCTGTAATTGGTCGTGATGACGAAATTAGAAGAACGCTACATATTTTAACAAGAAGGAGTAAGAACAATCCAATTTTAGTGGGTGAACCAGGTGTGGGTAAGACTGCGATTGCTGAGGGATTGGCCATGCGTATTGTAAATGGAGATGTGCCAGAAAATTTAAAGTCTAAAATTATTTACGCATTAGACATGGGACAATTGATAGCTGGCGCCAAATACAAAGGTGAATTTGAAGAACGTTTAAAAGGTGTCGTAAAAGAAGTAACAAGCAGTGACGGTGAGATTATACTTTTCATAGATGAGATCCATACTTTGGTGGGTGCTGGAGGTGGCGAAGGAGCGATGGATGCTGCTAATATTTTAAAGCCTGCTTTGGCTAGAGGTGAACTGAGAGCAATTGGCGCAACTACATTAAATGAGTACCAAAAGTTTTTTGAAAAAGATAAGGCGTTGGAGAGAAGATTTCAAAAAGTTATGATTGATGAGCCATCAAAAGAAGACGCTATTTCTATTCTCAGAGGATTAAAGGAAAGGTATGAAACGCATCATCATGTGCGTATAAAAGACGAAGCGATTGTGGCTGCAGTTGAACTTTCTTCAAGGTATATTACAGATCGTTTTCTACCTGACAAGGCAATTGATTTAATTGACGAGAGTGCTGCTAAGTTGCGTTTAGAAATGAATTCTATGCCAGAAGATTTAGATACTTTACAACGTCAAATTAGACAGCTGGAAATTGAAAGAGAGGCCATTAAGCGTGAAAACAATCCCGATCAATTAAAGCAGTTAAATATTGAAATTAGCAATTTGATGGTCCAGCAGGATACGCTTACTGCTAAATGGAAAGTGGAGAAAGAATTAGTGGATAAGGTACAAGAGGCAAAAGCCAATATGGAACAGCTCAAACAAGCAGCTGAAGTGGCAGAGCGCAATGGCGATTATGGGAAGGTTGCTGAGATTAGATATGGTAAATTAAAAGAGCAAGAAACCCTATTATTGGAATTAACTAATCAGTTAATTGGCCTAGGGGAAGAAGGTAAACGATTAATGAAAGAAGAAGTAGATGCGGATGATATTGCTGAAAATATTGCAAAAGCAACTGGAATCCCAGTACAAAAAATGATGCAATCTGAACGTGAAAAATTAATGCATCTAGAAGAAGCGTTACACGAAAGGGTGGTTGGACAAGAGGAAGCCATTGCTGCAGTGTCAGATGCAATTAGAAGAAGTAGGGCAGGTTTGCAAGATCCAAAAAAGCCAATTGGCTCGTTTATATTTTTAGGTACTACTGGAGTTGGAAAAACAGAATTAGCCAAAGCGCTTGCTGACTATTTATTTGATGATGACAGTATGATGACCAGAATTGACATGAGTGAATATCAGGAAAAACATACTGTGTCAAGATTGGTTGGAGCGCCTCCAGGCTATGTGGGTTATGATGAGGGCGGTCAGTTGACAGAAGCAGTTCGTCGTAAACCTTATAGTGTGGTGTTATTGGATGAAATTGAAAAAGCGCATCCAGATGTCTGGAACGTATTGTTACAAGTATTGGATGATGGGCGATTAACAGATAATAAAGGCAGGGTAGTCAACTTTAAGAATACAATTATTATTATGACTAGTAATATTGGTAGTCATTTAATACAAGATGCATTTGAAGAAGTCACAGAAAAAAACTTGGATGAAAAAACGGAACAAGCTAAAACAGAAGTCATGAATTTGTTAAAGCAAACCATTCGTCCAGAATTTCTTAATAGAGTAGACGATATCATCATGTTCTCTCCATTGTTGAGAAAACAAATGTCTGCAATTGTTCAAATTCAATTGAATCAATTGAAGGCTTTGGTTGCCGAAAATGGAATGCATATTGAATTTACCAACTACTTAGTTGAATACCTATCAGAACAGGGCTTTGATATGCAATTTGGAGCGAGGCCATTAAAGCGATTGATTCAGAAATTAGTGGTCAATGAATTGAGCAAGCAAATTTTAAGCGGTGCCATTGACAAGAATAAGAAAGTATTGGTTGATATTTTTGACGGCTTGGTTGTCTTTAGGAATGAAGCATAACCAAATTTTACCTCCTTCTTGGAAAGGGTTTTGAAGTCTTGATTTGTACTTGTATATTTGACGGATAGACAGTTGAAGTCTATCCGTCAATTTATTTTATGGCAAATACAAAGAAAGCTGCAGTTGGGTTTATTTTTCTCACTTTAGTGATTGATATCGTTGGGCTTGGAATTATTATACCAGTTATTCCTCAATTGATTGAAGGATTATTACATACGCATGATTTAAGTAAGGCTTCATTGTATGGGGGTTGGATGACTTTTTTATATGCCACAATGCAATTCATGTTCGCTCCATTAATTGGTAGTTTAAGTGACAAATATGGTAGAAGACCAGTGCTTTTGATTTCATTATTAGGATTTGGTTTCGATTATTTATTCTTAGCATTCGCGCCCTCTATTCTTTGGTTGTTTGTTGGTCGTACAATATCAGGTATCACTGGCGCTAGTGTTACCACTGCATCTGCATATATGGCGGATATCAGCGATGATTCAAATAGAGCGCAAAATTTTGGAATGATTGGTGCTGCATTTGGCATAGGTTTTATTATTGGGCCAATGTTGGGTGGATTCCTTGGAGAAATTGGACCTCGTTTACCATTTATTGTTGCAGCTTGTCTTGCATTGTTGAATGTGATTTATGGCTATTTTGTTTTGCCTGAATCATTGCCTGTTGAAAACAGAAGAGCATTTGATTGGAAAAGATCCAATCCACTTGGATCCCTTTTTCATTTAAAAAAATATCCTGCTGTTTCTGGATTGATTTTTTCTTTAATTTTTATTTATTTGGCTTCTCACGCTGTTCAGAGTAATTGGAGCTTTGCCAACATGGAAAAATTCAAATGGTCGCCCAAAATGATTGGGTTGTCTTTAGGCATGGTCGGATTATTAGTGGGTTTGGTGCAAGGTTTGTTGATTCGATATATTAATCCAAAATTAGGCAATGAAAAATCGGTTTATATTGGGATAGGATTGTATGCAATAGGACTGTTTTTATTTGCATTTGCAACAAGTTCATGGATGATGTTTGTATTCTTAATTCCTTACTGTCTAGGCGGTATTTCGGGGCCCGCATTACAATCTTTAATTTCAGTCCACGTTCCTAAAAACGAACAAGGCGAATTACAAGGTTCTCTAACAAGTATAATGAGTGTCACATCTATTGTGGGGCCCTTGATTATGACAAGTTTATTTGCGTATTTTACTAAACCAAGCAGTCCAATTTATTTTCCAGGGGCTTCATTTCTACTTGGAGCAATTTTTATGGTTTTCAGTGCAGTCATTGCTTATACGGTTTTAAAGGGAGAAACTAAGTCAATTAAGGCATAGAGTCCCTTACTGTTGTTATATTTGTGGCTCAATAAAGGTCAAAATATGTCTCCATTAATGCAACAGTTGCAAGAAACAACTCGATTTATTCAGTCAAAAATTAGTGTATCTGCAAATACCGCTATTATTCTAGGTAGTGGATTGGGTAATTTATCCAGTGTCATTGAACCTGAGTTTAGTATTCCATATGGTGAGATCCCCAATTTCCCTGTTAGTACTGTTGAAGGACATAAAGGAAGATTGATTTTGGGTACATTAAACGGTAAAAAGGTATGGGTGATGGAAGGTCGTTTTCATTTTTATGAAGGCTACACTGCAGAACAGGTCGTTTTTCCTATTCGTGTTTTAAGATTATTAGGTGTTGAAAACCTTTTGCTATCGAATGCTGCAGGAGGTGTCAATAAGGACTATCAAGTGGGAGATTTAATGATCATTAAAGACCATATTAGTTTCTTCACGATCAATCCATTGTTGGGTAAGAATGAACCAGCTTTGGGGACGCGTTTTCCAGATATGAGTGAGCCATACGCGAGTTCATTTATCAATAAAGCAAAACAAATCGCTGCAGCAAATAATATAAAAGTACACGAAGGTGTTTATGTAGGGGTAACTGGTCCAACTTTTGAAACTAGAGCAGAATATCAGCTCATTAAAATCGCAGGAGGAGATGTGGTGGGCATGAGTACAGTCCAAGAGAATATAGCTGCAGTGCATTGTGGCATGAAAGTTTTTGCCATGAGTGTTGTGACTGATTTGGGAATTAGAGAGGATAATAATGTGATCACACATGAAGAAGTGTTGGCTGCCGCGAATGCTGCAGAGCCACTTTTAACTTTGATTTTTAGTGCATTGGTAAAAGAAGTTGCTGCCTAATGCTGCCAGTTTTTACACATAGAATTTTTTTTAAAATGAGCAATAAGTGCAGCTTTTTGACAACTTTTTTTTTCAGCTGTCTTTTTGTGGTGCAATTGAATGCACAGAATATGCGCTTCAATTCATATAGTGGAAGTGGTGGAGGATCGGATTCATTGCAAAAAAGAGATCGATCCGAAGACTCGATTGCTATCAATTATAGATTGTATAATAGTTTGACTATTCAAGCATTGGACACTAATGTCAATGATTTTTATACAAAATTTATTTTGCCTTATACCAATTATCATTTAGGAAATCTTGGCAATGCAAGTAAATCCTATTTGTTCAATCCACTGCAAAGAGCAGGTTGGGATGCAGGATTCAGGGCCTATGAAGCTTACCTTTACACATTAGAACAAACACCATTTTATAAAACTACCAAGCCTTATACAGAACTTGGTTATTTATTAGGAGGTAAGGGAGAGCAGCTGATGGAAATGCTTCATACACAAAACAAAACACAGCAATTCAATTATTCTTTTGCATATCGATTTAGCAATGCGCCAGGAAATCTAAAAAATCAACATGCAAATTTGAACAATATGCGCATTGCTGCAAACTACCAATCAAAACGAAAGCGATATGCATCTTATTGGGTGATGTTATTAAATAAATCTGCATCCTCTGAGAATGGAGGATTGGTGAATAGTGCACTCATTGATAGTCTCTCGTTAAATAATCCATATGAACTCGAAACTAGATTGGGAATAAGTGGCGCCTCCTTTAGAAATCCATTTAATACTAATATTGCTACGGGAACTACTTACAAAGAAAACAGTTTTGTTTGGAAGCAGACATATGATTTGGGGCAAAAAGATTCATTGGTAAAAGATACAGTGACAACTTATCTATTTTATCCAAGATTAAGGTTTCAAAATGAAATAAAATACCAGTCCAGTCAGTTTCTTTTTGCCGATGCCAATCCCTCTGCAATTCAATATGATCAATATTTCAATTATCAAACGCAAGTTGGTACGAATGTGTATTTTCAGGACAACTGGAAAAAATGGACAAATGAGTTTAGTTTAGTGTCTTTTCCAGAGAAGACCAACCCCAACCAGTACTTTCAACTGGGCCTAGGTTACCTTCAAATGAATTTTAATGACAGTTCGTTACAATGGGCAAATCATGATATTTATGGGCTGGGAGTGTATAAAAATAAAACCAAAAACCAACGATGGGATTTGCAAGCTTCCGGAAAACTTATTTTAAACGGATACCATACTGGGGACTATGAAATGCAAATATTTTTAAGTTCAGTTGTGAATAGAAAAGGGCATAAATTAGCGCTTTGGGTACAAAATTCAAACCGAACACCATCATTTAACCGTTTAGGAATCACCGCATTCCCAATTATAAAAAGCATTGGGATCGACAAAGAAAATATCATTGAATTGGGTGGTCGTTGGGAACAGTCTAATGGAAAATTTACGATCACAACGAATTACAAACTCATACAAAATTATCAATATTTTAGTTCAGGATACCAACCAATGGTTTATAGCAATTCAATGAGTTATTTTAAAAGTAGTTTATCAAATGCCACGCCTTTAAGTCGACATTGGAATTGGTACAATGAGCTGACCCTTCAGTTGGTAGATCCCAATGCGCCATTGCATTTGCCATTGATATTGACTAGACAAAGAATTGCATTTGAAGGTAATTTTTTCAAAAATTTATACTTGTCAACTGGTTTGGAATTGATTTATCATTCTTCCTTTCAGCCTGATGCTTATATGCCTTTGACTGGGCAGTTTTATCTGCAGGACCAATTTTCTACTAAGAATAGGCCCATTGCCAACGCTTTTTTAAATTTTAGAATTAAAAGATTTAAAGGGTATATTCGAATGGAGCAATTAAATACGCTCTTAGCATCTAATAATCAGCTAGGTACACGTTATAATTTTGTTGCACCAAATTATCCCGGAACAGGTACTTGGTTAAGGGTGGGCATTTGGTGGAATTTTATCAATTAGTGCTATCTTTGTATTGTGAAACAATTCTTGACCATATTGCTTTTGTTTATTTATAGTTTCTCTAGCATAGGAGCAACTGTGAAAGCACATTTATGTGCAGGCAAAATTCAAAAATGCTTTTGTGGCAAGTCTAACAAAAAAGATACTTGTTGTGCAGAAAAAACTACTTATATCAAAAAACAAGACTTGCATGCTTCATCAGAAGTTCAATCTTTAAAGTGTGCTAGTTTTTCTATCGCAAATACAGCTTCTCTTCATACGCAATTTGCGGTTCTAACAATTGATCAAAAAAATCCAGGTTTCTTTTATTCAAAAAAAGGATACTTGTTTACTGGTCCTCCGATCTATGTTCTAGATTGTATTTATTTAATATGATTTTATTGTAACAGAAAAATGCGGGGTAGCTCATGAAATAGATGCTTACCCTATGCTTGTTGATTTATTTTTACAAATTATTAAAATCATTTTATGAAAAATATATTTTTATTGATTGGCTTTATATTAACCATTCAAATCGCTGTCAAAGCACAAACTCCCACTCAATTAAAAGTTGCTGGTAATTGCGGCATGTGTAAATCAAGTATAGAAAAAGCGGCCAAATCTGCCGGTGCTTCTACTGCTAGTTGGGATATGGATGCTAAATTATTGACTTTAGTTTTTGATGGTAAAACAAACTTAGATAAAATTGAAACAGCAATTGCTGCTGTGGGATATGATACGGAGCACAAGACTGCAACAAAGGCTGCTTATGATGCTTTGCATGAATGTTGTAAGTACGATCGTGTAACTAAAGATACAGTACCTGCAGCAATCAAGAAAGTGACATTGGTTGCTTCTGGTTTAACTTGTTCTATGTGTTCAAAAGCAATATTCAAAGCATTGACTAGCTTAGATTTTGTTGCAGATGTGAAAGTAGACATTGAGCAATCAAAATACAACTTAACATTCAAGTCGGACAAGAAAGTTAATCTTGATCAGATCAAAGCTGCCGTAACTGATGCCGGTTTTGGTGTACAAAGTTTAGTATATGAATAGGGCATACCTATCCATCTATTTTTTAACAGTTTTCATTGCTTTAAGCTGGCTAACCAAGGTAAATGCGCAAGAGCTTTATGTTTTTACTGAGCCTGCAAGCACCAAGCCAGCGAAAGCAATTGGTCTGAAACACAGTTTTCAAAAAATGGGTGGTACAAAAAGTCGCAATAACCAAAATACGCAATTGCAATTAGGGCTTAATAAAAGATTATCATTGTATTTAGGCACTAATTATGCGGGCACAGATGCGTATCTACAATATCGTTTTTTCACCAAAGATGCGATGTATACTCATACCCGTATGGCATTCTATGCTAAATCAATTCAATCCAATACATCTGCCATTCATACGAATGCAGTTTTGTTGGATGGAGAAGAATCGGTATTGGGTGGGGGATTTATCTTGACACAATTAAAGCATAAATGGGCAAGTTCACTGAGTCTTGGATACGTAGAGAAAAAAGATTGGAGTAAGCATTATGGTAAAAATGCATTTCAATATAGTTTTTCTAATGGCTTGTTGGTCTATCCTAGACGATATGCCTCTTATGGACAAACAAATGTCAATTTATACCTCGAATTGTTGGGTCAAAAGTTATTGTCTGGCAAAGGCCAATATTTAGATGCTGCCCCGTCTATTCAATTGATATTTAATAGTCAAGCTAAATTAAACATGGGGTATCGTTTTGCATTATTGGATAAAACCAACAGAATGACCAATAACAGCTTATACCTTAGCCTTGATTATCTATTTTTCAATGCCTTACCTAAGTCAAGAAAGCAAAAAAAGCCCTAACTTTATAGGGTGAAAAAATTGCTTACAATATTGTTGATGTCTCTGTATCTCCTTGGAGCTACAGAGACATATCAATTATTGAAGTTGCCAAATTTAATTGCACATTACAAAACGCATCAACAAATTACAAAAGGGATCAGTTTTGGCAAGTTTATAGACATGCATTATTTCACAGTCCAAACTTATGATAGTGATTTTCAGCAAGACATGGAACTTCCCTTTAAATCTTCAAACAGAACCATTTCACTTTTAAATTTTGTGAGTGTTTTTGCTCCAAAATATTTCAGCATTCAACCCATTGAGTTTGCACTTGTTAAAACCTATCCTTTAGTGAATGATCGATTCGATCTTTCAACAAAGTTGAATGCTATCTTCCAGCCTCCACGCGTTTAATTCATTTCATTTATTTATTTTTTTTCATTGACATTACTTATTTGTTAAGTACTGTCTATTCCTTATGTTGAATAAGCATTATTTTATGTTATCAAAAATCATACATTTTTCTATAAAGAATAAATTGGTGGTACTTCTAGGATTATTTGCATTGGTGCTAGGAGGCATTTATTCTATTTCAAAATTACCAATTGACGCAGTACCTGATATTACAAACAATCAAGTACTCATCATTACATCTGTGCCAAGTGCAGGAGCACCAGATGTGGAGCGATTAATTACAGTACCCATTGAACAAGCTACACGAAATGTGCCCGGTATCATTGAACAAAGAAGTTTTTCTCGATTTGGTTTAAGCTTAGTGACCTTGGTTTTCAACGATGATATTGATATCTATTGGGCTAGACAACAAGTTTCAGAGCGCTTGATTACTGTTAAATCTCAAATGCCAGAAGGGATGGGTATTCCAGAATTAGGTCCATTAACAACTGGATTAGGTGAAGTATATCAATATGTGGTTAGACCCAAAAAAGGATATGAAGGCAAGTATAGTTTGACAGAACTCCGTACTATGCAAGACTGGATTGTGCGCAAACAATTATTAGGCACGCCTGGAGTTGCTGATGTAAGTAGCTTTGGTGGAGCTGTGAAACAGTTTGAAGTAAGTGTAAATCCAGAATTATTGAAACAGTATGATTTGTCTGTAAATGATATTTATACTGCACTAAATAACAACAACCAAAATGCAGGAGGTGCTTATATAGAACATGGTCCTGGTGTATTATTCATAAGGACAGAAGGAATGGTAGATAGCTTAAGTCAAATTGCTAGTATTCCTGTAAAGACATTATCCAATGGCATGCCTCTATTAATCAGAGATGTGGCTCAAGTAAAACTTGGAGAAGCGACTAAATTTGGTGCGACTGCTTATAATGCGGAGGGAGAAGTAGCTGGAGCGGTGGTTATGATGTTGAAAGGCGAAAACAGTAAGCAAGTTATAGAAGATATTAAATCAAAAATCGCAATCATTCAAGGAACATTACCAGAAGGCGTAGTAATTGAACCTTTTTTAGATCGGACTAAAATGGTAAACAACGCCATTGGAACGGTGTCAAAAAATTTATTGGAAGGCGCATTGATTGTCATTTTTGTATTGATCATGTTTCTGGGAAATCTCAGGGCTGGTTTAGTGGTTGCTTCAGTGATTCCGCTTGCGATGTTGTTTGCCTTTATATGCATGCAACTTTTTGGTGTGAGTGGAAATTTAATGAGCTTGGGGGCATTGGATTTTGGTCTTTTAGTAGATGGCGCCGTAATTATAGTAGAAGCAGTCTTGCATCAATTGTACCATGGGACAAAAAAAGGTCAGCATACTGCCCTAGACAAAAATGAGATGAATACTATTGTGGGTCAAGTGTCAAATAAAATGATGGGAGCTGCCGCATTTGGTCAAATCATTATTTTGATTGTGTACCTTCCTATCTTATCCCTGACGGGTATAGAAGGAAAGATGTTTAAACCAATGGCACAGACAGTTTCCTTTGCTTTAATTGGTGCATTTATTTTATCAATCACTTATGTTCCAATGATGAGCGCATGGGTCTTGAAAAAAAATAGGATGCAAAAAGAAACGTTGACAGACAAATACATGCAAAAATTAGAAGCATTTTACGAACCATTATTATTGAAAGCATTAAAAATACCTAAGCAAATTGTGGTTCTAACCATTGGGGTATTTATAGGGGCAGTGATTTTGTTAACAACTTTGGGTGGGGAATTTATACCTAAATTAGAAGAAGGTGATTTTGCAGTTGATACAAGATTATTAAGTGGAAGTTCATTAAATACTACATTGGATGCGACACAGAAAGCTTCTAAATTATTACTTGATCGTTTCCCTGAGATCGAAAAAATTGTGACTAAGATTGGAGCTGGAGAGATTCCAACTGATCCTATGTCGATGGAAGCTTCAGACTTAATGATTATTTTAAAGGATAAAAAGGATTGGGTCTCTGCTAAAACCTTCGATCAATTAGCCGACACGATGGGTAAGGTAGTAGCACAAGTGCCGGGGATTAGTTCAGGATTTCAATTTCCTGTACAAATGCGATTTAATGAACTAATGACAGGTTCAAGACAAGATGTATCCTGTAAAATATTTGGGGAAAATTTAGATAGTTTAGCAAAATATGCTGCGCTTATGGGAAATATCATAAAAGAGGTGGAAGGCGCAAAGGATTTATATACAGAGACAGTTACTGGCATATCTCAAGTGGTAGTACACTTTAATAGAGCAGCTATTGCAAGGTATGGAGCAAATATCAAGGAAGTAAATCAAGTAATACAATCAGCCTATGCAGGGGGTATTGCAGGTAAAGTGTTTGAGGGTGATAGAAGGTTTGACTTAGTTGTAAGATTGAATGCTGTTCAAAAAAAGGATTGGCAGCAAATTAAAAATTTAATGGTGACTGTAGGTAATGGAAAACAAGTGCCATTATATGAATTAGCCGAAGTGAAGATAGAAGAAGGGCCTTATCAAATTCAAAGAGAAGATGCAGCTAGAAGAATTGTTGTAGGATTCAATGTAAGGGGAAAAGATGTAAAAACTGTTGTTACAAAAGTGCAAGAAAAAGTTAAAAGTTCAATTCAATTTCCACCAGGATACTATGTGGTATATGGGGGTCAATTTGAGAACCTTGAACATGCAGTCAGTAGATTACAAATTGCAGTTCCAGTTGCATTATTGTTGATTATGGTCATGTTATTTTTTGCATTTAATAATTTAAAACATTGTTTGTTAATTTTTTCAGCAATACCGTTTTCAGCCATTGGAGGTGTTTTTGCTTTATGGTTAAGAGGAATGCCTTTCAGCATTTCTGCTGGAGTAGGTTTTATAGCACTTTTTGGAGTGGCAGTTTTGAATGGAATTGTATTATTAACTGAAATGAATAAATTAGCATTGGAACCTAATAGGTCTATTTTAGACATCATTGTTACTGCTACTAAGACAAGATTGAGGCCAATTCTAATTACCGCTTCTGTAGCATCACTTGGATTTATACCTATGGCAATTAGTAGTGGAGCTGGAGCAGAGGTGCAAAAGCCATTGGCTACTGTTGTGATTGGCGGTTTGTTATCCGCTACATTATTGACACTTTTTGTTTTGCCTATCTTTTATCAATTATTTGAAAAGAAAAAAATAGGACAATCCAATATTGCAATTGTTTTATTATTGGTTGGACTTGGTGTCTCAAACGTTCAAGCGCAATCTTTGCCTGAAAAAAAGAGTTTAGCAAAACTGCTTGAGCAATCTATTCTAATTTCACCAACATTAAAAACAACAGAGGCACAGAAGCAATATTATAATGTACTTTCAAAGTCTAGTTTTGATCCTGCAAAACTCTCTTTGAAGGGAGAATTTGGTCATGTGAATAGTAGTTTAAATGACTCAAAATATGCAGTGGAGCAATTGTTTGATTTGCCGCAATATTACCAAGCACAAAAGCAATGGTATAATTCAATTAGTCAAACATATGGTTATCAAGTTGTCTTAGATCAGAATTTTCTAAAACATTCAGTTGAAAAGTTGTACATACAGTTGCAATTTCAAATCGCAAAAAGGCAATTACTGAAGCGTTTAGATACTTTGTACCTCAAACAATTGGCTGCAGTTGAATCCAGGTTTAAAGCCGGACAAGATAATGGATTAGAGCAAATTAATATGCAAAATTGGGTAAGTATGCATCATCAATTGCTCATCAAAAATGAAAATGAAATCATTGCTATCCAAAAACAGTTTGGTATTTTATTGCAAGACACTGCAGTATTCATTCCAGAAGAAGATTTACGTTTTAATCCAATTTTTATAGATACAACGATTGCAACAAATCATCCTCTAAATTTATTTTGGCAACAAAAATTGAAGTCTGCCTTGGCTGAGACTGGGATTTCTAAATCAAAATTATTGCCTCAAGTTGCCGTTGGATATACGAATCAAAGTTTCCGATTAAATCCAAATGACCAATCAAGGTTTGGTTCTGCAACAATAGGTTTAAATATCCCACTGTTTAGAGCTGGTTTAAGACAAAAGTTAAAAGCAAGTCAGGCGAACGAAACAATTGTTTTAATGGAAAAAGAAAAAGCTTTTTTAGATTTAAGTATACAGATTCAAAATGCTTGGAGTGATTACCAACAGGCACTTTCTTTATACAATCACCTACAAAAAGTTTTGGTCCCAAATGCATTCAAAATTGCTTCAATAGCAAATTTATCTTTTAAAGAAGGTCAAATTAGCTATATAGAATGGTCCACTGCGATGAGTCAAGTACAGCAAATTGAATTACAAGCATTAGAATCACTAACCTTATTCAATCTTAATCAATCCTCACTTAATTATTTTTTATCAAAATAATGTGTTAAAAAAGCATACAATGAAAAGAATTTATATCCTGCTATTTGCAATGTCTACAATGACTAGCTGCGGAACAGATCCAAAACAAATAAACAATAAAACCACATCTGAAGCGGAAATTGTTTCAAATAAAGTCACTTTGTCTAAAGAACAAATAGCACTCGCCCAAATAGAACTTGCTCCAATTCAGCAAGGTAGAATGAATGGTGTTTCGCATTTAAATGGTGTAGTAGATGTTCCTCCAACTGGTATCGCATCCGTGAGTATTCCGATGGGTGGTTATGTACAAGATATCAATTTAATCCCTGGATCTTATGTAAAGAAAGGGGCAGTGCTTGCGACAGTAAAGGACCCTTCTTATATTCAGTTGCAGGAGAATTACTTAGCAACTAAAGTGAAGTTAAGCTTTCTGCAGCAGGATCTTGATAGACAAAAATCACTACTATCACAAGAGGCAATCAGTAAAAAATCTTTTCAACAATTACAAGCAGATTATAACGCAAATAACATTCAACTAAAAGCTTTGTCAGAACAATTAAAACTGATCAATATTCAACCTGAGACATTGACGACAGATAAAATGACAAGTTTGGTTCAGTTAATTGCGCCAATTAGTGGCTATATCACGAAAGTACACATCAATAGGGGTAAATATGTTACACCTTCAGATGTCTTATTAGAAATTATGGACCCCAATGATATCCATGCTGCAATTACTATTTTTGAAAAAGATATTGCTGGTTTTAAAATTGGGATGAAAGGGAAAGTAGCTTTAACACAGGATCCAACAAAGCAATATGCTGTTACTGTTTTAGCTGTTTCTCAAAATATCAACGAAGATAAAACAGGACTATTGCATTGTCATTTCGACCAAATACCTAAAAATGTATTACCAGGTATGTTTTTGACTGCTGACTTAAATTTTGTATCTACTGAAGCGGTTTTAATTCCTTTAGCAGCTGTACAGAGATTTCAAGGGAAAGACTATATTTTTATTCAAACTGCTGCAAATGAATTTGAAGCAGTGGAAATACAGATAAGTCAATCTAATAATGAATATGTTTCAGTTAGTAATACGGATGCAAAGTCTTGGGTAGGTAAATCCTTAGTTGTCAAGAATGCTTTTAGTATTTTGGGAAAATGGATGAATAAATCTGAATAAATTCATCTCATCTTTACTTACTGCTCAAAATAGCTAATGCTGCCACCAATCCAGGTGGCAGTATCATTATAACTTACGCCAATCATTGCACCTTTACTGATGCGTGTTAAGTTATTGGTTGCTATATATTTTTGTAATTTCTTATCCCAAAAATAGAAGAGTCTTATTTCTGCTTTGGCAAGACCTGTAGGTGTTTCGATGGCAGGTGCGTAGGTTACTTTTTTTTGCAAGATCCAATTGGAAGGGTCTTTAATTTCTTGAATTGCTTCAATCGTAAGATCTAACATTACCCCCTGCCCACCATATGAAAATAATGGTTTGCAGATGTATTCATTGAGATCAAGTTTATATAATGCTTTGGATTGAATACATGTCTCTAAAAGAAAAGCTTCTGGTATTGCAGGATGTTTTAGTAATGGCAAAATATACTTACTAATTCTAAAGAAATGATGAGGATGATTTACCCATTCTATATCCTCTGCGTGTTGAAGTAATTTAAATTGTTCAATCATCGAACTGCCTTGATGTAATAATTCATCGTACACAACTCGATTATAGATGCGATCTATTTTGTATTCAATACCATTTCTTATGTAATAAAGTAAATTATTTTTTAAATAAATCTCAGATAGGCATACAATTGGCACGTTGAACCAGGCTTCTGTTAGTAATAAGTCAAGTCTAGTTTTTTGTTCATAAGGCTTGATTTCTAGGAGTATCGTATGTAGTTCATTATTGCCTTTAATCGTAGTAGATAAAAATTCAAGATAGGAGTTAGCGTTATAACCATTTAAGAATGGTGTAAAACCATTGGGAATAGTATAGGCTTTTTCGATTGCATTTGATTGAAGTATTTCAAAGGCAAATAAAGAAGGGAATCCTTGTAATTCAATTAATTGAGGCAAGAACCTGCCATCTTTTCCTTTTGCAATTGCAAAGTCAATGACTAAACATGCTGGTAAGGGTTGTTCATTGGGTACATGTAAGTTTGCGGGAATGGCTTGATTCGTTTTTGAAGTAAAAGAAGGATCTGTTATAAATTGACAAATATAATCTCCAGCTTCTAACATACTTTGCTTAAATACTTTGTCCACAAAAACGGGTGTTTCTGCAATTCTAAAAGGTATTTGATCTTTAAATTGCTCGTTTAAGATTGTTAAGTAGTTCGCATACCGTTCATTTGTAAATTGAGCATTGAATGCAGCTCTAATTTTAGGAATCATGTTAGCAACATTTGTGATAGAAAATTTGGAATAAAATAATTTGCAGTCAGTTCAATTTTATTTGGGTCTTTTAATGCTAACATAATCTGATCCCATTTGTCCGAACTAAAATCATCTACCACTGTATGCTTGATTTTTTCAGATTCAAAATAGCGCTGTAAACGATCCTGTGTCGCTTCTGGATGAAACTGCACACCAATCATATAATCATTGAATGCAACAGCCATTAATGCTCTTTCGTAAGGAATTTGTGGCCTAATTTTTTCCAATGCGATAATGGTTGCGCCAATAGCTTGAATCCTTTCGTCATTAGGTTCGGTAATTTGATAAAGCCTACTTTCTAATGCATAAAACGGATCTGGTAATTGATTAAAAATCGGATGAGTTGAAGTTGGGTGGATGGGCAAAATACCTAATTGTTTAGATTTTCTTAGTCCAACATTTCCAATCTTAAAATGTCGACATGCTAATTGAAAACTATGACAAATTAATAGTACTGGTTTTTTTAATAGTAACATTTTGTCTAACCAAGTACAGTAATCTATATCCCATTGTGATCCATGGCTATCTATGGGTGATCCAGGGCCTCCAGATGATATATATAAGTCAAATGTATCGCCTGGTAATTCATTTTGAGTGCGCACATCAAAGACAGCTACTTGAATCTTTACCTTTACACTGTTGCTCCAGTTAAGTAAAATTTCATGAATACAATCCATCCCCATATTGACAGTGCCATCATACAAATCGAGTACTGCTATTTTATAGGGGGCATTGGTTGACATTATAAATAGCTCAAGTTTGTTTTAGGACTTAATTGAAGCAAAGTCTCATACATTAATTGGATGGTATCTACAATGTCTTTTTTATGAATCATTTCAACAGTAGTATGCATATACCTTAATGGGATTGAAATCAATACGGACGGACAACCGTCATTCGCATATGCAAAACTATCTGTATCCGTACCAGTGCTTCTACTTAATGTTCTAAATTGTACTGGTATTTTTTTATTTTTTGCTGCGTTTTCTACAATGGCTAATAATTTATTATGAATTGCTGGTGCATGAGCTAAAGAAGGTCCTTTACCACATTGGATATCACCTTCAATTGCTTTATTGATCATGGGTGTATGTGTGTCATGTGTCACGTCTGTTACAATAGCAATATTTGGTTTAATTCTCCTTGCAATCATTTCTGCACCTCTTAATCCAATTTCTTCTTGCACTGCATTTACAATATACAAACCAAATGGTAATTTCTTTTTGTTCTCAGAAAGCATTCTTGCTACTTCTGCAATCATGAATCCCCCAACCCTATTATCAAATGCTCTACCAATTATGAAATCATGTGCTAATTCATCAAAACCTTCTTCATAAGTAACAACAGCGCCAATATGAATACCCAATGCTTCTACTTCTTTTTTTGATCTTGCCCCACAATCTAAAGTTAGATTGTCTACTTTTGGTTGTGGTTCTTTTTGTTCAGGATTACTCAATCTTGTATGGATTGCTGGCCATCCAAATACAGCTTTTACAGGCCCTTTTTTACCATGGATCCAGACGCGCATTGAAGGAGCAATTTGATGGTCAACACCTCCATTGCGTTTTAAGTAAATCAAACCTTGGTCACTAATATAATTTACAAACCAACTAATTTCATCTGCATGTGCCTCAATGACCACTTTGAATGGGGCATCTGGATTGATCACACCGACTGCAGTTCCATAAGGATCGGTAAAAGTAGTATCCACATATTTTGATAAGTAGTTTAACCATATTTTTTGACCACTTGTTTCAAATCCTACAGGGGATGGATTATTGATATAGTCTTTTAAAAATGCATAGGAAGTTGCATTTATTAATTCTTTTTTCTTAGTACTTGTTGCTTTTTTAGCTATTGCTTTTGCCATAAGGAAGAGTTTAATTATAACCCTTGCAAGATACTACATTCTGCATTTATTAATACATTTGTAATAAACGTAATCAGCATGGAGGGGCAAAGCATAGACATCGGGTTTTTAAGGGGGGTGGACAGTTCTAATTTCCTAACACATGCCATTGCCTTAATGCAACAACAAGCTGCATATAATGCTGTGTATAGCGAATGGATTAAATTAATGCAGTTACAACTAGAGAAGGTTGAAAGCTTAGAACAGATCCCTTTTTTGCCGATACATTTTTTCAAAACACATAAGGTAATTACTGGAAAAGCATGTCCGAGTTTTTATTTTGAGAGTAGCGGTACCACCCAGGATACTGTTAGTAGACATTATGTGTCAGACTTGAATGTATACGAACAAAGTTTTATGCAGTGTTTTCAACAATTTTACGGCCCATCAAACGACTTTTGTATACTTGGCTTACTTCCTAATTATTTAGAAAGGCAACATTCATCGTTGGTGTATATGACCCAACATTTAATCAATGCAACTGGACATCCATCAAGCGGTTTTTACCTATATGACTTTGAACAATTAAATGCAACATTAAAGCAATTAGAAAAAGTCCAACAAAAAACACTTTTAATTGGCGTAAGCTTTGCTTTGATGGATTTTGTAGATGCTTTTCCACAACAATTAAAGCACACGATGGTGATGGAGACAGGAGGTATGAAAGGTCGAAAACAAGAATTAACTAAGCCGGCTTTACATGCATACTTATCAAAAGGCTTTGGACTAAATACAATTCATTCCGAATATGGTATGACAGAATTATTAAGTCAGGCCTATTCAAAAGGTGGAGGAATTTATACATGTCCACCTTGGATGAAAGTCTTGGTTGCAGACGAATCAGATCCGACTTCTATCAGCTTAACAGGGAAGGGGGTCTTACATATTATAGATCTTGCGAATGTAAATAGTGTGGCATTTATTGCAACAGAGGATCTTGGAATTGTCCACCCCGATGGAAGTTTTGAAGTGATTGGAAGACTCGACCAAAGTGCGAGAAGAGGTTGTAGTTTATTGGTTGTTTAAAATTAGCTTTTCAATCTGTTTTATAAAAATAGGATTGATATTATAATTGTATTGACGTTTATCTGTTATTTCTCTTTGTTTTACTATCAATAATTCAGTAGCCCTGGTAGCCAATTTGAATTTCTGATTGATTCTTAAAAAATAGTCACTCCTACTTTTATTTTGAGTAATAATATCCTTTTGTTGTACACCAATAATTTTATTAATTGTTTTTATACTTATCTGTTCATCTTTAATTTGCAATGTATAAATAGCTTGAATTAATTCTTTCTCAACAATTGTTAAAGCAGTATAAAAGTTTTTGTATAAAATTGTTTGAACCTCTAAGGGGATCTTTTTTTTCTTAAATCTTTTTTTATAAAGAGCATAAAACAAAAAAGCCAATAGCAGAATGATTGTATTACCAATCATTGGCTTACCTGGTTCTATTTTGTTTAATATTACTTGAAAGAGATTGTTAGTATAAATAGGAGCTGTATTTTGTTTATTAAAATCCTGCACATTTAGTGCGATTGTCTCATAGGTCAATTGGCCTTCTTTTTCGATTCTAATTAAAAAGAACTTCGATCCCATTGCAAACTGAAACATATGCTCAGGTTTACTTTTGTAAATCTTGAGCCATTTCTCTCTAAATTCAGCTTGTTTTTCTTCCACTAAACTTCCATATTGATTGGTTGAAAAATCCAACCAGTACAATTGAAGGTCTGCATGAAACAACAGGCGAGGACCATAGTTGGTTTTTAAGAAAACTGATTTTACACTTAACTCTTTTAATTTTGGATTAAGTTTACCTAGATTGCCCCAAGTTCTGGTTTTAAAATCAAAAACACGGCAACTATCATCTTTATAAGTGGATAATGTGTTTGGGAAATCTGATTGCCGAATAGAGTGGGATAAGTATAATTTATCAGTCTTCTCATTGACCTGCAAAAAAAGTCCGTCATCAGCACTTAAAAAATTTGGAATTTTTTTGTCAGCACTATAAAATTCCCATTCACGTGTTTTTTGACTGAAATAGGTAAAGAAATCTTTTATTTTCCAAAATCCAATACCTCCATGTTGAAACAAAGTGTCTTTGTAAAAAAAGTTTACAGCTCCAAAAGTAGCACCAGTATGAAAGGTAGAATCTAAACGAATGAGTTCATATCGTCCGATTCCAAGTTTTATGATTTGATACAATCTGCCGGAGCCCAGGGGTTGTAAAAAGATCGAATTTTTGTGTTTGAGTAGACCTATTCCGTTGGCTAATTTATAAGGTACACCAAATCTGAAATTTTCTTCAAAAAAGGTCAGGTTTAAGCTCGGAGTAGTATCTGCACTGATAAAGTCAAGTAATGCCGTTTCTGCTTTAGAAAATGGTTTGATTGCTATTTCTTTTTGTGCTGACACATTAAAATAGACAGTAATGGATAAAAAGGTGGTAATAGCCAATCTTTGAAGCATAGCGCAAACCTAAGCAATTTTATATAATAAGAAATTTTATAATGTAATTTAATTAAAATTTAATAAATTATTAATTTGTAAAATATTGAAAATAAATATTATAGATTAAAAAAATAATTTTCACTGCTTAATTTACAAAATACTTGGACATAGGAGTGATTCTAATGAATATTTACAAAATGCATAAAAACAAATTAATGAAATATTAAATATATTATCCTTTGGGGGAAGGATAATTGGGGTGATCAGGACTTGTCTTGGTTGCCCCAACTTTTTTTACAAGCAATACCCCTGCTATGACCAAAATGGTTCCCAGAATTTGTTCCCAGCTAAATGGTTCACCCAAGATCCATCTTGCCTGAAATAAAGTAGAAACTGGACCAATGCTCGTAATGATTGCCAAATCATTACTTCCTATCCTTTTCATCCCCCCACTTATTAAGAATGAAGGTATCACCGTTGCAATCAGGGCTAATGCTATTACATAGATTAAACTATTAGAATGTAGGATAGGTAAATCCATGATTGCGGTAAAACTTTTATGTTGTGCAATCCAATAATGTATAAAAATGCCCAGACTAGCAGCAAGCATAGATAAGCTCGTGAATTGAGGCGCGCCAATTTTGGGAATCATTTTCCCAGAACCAACTAGGTAAAAAGCATAAGTAACAGCACATAATAGAATCATCCAAGTGCCATAGAAAAATAACTTTGTATCTGGAATTTGATTCAATTCACCCCAGTAGGCCAAGCCAATGCCAATATAAGTAATAAAAATAGCGAGCCATTGTCTTTTACTGATGGCTACTTTGAATAGGAGTAAATTTAAAACAACTGCTAAGGTTGGATAGATAAATAGAATAATCCTTTCAATACTTGCAGAAACATATTGGAGTCCTATAAAATCAAAAAGGCTACTCATGTAATAGCCAAGAATGCCCACCATACATGCACCAATATAAATGGATGGTTTTACTTTTTTGACTGAATGATGCCTGAAATAATACCACATGGAACCTGCATAGAAGGGTAAAGAGAATAACATGCGTAACATCAACAAGCTACTTGCATCAATCGTTGTTGTTTTAAAACAAAGTTTAATCCAAATGGCTTTAGTTGAAAACAAAATGGTGCCCAGGATGGCCCAGGCAAACCCTTGATTGTATATGTTATTCCTTTTTATACCGCAACATTAAAGTCTCTTAATGCATCGTTCAAACTTGTCTTTAAATCGGTGCTTGGTTTTCTTTGACCAATGATCAATGCACAACTCACTTGGAAATTACCAGCAGGGAAACTTTTTGTATATGACCCTGGAATCACCACACTTCTTGCTGGTACACGTCCTTTGTACTCAATTGGAGTAGCTCCGCTTACATCTATAATTTTTGTACTCTTCGTCAAAACCACATTAGCTCCTAGTACGACTTCTTTTTCTAAATGCACCCCTTCGACTACTATACATCTACTTCCAATAAAACATCCGTCTTCTACAATCACTGGGCTAGCTTGTAATGGCTCCAAAACACCACCAATACCAACACCACCGCTCAAATGCACGCCTTTACCAATTTGAGCACAACTGCCAACAGTTGCCCAGGTATCCACCATGGTACCTTCATCCACAAATGCACCAATATTTACATAGCTAGGCATTAAGACTACATTTTTTGCTAAATATGCACCATACCTTGCAACCGCATGGGGTACTGCACGTACACCTAAATCGGCATAGCCTGATTTTAATAACATTTTATCATGGAATTCAAAAGGCGCAATTTCCCATGTTTGCATAGGCTGGATTGCAAAATACATAAGGATGGCTTGCTTCACCCATTCATTCACTATCCAATCTGTTCCATTTGGTTCAGCTACTCTTAATCTACCTTTGTCTACTTCCTCAATCACTTCACGAATTGCATTGCTGTATTGGTCGTCTTTTAATAAACTACGATCATTCCAAACGGTTTCAATTTTTGTTCTTAAGTCCATTTTTTTGAATTTTGGCAAAAATACAAGTAGATTAATAGAGTTTATTCCTTTCTTTTACACATTCGATCTACTTGCTTTAAACCTTTATGATTATTTTGCAGTATGTTTTTATTGGAAGAAGATATTGCATTTGCTTTAGATGCCTTGAAAAAAGGTGCAATGATCTTATATCCAACTGATACAGTATGGGGCATTGGATGTGACGCCACAAATGCCGAAGCTGTAGCCAAGGTATATGCCCTTAAAAAAAGGATTGACACAAAGTCAATGATTGTGCTGGTGCCAGAGGAACAATGGATTTTAGATTATGTGGCAGATCCGGTTCCTAAAGTAGTTGATTTTATCAAAGGCATCATGAAGCCAACTACCGTCATTTATGAACGTGCAAAAAATTTAGCACCTAATTTAATTGGATTGGATGGTAGCATTGCAATTCGAATTTGTAAAGCAGGTTTTGCAGCACAATTAATAAAAAAGTTTGGGAAGCCAATTGTAAGTACATCAGCAAATATTTCAGGTTTCCCTACACCAAGATGTTTTAAAGATATTTCCTTAGATATTATTGAGGGAGTAGACTACGTGGTTCGAACAAATCAAGATGAAACTGAATTGAGACAACCCTCTGCTATTGTTAAATGGGAACATAATCAGTTAATTGTGATTCGTCCTTAAAAGTGCATAATGACAAAAAAAATTTTAGTAATTCAGACTGCCTTTATTGGTGATGTGGTTTTAGCCACAGCATTATTAGAGTCTTTACATCAAGAGTTTTCAGAAGCGGCAATCTCTATTTTGGTCAGAAAAGGAAATGAAGCCCTCTTTAAAGCACATCCTTTTATAGATCATGTGATGGTATGGGATAAGCAACAAAATAAATATGGACATTGGTTACAATTATTATTTGCTATCAGAAAAAATAAATTTGATGCAATAGTGAATGTACAACGCTATGCAGCAACAGGTTTATGGACTGGGCTTTCTGGAGCGAAGATTAAAATTGGGTTTGACAAAAATCCATTTGCTTTTTTATTTACAAATAAAATTAGCCACCAGTTTACAGAAAATGGCTTGCATGAAATAGATAGAAACCATGCATTGTTAGGTCCATTGGGTGCATTTAAAAAAGCAAAACCGGTGCTCTATCCATCTTCATTAGATCAAAAACTAGTGCTGCCATATCAAAGTCAACCTTATATATGCATCGCGCCTGCTTCGGTTTGGTTTACAAAACAATATCCAATGCAACAATGGGTTAATTTTTTGAAGCAGATCCCATTTGAAGGTCCTATTTATTTATTAGGGGGGGCAAATGATAAAATTTTGAATGACCAGATTATGCATCAATTGCAAAAGTCGAATGTAGTGAATATGGCAGGTCGACTTTCATTCTTAGCTTCAGCTGCATTACAAAAAGGAGCGGTACTAAATTATGTGAATGACTCTGCGCCTATGCATTTTGCTTCTGCAGTTAATGCTCCGGTTGCAGCCATTTATTGTTCTACTATTCCAGATTTTGGTTATGGGCCATTATCGACTAAATCTTTTATCATTGAAACAAAGCAGGCATTATCCTGCAGACCTTGTGGATTACATGGCAAGAAACAATGTCCGTTACAGCACTTTAATTGTGCATTCACAATTGAATTAGAACAATTATATCAACCACTCCAACAAGTGCTACAAGATTAGTACTTTTGTAACTATGCCAATCGAACTCACTGAACAAGAAAAAAGCTTACTCTCATTTGCTGGTCATGCTGCAGCTCAATTGGGCATGCCTGCCTATGCAGTAGGTGGTTTTGTTCGTGATAAAATTTTAGGAAGAAACACTAAGGATATAGATATTGTATGTATTGGTGATGGCTTGCAAATGGCTACAAAATTTGCAGGTTATTTTAATCCCAAACCTCATGTTTCATTATTCAAGACTTATGGTACTGCTCAAGTTAAATTGACAGATATAGAGATTGAATTTGTCGGCGCAAGAAAGGAATCTTATGTAAGAGAAAGCAGGAATCCAAAAGTGGAGCCAGGTAGTTTGATTGATGATCAAAATAGAAGAGATTTCACCATCAATGCTATGGCTATAGATTTAAGTGCTGAAAGATTTGGTACTTTATTAGATCCGTTCAATGGATTAGCAGACTTAAATTCCAAAATCATTAGAACCCCGTTGGCTCCTGAGCAGACTTTTGATGACGATCCATTAAGAATGATGCGTGCTATTCGTTTTGCAACTCAATTGGACTTCGTGATTGAAGCAAGCACTTTTAAAGCCATTCAGCAGATGGCTGATCGCATAAAAATAGTTTCTCAAGAAAGAATTACAGATGAGTTACAAAAAATAATGAAAAGTAGTCAGCCCTCAAAGGGATGGTATTTGTTGAAAGAAGCTGGTTTGTTAGCACAGATTTTTCCTGTTTTACTAAAGTTGGAAGGGGCAGAAACCTTGGATGGTATTGGGCATAAAGATAACTTTTCACATACGTTACAAGTCCTTGATAATGTAGCATTGCATACTGATGATGTTTGGTTAAGATGGGCAGCATTGTTACATGATATTGCAAAACCCAATACCAAAAGGTTTGAACCAGGCTTTGGTTGGACATTTCATGGGCATGAAGTAGTGGGTGCTAGAATGGTGCCAAAAATTTTCACACAATTAAAATTACCCTTGAATGAACACATGAAAATGGTTCAAAAATTAGTGGCGCTGCATTTGCGTCCGATTTCATTAACCAAGGAAAATGTAACAGATAGTGCAATAAGAAGGTTGTTGTTTGATGCAGGAGAGGATATTGAAGCTTTGATGTTATTGTGTGCTGCCGATATCACAAGTAAAAATAAGCTTAAAGTAAAAAGATATTTACAAGGTTTTGAAATGGTGAAGGCAAGGATTGTGGAAGTAGAGGAAAAGGACCAGATGCGGAATTGGCAGCCTCCAATTACTGGAGAAATCATCATGAAAGCATTCAATATTACACCCTCAAAACAAGTTGGGGTGATTAAAGATGCGATTCGTGAAGCAATACTGGATGGGATCATTCCAAATAATTATGAGGCAGCGCACCAATTTATGTTAGAAGAGGCAGCAAAAATAGGATTGTATCCAATTGCATAAATAATGCTATTTATCAAGTTAATTAATACTAATTTAGCGTTTCAAAATCTCCAAAATGGCCATTTTAAAATTTAGAATTTCTTGGGAAGAGGATGATGCGATTTATAGAGATGTTTTGGTAAAGCACACACAATATTTCATTGACTTGCACCAAATCATTTTAAAGTCCTTTGAGTTTGATGACAAGCATGATGCTACTTTTTTCAGAAGCAATGAGAAATGGCAAAGAGGAAGAGAAATAAGTAAAGCGGTGTACGAAAAAAATTATGTGGTACCACCTTTATTGATGGAAGAAGTCGTGATTGGTTCGGAGATTTTGGATACCAATCAGCAATTCGTATATGTGTATGATTTTGCGAAGTCTTGGACATTTTTAATTCAATTAATTCAAGTGATTAAAAATGCAGATGCAGATATGGATTTAAATTATCCTGTTGTTTCAAGAATAGAAGGTGTTGGTCCAATGCAATATGGAACCAAAGGGTTACTTGGCCCTAATTTCACTGATATAGAAGAGAAATACGATTTAACCGAGGCTCAGGATGGATTTGGTGAAGAGGGTGAAGATGCAGAAGGGCAGGATTCAGAAGAAGATGATACTGATGCTTCTGACAGTGATGAAGGCGGCATGTTTGATGATAGTGTTGAAGCATATTAATTTTGAATACCATTATTTTGAAACCCACCGTTTATATCATTGTTGGTCCCACCGCAGTAGGTAAAACAAAATATGCCATTGAATTAGCTCTAAAATTAAAGACAGAAATTATTTCGGCAGATGCCAGACAATGTTATAAGGAATTAAATATAGGTGTAGCAAGACCATCTAAGTTAGAATTGGAGATGGTACCACATCATTTTATAGCGAGTCATTCCATTTATGAAAATGTGAATGCAGGTGTTTTTGAACATTATGCATTAGCACAAACCGCAAATTTATTAGAGCGATATGGTACAGTGGTGATGGTAGGCGGCACAGGTTTATATATTAAAGCTTTTGCAGAGGGAATGGATGCGATACCCGAAGTTGATCCGGCAATTAGGTCCCAAATTCAAAAAGATGTGATTGAAAAAGGAACAGCTTGGCTTCAAAAACAAGTCCAGCAAATTGACCCAATTTATTGGGCAGCAGCAGATTTAGGAGAGCAGCAAAATACACAAAGATTATCAAGAGCATTAGAAGTAAAATTGGGTACGGGGCAATCAATTATTGATTTTCAGCACCAATCCAAAAAGCAACGTCCTTTTGCTGTTCAAAAAATTGGACTTGAAATGCCAAGATTGGAATTGTACAATCGAATCAATCAAAGAGTATTACAAATGGTAGCAATGGGATTAGAGGAAGAGGTGAAGGCGCTTTTGCCTCTATTTAACCTGAATGCATTACAAACCGTTGGCTACCAAGAATGGTTGCCTTATTTTGAAGGAAGACAATCTAAAGCAGCCGTTATATCCGCAATACAACAAAATACAAGGCATTATGCCAAAAGGCAAATGACTTGGTTTAAGAAAGACCCAACAATACAATGGCATTCAGTTGGGGTTTAACATTTCATTGTTAATTTCAGTATAAATACTTAGTTAAAATACTCCATTTTGAACTAAATTTAACGCTATAACATTTAAAAGATATACCTATGCGTTTACAACTAGGCATGGCTTTCTGTGGGGCACTCATTTTACAAGTTGCTTCTGCACAACAAGCCATCAAATTTGAAAAATACACTCTACCCAATGGGTTAAAAGTGATTTTACATGAGGACCATTCTGCACCAGTAGTGGCAGTCACAACTTTATACCATGTAGGATCAAAAAATGAGGATACAGCAAGGACTGGATTTGCTCATTTTTTTGAGCATTTACTATTTGAGGGATCCGAAAATATTAAAAGAGGTGAATTTGATAAGTACATCACGAATGCTGGTGGCGCATTGAATGCAAATACCTCTCAAGATCGCACATTCTACTATGAATTATTACCATCTAACCAAGTTGAGTTGGGATTATGGCTGGAAAGTGAGCGTATGATGCATGCAAAAATTGAACAAATTGGGGTGAATACGCAGCGCGAAGTGGTAAAGGAAGAAAAACGCCAGCGTGTAGACAATCGTCCCTATGGTTCATTTTTAACTGAAGTTTTAAAACGTGCTTACAAAGTCCATCCTTACAAGTGGGCACCAATAGGGAGTATGGAGCATTTGAATGCTGCTAAATTAGATGAGTTTATAGCGTTTTATAAAACATTTTATGTGCCCAACAATTGTGTTTTATCTATTGCAGGGGATTTCGATAAAGCAGCATTAAAATCAAAAATTGAAGCTTATTTTGGTCCAATAAAAAAAGGGGAGGGTCCAATTCCAAGACCAAAAATTAAAGAACCAGCTTTAGGTGGTGAAGTAAGAGATGTTATTTATGATAATATTCAATTACCTGGCGTATTTCAAGCTTACAGAGCTCCCAAACAAGGTGGCGATGAATATTATGCTTTCAATGTATTATCTACCATTTTATCTGGTGGCGAATCTTCTAGGATGAATAAAACTTTAGTAGATAAAAAGCAACAAGCTGCAGCTGCACAATCGGTTCCATTTTTCAACGAAGACGAAGGATTGTTCATTGCCTTAGCAATTGCGAATATGGGAGTAAAAATTGAGACTTTAGAGCAGAGTATGGATAGTGTTATTGAACAATTAAAAGTAGAATTGGTAGGTGAAAGAGAGTTTCAAAAAGTTAAAAATCAGATTACAACACAGTTGGTTACAGGCAATGCAACAATGGCAGGCATTGCAGAAAGTCTAGCAAATAATGAAGTGTATTTTGGAGATGCTAATTTAATCAATACAGAATTAGAAAAATACAATAAAGTTACAAGGCAAGATATATTGAATGTGGCTAAAAAGTATTTGAACAAAGACAATAGAGTGGTGTTGTATTATTTACCGAAAGAAAAACCAACTACAAAGTAATTGAGTAATTGTATTTACTCTACTAAAAATAATTTTATGAAAAAAATAGTCTATTCTTTATTATGGATGTTGCCCTTGGTGTCATTGGCACAAAATATTGATCGTTCAAAAGCACCAACGCCCGGCAAAGCGCCAATTATACAAGTGGGTGATCCAGTAAAATTTACATTGCCCAATGGCTTACAAGTCTTTGTTGTTAAAAATACAAAATTACCTCAAGTAAGTGCTACACTGGCATTGAATTATGATGGATTCGCAGAAGGCGAAAAAGCAGGTGTAGCAGATATGGCTGGGCAGTTGTTGAAAAGAGGGACGGTTACAAAATCAAAAGCAGCTTTAGATGAAGCTGTAGAATATTTAGGAGGAAGCTTATCCACTTCAAGTCAATCTGCCTTTGTTACTTCTTTAAAGTCTAATTTTCCTGCTTTATTTAGTTTAATGGCGGAAGTAGTTTTACAACCTGCTTTATCAAGTGAGGAATTGGAAAAAATACGGAAGCAAGTATTATCTGGAATTGAATCAAATAAAGATGATGCGGATGCAATTGCTGGTAATGTAGTAAAGAAGTTGGTTTACGGTGCCAATCATCCTTTTGGAGAAATCATGACAGCTAAATCTGTGAATCAAGTTAACTTAAATGACGTAAAATCATTTTTAGCAACCTATTGGAAGCCAAATATGGCTTATTTAGTTTTTGTAGGAGATATTGAACCAGCAATGGCAAAATCACTTGCTGAAAAAAGTTTTGGCAATTGGAAAGCTTCAGCAGTTGCAAAGCAAAATTTTACAAAACCAGCTCAATTGAATCAAACTTATGTCGCAATTGTTGATAGACCATCAAGTGTTCAGAGTGTGGTAACAATTGCATCTGCAGTAGATTTATTCCCAGGTTCAGCAAATGCGATTGCTAGTTCAGTCATGAATAATATTTTAGGAGGTGGTTTCTCTGGACGCTTGTTTGCGAACTTGAGAGAAAAACATGCATTTACCTATGGTGCATATTCTTCATTAAATCCTAGTCGTCAAATTGGTATTTTCCAAGCGGAGGCGGCTGTAAGAAATGACAAAACAGATAGTGCAGTTCAAGAGCTTTTGAGAGAGATAAATATCATTCGTAATGAGCAAGTAGGTGATGCAGAATTGAATAGAATGAAAAACTATTTATCTGGTGGATTTGCAAGGTCTTTAGAAAATCCTGCAACGATTGCAAACTTTGCATTGAATATTGCACGTAACAAGTTGCCATCCGATTATTATAAAAACTACTTAACTAATTTAGCTGCTGTAGATGCAAATAAAGTACAAGAAGTTGCAAAATTATATTTAAATCCAAGTCAAATGCATATTGTTATTGTAGGTAATGCAAAACAAATTGCGAAGGGGTTGGAAAAATATGGTCCAATAAAATATTTTGACATCGAGGGAAATGAAGTAGCAGCGCCAGTTGAAATGAAAGCAGACGCTTCATTAACTCCAGCTATTTTACTTGATAAAGTCATGAATGCTTTGGGTGGTCAAACTGCATTAAGTAATATTAAAGACATCCAATACAAAGGCAAAGCATCTTTGATGGGAAGAGAAATTGAAATGCAACAAACTAAGATTTTACCTGGTAATGCTGTCGTAGCGATGTCCATGGGAGGGATGGTTTTGTCAAGACAAGCATTGGTGAATGGCAAGTATAGTGTTGCGCAACAGGGCATGGAAGCACCTATCACAGACGCTCTAAAAGAAAGTTTAAACGAAACTGCAACATTGCATCCTGAAACAATTTTTGTTCAGCAAGGGTATCAATTAAAAATTGCGGGTGCTGATAAAATTGATGGAGTAGATGTAATTGATTTAGAAGTGACTTCTCCATCTGGTAAAAAATCACATCGTTTTTATGACAGTAAAACCTTCTTATTGGCGAAAGTTAGTTCGACAGAAGAAGTGCCAGGTAGAGGTGCAGTTACACAACAACAGTATTTTAAAGACTATAAAACCATCGGCGGTGTCCAAATTGCCAATGAAGAGGTTTTAGATCTTGGGCAGTTCAAATTGAATGTAAAGTATTCAGATATCAAAGTAAATCAGGGATTAAAAATTGAGGATTTAAAATAGTCTACAAATAATCTTCAATCAAACAAAAGAGCCATCAGTTAGATGGCTCTTTTGTTGTGTTTATATTGCATTGCTATTTTAGAATCTAAGTCCGTATCCAATATTGAATAAAACAGCCCTACTATTTTGAACTGCTATTGGACTTGGTTTATCAATTAATCGATAAGGTACAATAGCGTCTTTATTCGTTGCACTAGAAATAGTAAAGTCTATAAAATATCGGTTCGTTCTATACCCAATACCTCCAGATACAATCATACGTGAGGGTGTTACTAAAGTCGTTCCATTTTCATCTGCGAACTCATTTTTGTAAGGGCTTCCATAATAAGCAGTACCAGCTCTAGCCATCCAATTGCTGGTTAATTTAATTTCAGAGCCAATTTTTAAATTGATATTGTTTTTGTAAGTGGCTTTCATTGTTGCATTTAAATCATCATAGTAGTCAGCAGATGCCTGATCGAAATTATTAGAATAAAAACGTGTTCCAGCATAATTGACCCACTCAATATCAGCACTTATAAATCCTAATGGTTGTGTTGGTTTACCTGGTTTTGCAAAAAAGTAACTACCACTAAATGTTGCTTTGGTTGGGGTTAAGACTGTATATTCTCTCACGCCAGCATTGCCATTATTCAATTCACTTGAACTTTCAGAAAGGGTGCCAGCATAGCTTTCGGTATTGGTAGTGATACTCGCTGATAATTTATCTCTAAAGCTGATCAATTGTGGGGTATGAAGTGCGAATCCAAGACGCAAAAAAGATTCAGGCTTGTAAATTATTCCAAATTTTGCACCAATACCCCAGCCTTTAGAACTAAAGTCTTCATTGAAAGCAAAGCCGCCAAATTGGTTCTGTGTATTTGTAGCAATTAAGTCTGTTTCTACGACTTGTAATGACCTATTGTAATTAATGATTGGCAAAACCAAGCTTGCACCTAAATACAATTTATCTTGTACATTACCGCCCCATCCAAAAGTCAATTCATTGGAACTACCACTCGTATAAGAATCAAATGTTTGATTCACGCCGCTGGAAATAGGCACTAAACTCTGATAGCCTGCAACATTGCCATTCGCATCAGCAATGGTGTCAATTAAATAGGTTCTAAATGCCAATGAACTTCCAAAAATATAATTGTTTTCTGCAGCTGACATGCTTGCATTGTCGTAGTAAAGTTCCTCAAGAAATTTTTCGGAGTAACTACTAAAATTGTTTACACCTTTGAATCTTTGTCTACTATTGTAATCTGCAATTTGAGTAAAACTTATAGAAAAAGCGGTACTTGAATAACCTTTATTTTTTTTACCATCTGCAAAAACAATCCCAATATTACCTAAGTTGGACAAGCTGTTGGAAGTACTTGAAAATGTTCCTCTGTATTTGTAATCGCTTTCCGTTTTTAGATACTTACTTGTAATAAGCAGTTCGCCTGATTTATAAAAACCCAATCCAGCAGGGTTGATATGTGCAGCTGATAAGTCACCACCTAGGGAACCCATCGCGCCTCCTAATGCATTGCTACGTGGTGTTCCATTAGGAGCGAACCAAGACAATCTTAAACCATCTTCTGGACCCTGAGCTTGCGTTGATACACTCGTAAAAATCAAAATCCCTATTAATATTCTTTTCATAGTACGTACTTATTTTTTGCGAAATTTAAAATCCAAAGCAACTACTAGTTACCACCTCTTGGAGGTCTTGAGCTAGTACCTGATCCAACGCTATTGAATCCTCCACTTCTGCCACCTGCATTGTTATTCATGCTTGGTGCATTGTAGCTTGGGCTTGCATTGCTTGATTTATTTTGATTGTTGTTACTGAAACCACCGTTGTTGAAATAACGTGCAGGTCGATCAAAACTATTGGCTTGATTCGTATTGCTATTGTTGGTTGTAACTCTTCTTAATAAATTACTGAATCCATTGTTTAAATTTGGATTACCTGTGTATCGGGTTGCACCATTGGTTGTATTTGAAAAATTGTTACCAGTATTGTAATTTCTATTATTTCTGTAAGCAGCTAAAGCTGGCGCACTCGTTTGTAATGCTCTTGGTGTGTAATTATTTCTTTGCATAGGGAAATTACTTACACCTCCACCATAATAAATCGGTCTATATGGATTCCAATATCCAGCAAAATAAGGATTCCATCCGCCCCAGCCACCAAAGCCGCCGAAGCCGCCACCCCAGAATGGGTCAAAGCCCCATCCCCAATTGCCAGCCCAGAATGGATCAAAGCCCCATCCGCCCCATCCACCGAAGCCGCCATAATAGCCAGCCCAGCCTAAACGATTGCTCCAGAATGGATCCCATCCACCCCAGCCCCATCCGCCAAATCCACCATAGCCCAAACCAAAGCCAATTCTAAAACTTGGATTGTTCCAGTAGCCAAAATCATCGATGCTTGACCAGCGATTACGATTGGCAACTTTTAGCCTTAAAAATCGGTCGTCTTGGTAATTTTGATAATCTTGGTATTCAGTTTCTTCTGAAAGCGTTTCAGTATTATTTTTGGCAGTGGCGTTTGTGTTGATATCCGCCTCTTTTGAAGGAGTATAATATAAATCGTCCGTTGCTGCAGTTGTGGTTTGTTGCAAGCTAGTACAGCTGGTTACGAAAAAACTACATGCCAATAAAACGATGGCGTTGAACCCAATGAGGGATCGATTGATTTGCTTTTTCATATCACTTCAATTTTTTGGTTTTAATATGCCCTTGATTTAGCATACATTTGACATCCTAAAGGTAATAAAGTTTAAAACATAGAGCGTTTTTCGTAGATGTTTTGTTACTAGATAAAATGTTAAGAATTATACAAAATGGCAAAGGAACTAACTTCAAGAGCACAGGACTATTCACAGTGGTATAACGACCTAGTTTTAAAAGGGTCATTAGCGGACTATAGCGCAGTAAGAGGTTGTATGGTCATCAAGCCATATGGTTATGCATTATGGGAAAATATGCAAGCAACTTTAGACAAAATGTTTAAGGATACGGGTCATCAAAACGCTTATTTTCCATTATTTGTTCCGAAGTCATTATTTGAAGCAGAAGAAAAAAATGCAGAAGGTTTTGCCAAAGAATGTGCGATTGTCACACATTATCGATTAAAAACAGATCCCAATAATAAGGGTAAACTTATGGTGGATCCTGAAGCAAAGTTGGAAGAAGAATTAATTGTTCGTCCTACTAGCGAAGCCATTATTTGGAATACCTACAAAACATGGATTCAGTCCTACCGTGACTTACCAATTTTAGTCAATCAATGGGCGAATGTGGTACGTTGGGAAATGAGAACAAGATTGTTCTTAAGAACAGCAGAGTTTTTATGGCAGGAAGGGCATACTGCGCATGCTACCAAAGCAGAAGCAATAGAGGAAACAGTTAAAATGTTAGATGTCTATGCAGATTTTGCTGAAAATTGGATGGCGATGCCTGTCATCAAAGGTGTAAAAACACCTAACGAAAGATTCGCAGGGGCAGAAGATACTTATTGTATAGAAGCATTGATGCAAGATGGGAAGGCATTGCAAGCAGGTACTTCACATTTTTTAGGACAAAATTTTGCAAAAGCATTTGATGTAAAATTTAGTGATAAGAACAATACATTGGATTATGTTTGGGCAACGAGTTGGGGTGTGAGTACAAGATTGATTGGTGGCTTAGTGATGACCCATAGTGATGATGAAGGTTTAGTATTGCCTCCTCGTATTGCGCCATTACAAGTAGTGATTGTACCTATTTATAAAGGAGAAGCACAAAAAGCTCTATTAGATGAAAAAATACATGCAATGGTGGCTTCTTTCAAAGCAGCTGGCATTCGTGTAAAATATGATGATTCAGACAATCAAAGACCAGGTTGGAAATTTGCAGAATATGAAATGAAAGGGGTGCCAGTTAGAATAGCTGTTGGCCCTCGTGATTTGGAGAACAATCAAGTTGAAATTGCACGTCGTGATACAAAAGAAAAAACCACTGTATCGATGGATGGTATCACAGCAACAGTGGCGCAATTATTATTGGATATCCAATCTAATTTATTCCAACGTGCAAAAAAGTATAGAGACGAACACATTACAAGAGTGGATCGTTGGGATGAATTTGTTTCTATTTTAGATACTAAAGCTGGATTTGTTGCTGCCCATTGGGATGGTACACCAGAGACCGAAGAAAAAATTAAAGAGCTTACCAAGGCAACTATTCGTTGTATTCCTTTAAATAATGAACAAGAAGCTGGCGTTTGTATCCTAACTGGTAAGCCCTCGACTCAGAGAGTTTTATTTGCGCGTGCTTATTAGCATTTAAGAATAAAATAGCATGCGACAGAAACCAATACCTACAGCACTCACTCCTTTTTTAGAAGGCAAAGTATTGTTGATCGATAAGCCATTGCATTGGACCTCTTTTGACATGGTTAAAAAAGTGAGATGGTTAACCAAGGTCATGAAAGTAGGGCACGCGGGCACACTGGATCCATTGGCAACTGGTTTGTTGATTATTTGTACTGGAAAATTGACAAAGCAAATCAACGACTTTATGGGCATGAAGAAAGAGTATACTGGTAGTTTGGTGCTAGGTGCAACAACTGCATCCTATGATTTGGAGCAGGAGCCTGAAAATTTCAAATCAATTGATTCAATTACATCTGCTGCAATACAAAATGCAACCAATCAATTCATAGGCACCCTTTTTCAAATGCCACCCCAACATTCAGCGATTAAAAAAGATGGTAAGCGACTCTATGAATCTGCTCGACAAGGCATTGAAGTGAAAGTGGATCCAAGACAAGTGACTATTGAACAATTTGAAATTACTAAAATTGATTTGCCTACAGTTGAGTTTAGAGTGGTTTGTTCTACAGGAACTTATATTAGAAGTTTAGTGCACGATTTTGGGCAAGCGCTTGGAGTCGGCGCTTATATGAGTAGTCTTAGAAGAACAAAGATTGGTGCATTTAATGTAGAAGATGCGATACAATGGGAAGCATTGGAAAAAATGGTGCAAGTGCTTTTAGAAGGGTAGTCCAATTCCAAACTGCCATGCATAATTATTGACCCTTAATCCATTTGGTTTTACTTCGGTCCATTTCAAGTTGTTCATATCCAACCAACCATTATTACTCAATCTAGTTGGATCTTTCAATTTCATGGAGTAATCTATTCTGATTATAAAATAATCAAAATCTAACCTTAATCCTGTACCTATACCAATTGCTAGGTCCTGAAAAAGTCGATCTAATTTGAAACCTGCTTTTGTATCGTTACCTAAATCACGTGTATTCCAAATATTACCCATGTCTGCAAAAACAGCAGAGCCTATTTTATAGGAGCCAAGTTGCAACAAGGTAAATCGATATTCAAAATTAGCCTCTAATTGTAAGTCACCGAATCGGTCGAAATTTTGTTTTTGTGCACTTGTATCATAAAATTTTGAACTTCCTAAACCTAGTTGTCTTAAACCCCAGGCACGCATGCTGTATGGACCACCAGCTGTGAACTGCTTAAAGAATGGAAGTTGTCCACTTAGTTTATTATGGTTGCTGTAGTTATTGCCCCAGCCACCCATTAACCTCCATGCAATTTCTGTATTGGTGTATTGATAAGTAGATCGATATTCGGCTTCAAGTTTTATATAGCGATAAAAATCCTGACTGAATTTACTTGATAAACCTAATAATCCTCCAGCTTCTTCAATACCTAGTCTTAAATAATGTTGTTGGTGCGCATTTTTAGAGGATGCTCCTATATTGGTATATTGAATGGTTTGGCTAACAATATTGCCTTCATTAAAGGAAGATCTTAAGAATGGATTTAAAATCAACAAACTGTCTAGTTTGGAAAACTTATTCAATTGATAAAGTTCAATATTTAAAGGACGATAGCTGATAACATGTTCTTTTCCATTTTTTATTTTTTTCCACTCATATCCCCAATTGGTAGTAAAGGACTTCAATTGATAATAGTTCAATCGGTCCATATAAGCACTATACAATGAGAAGTTGGTTTTGATGTTTTGATTGGCTTTTGCTTCTTTTTTTACAAAAGGCAATATTAAATTAGGGAAGCTATATGTTTGACCAATATTCCATAATAAAGTCTGCGTTAAATTATTGTCTGTATTTAAATTTAATTCCACACCAAATCTTAAACTGGTAATAGAGGGGATCGCTTTTTTCTGAACATTTTTATCTCTATAAGTAAAATTGGTTGATAAGCCTAATAAATTACCCGATCCAATTTGCGCTGTGTTTTTACTGCCTTCAATATCAAAATTGATACTACGTCGTCTATTGGGCACTAAAAAATAATGTAGGTAAATGCTATCGTTAACGATTGCTGTTCTAGCATCAATTTGTTGCCAAGCACCTAAGCCACTCAAACGGTTGAGCGTCTGATAGTAATGGGATTCATTAAACAAACTCCCTTTTTGTATAAAAGATTGTTCTTTAAATAGGGATGTTTTAAATTTTGGCAAACTGTATAAATGAATCAAATTTGGCAAGCTATCTTTAAAAGTTGGAGGATTTAAAAGCGTCGTATCTGGGTTATCCAATGCAGCCATGTCGCTGTAAAATAGTTGCTGACCAACAGGGTATTGTTTGGTGGTGCCTTTTGAAAGATTTCTTAACTGAAAACTAATTTTCCAGTTTGGATTTTGATTCTTTCTTGCTTTAGCTTCATTTATTTGATTAATCTGACTTAGTGGATCAAGGTTAAGTGTCATTAAAGATGCGTCGATCGTGTCTACTTCTGCGAATATTTTTTCTTTTGTAAAATTATAGAAACCTTTTTCTCTAAATAAGGCAACTAACCGATCCAATTCATTGTTCACTTGTTCGTGCGCATATGCTTGACCCTTTTTCAAATAGCTTTCATTACTATTTTTTATAGCAATATCTTGTAAAATTGGATCTGACAATTGATAAGTAACCGTATCTAATAATGTTTTTTTATTCAGCTCAATTTGCATCGTCAAAGTGATTCTCCATTCATTCTTTACCGTATCAGTCTTAACAATTGGTGTGAATTTTGCATGATGGTATCCTTCAGTTGCAAGGTAGTTTGCCATGTATTGGATGGTCCTATCCATTCTTTCTGGCTGATAAGTTTGAGGTTTGATAATGGTGTTGAAAAAACCATATTGACGAATTTTGCGAACTTTAATACTATCATCCCAATAATTTTCTAGTGCGATAGTAAGTTCTTTTGCACGATGCCTTGAAGGGGCATCTTGAAGAACGATTTTATTGTTGTAAAGAAAAGCTTGCTCCTTGGGGTAATTATGCACGATGGCTTTTTTCAAATCTGAACAGCTATTTAAAAAAAATAAAAGGCTGAATAGACTCAAACTTGAGGAGAATCGAATAATTTTAGCTTTCCCTAATTGCATGAGAATGATCAATAAGAATGAGCTCAAATATATTCAATCTTTCGCCCATAAAAAACATTGGGCAGAAGAATCTGTTTTTATCATAGAAGGTCCCAAGATGATGGAAGAGCTGATGGCTTCTGATTGGGTGATTCGACAAGCCTATGCAACAAAAGAATGGGTCAAAAATCAGCCTTTTAAGCCACATTATGTGACTGAAGTTGAAACATTTGAGTTGGATAAAATGACGCAGCTTTATCAGTCCAATCAAGTGCTTGCATTGGTTGAAAAAAAACAAAAAATAGGCCCAATAAAATTCGAAGGCAGGTTGACATTGATGCTTGATGGTATTCAGGATCCAGGAAATTTAGGTACGATTATTCGGACCGCTGATTGGTTTGGACTTGATCAAATAATTGTGAGTGCTGATACAGTAAGTTGTTATAATCCTAAAGTGGTTCAAAGTACAATGGGCAGTATTTTAAGGGTCAATGTACATGTTGCAGATTTATCTGAAATCATTCAATCAGTTGAATTGCCCATCTATGGAGCGATGCTGGATGGTAAATCTATTCAAGAAACTGTCTTATCAAAATCTGGCATGTTAATCATAGGCAACGAATCCAAGGGTATTCGTAAACCACTTTTGTCATATATTACAGATCCAATAACGATCCCAAAATATGGCAAGGCTGAATCCTTAAATGCTGCAGTTGCTACAGGTATACTGCTTGCAAATTGGCAACATTAATCAAATCGAATTGCTTTTGAAGGGCTTATTTTTTTGATCCAAAGCGTTGGCAGTAAAAAAGATAGGTAACTCACTGTAGCAGTCCCTAAGATGACACTAATAACTTGATTTACCTGAATACGAATTGGTAAGCGATCAATTAGATAGGCAGCTTCATCTAAACGAATCCATTGAAATTTTAATTGTATCAATGATAACCCGATGCCAATCATGATACCATAACCAATGCCTATCCAAGCAATAAAGCTAGCTTGGTACATGAATACCTTTCTAATCATATTTTCAGTAGCACCCATAGCGGTTAAACTGCCAATCATTGGAACACGTTCTAACAATAAGATTAATAAACAAGTAATTAGGTTCACGATTGCAATGAACAACATAATAATGATGGTGATGTTTCGATTGATCGTCTGTACTTTAATCCAATCAAATAATTGAGGATATACTTCTGAGCTTGCACTACTCACCCAGTTGGCTGGTAGTATAGATTGTATTTTATCTTGGGTTTGGTTGATCTCTTTTAAGTCTTTTAAATAAACTTGATAGCCAGTAATTGTATTGGGGGCCTGTATTAATTGTTGTAATAATTTGATATCAACAAAAACCTGTTTTAAATCATATTCCTCGATTCCTGTGTGAAATAATCCAACCACTGTTAATTTTCTTTCTTGTACCTGTCCATTTTGAAAAAAATAGAGCTTTACTTGATCCCCAAGATCAATATGTAATTTTGTAGCTATATTTTTTGAAACAACAATTTCTCTACTAATAGATGCTGCTTTGCTTTGAATTATTCTCCCTTTAGTTAAATTTGGTATACTCGAAAAATCAGCGATTCCTCTTGCATTGAGTCCTTCAATTTCGATTTCTTTTGCCAGCACCATCGTTTGATTCAAATAGGCCGAACTGTTGTTGATGTTTGGAATTGATTTGAGCTGTTGTTTGAATTGAGGATCTTCGGTAAGGGTAGATCCATTCACTGAAGCAATTTGAAGATGCCCCCAAAAGGAATATATCTTATTGCTAATGACATATTCAAATCCGTTGACAATTGAAAAAGTAAGTAGGATAGCTGCAACGCTAATAGAAGTTGCTACGATGGATAGTTTTACTATAAATCGGGTATAGTTTTTTTGGTTTAAAAAACTAATTCTTTTAGCTATTTCAAATGCGGTGTTCAAATGTTAATTTTAACCAAATCTAGTTTTTTTATCATTATAATTAGCAGTTTCGACCTAGTTTCGTAACTATAATAAATTGCATATGTTCAGGTGGTTATGTCTTTTTTGTTTGTCTCTTTTAAGCCATTCTTTAAAAGCACAAACTGAAAAAATAATTGATCCTTCAATACAAACAGTTTTGATTTATCCAAAAGGGAAGCCATTGGCTTTGCCGGTGATCGGATTGAATACGGGTGAAGAATTGCTCATTCAATTTGACGATCTAAATGCCCAGTATCAACAGTATTTTTTTACAATCGAATTAATGGACATGAATTGGCAGCCAGTTCCTTTGAATCCATTTGATTATATTAAGGGGCTTACTCAAAATAATATAAGGTCGTTTACAATTTCCTCAATAGCACAACAAGCATACTACCACTATGCATTTACTTTTCCAACTTCAACTTGTAAGCCAATTAAATCGGGGAATTATTTAATGAAAGTTTATAGACAGGGCCAGCCCAATAAATTAGTATTTTCTAGAAAATTTTTCGTGGTGGAACAGGAAGTGCCAATTGCTGCTAGTATTCAGGAACCTTTTGATGAAATGATATCAAAGTCGCATCAAAAAATTCAAATTGTGTTAGATGTTAAAAAGCTTACATTTTTTCAACCAGAGTTTTTACATACTGCTGTGATTCAAAATACCAGGTTGAACGATATGTTGATTGTAAATGAACCTAGTTTTATTAGAGGAAGTCAGATTGAATACAATGCTGATAGAGATTTTGTTTTTCCTGCTGGCAAAGAGGCAAGGTGGGTAGACCTTCAAAATTTAAGATTTAAAACAGATCGCATTGCAGAGATCCAGCAATTGGGATCTAAGTCTAATATTATTTTAAAGCCAGATCAGTCTAGGGCAGCGACGCCTTATTTTACTTTTAGAGACTTAAATGGACAATTTTTAATTAGCAATGCTGAATCAATCAGATCTGAAGATCAAAATGATTATGCCCACGTCCTGTTTACATATCTTCCTCCCAATGGTAAACCATATCAAGGCAAAAGTCTTTACATGTCTGGAGCAATCACAGGTAATTTATTAGATTCTAATGCTAAAATGCAATGGAACTTTTCGATGGGTAGGTATGAAAAGTGGCTTTATTTAAAGCAAGGTTATTACAGTTATAATTACATACTTAGATCTGACCAGGCGCCTAATCCAAGGGAGGATTATAGTTGGACAGAAGGGGACCATTGGGAGACCGAGAATAGTTACACTATATTTATTTACTATAGGGTTGCAGGTAGTAGATATGACCGAATTATTGGAGTTTCAAACTTGAATTCAATTCAAAATTGGTAGGAAAAACAATCTGTTTTTAGTACCTTCGCACCGGCAGGTCTTACACGACCAGCTCCTGCTGAACCTCCCCAGGGTAGGAATACAGCAAGGATAGGCGGTTGAGCGGTGCGATGTGAGTAGCCTGCCACTTTTTAAAACTTGGGTGCGATTGCATCTCATTTAAAACCATTGGTATGAAATTTTTTATTGACACAGGTAATCTAGCACAAATTAAAGAAGCCAATGATTTAGGTATCTTAGATGGTGTTACTACCAATCCTTCTTTAATGGCGCAGGTAGGTGTGAAAGGTGAGGAGGCTATTGCTGCGCACTATAAAGCGATTTGTGAATTAGTTGATGGAGATATTAGCGCGGAAGTGTTATCTACAGATTTTGCGTCAATGATTGAAGAGGGAAAGAAATTAGCAGCTATTCACAAGAATATCGTTGTGAAAGTGCCTATGATTAAAGATGGTATTAAAGCAATCAAGTGGTTTACAGATAATGGCATTCGCACTAACTGTACTTTGGTATTTTCAGCTGGTCAAGCTATTTTGGCTGCAAAAGCAGGTGCTACTTATGTTTCTCCATTTATTGGAAGAATAGATGATAGTTCTTGGGATGGAATGGAATTAATTAGCCAAATTCGTCACATTTATGACGTACAAGGTTTTACAACGCAAATTTTAGCTGCTTCTATCAGAAATGCTTTGCATATTGTAAAAGCTGCTGAAGCTGGAGCAGATGTTTGTACTTGTCCTCTAGATTCTATCTTAGGATTGTTGAAGCACCCATTAACTGATATTGGACTAGCTAAGTTCTTGGAAGACGCTAAGAAGATGTAATTATTACTTTTTATAAAATATAAATAATAATAACAAAACGCTAATAAAATAGAAGAGAGGGCTCCGTATTGGAGTCCTCTCTTCTATTTTAGGAATAACATTGATAATATATTACTGGTGCTTTAATGCTTCTCTTTTTGATAAATTAGAAAGTTGTGGATGAGTTTTTACAAAATCTCTAACCCATTTGGGATCCGTATAAGCATATGCCCTGAGCGCCCATCCGATCGCTTTCCGTATAAAAAAATCTTCTTCTAATTGCGTGTGTTCAATGTATTGACTAAGTAAAACAGTATTGGTTTTTTCTTTATATAATAATTGGAACAAAATACTCATTCGTTGAAGCCAAATGTTATTTGAACGATTCCATTTTGAAGTGGTAGCCTCAATTGCTTCAGGAAATTGTAAAAAGTATTTACTTATTACAAATGAATTGGTGCTATCTACTGAATCCCACCAACTTTTGTTTGTGATCATCCATTCAATTAATGGTATGGTTTGTTTGCACCATAATTTTTTATGGTAACCAAGTAGTTCAATGGCGAAATAATGCAATTCTCTTTGTGGTGCTTCAAAACAAGATTTTACCAATAGGATGAGTTCCTTGTGGTTTGAAATTGGGTGGCTAGCATAAAATGCTTTGCAAAGCTGTCTTCTTAAGGGCGTTTTGATGCCATAGAATTCAAACTGATTCAATAAGTATGCTTTTGCTCCCTTAGCAATTTCCTTGTCTGCATGTTTACTATAAATTTCTTGAATCTCTATGAGAAAGGGGTGTGCCATAAAAAGCTCGAAAAATTTTCAAATTAGATGCCCACCACTCTTTTGTTAAAGGCACTATTCCTAGCTGCTTCCAATATACGAATGATGTTAGCGCCTTCTGATGCAGTGGTTGGTAAAGGTCCATTGTTTAAAATAGCATCCGCCAGCTTATCGTAAAATAGTCCATAATTGCCCGGGATACTAGGAATGACTTTGTTGGTAATGAGACCATTCATGTCGGAATATAATGTGCCATAGTCTGTAGGTGCTTCTGCTCCCCATCCAGCGTTATTGGGCATTTTACCTGCAATCAAATCCGCTTCTTGTACATCTGATCTTTTTTTAATAAAGCAGCCTTTAGTACCATACACTCTGTACCCAGGCCCATCCGTCATAAACAGCATACCGCTTGTCAAGGTGATTCGGTGGGATGGGTAATATAAAATCATTGTAAAATAATCATCAATGATAGATACTTTTCTGGTGATTCTAATATCTGCAAACACAGCCAAAGGCATACCTGATAATAAAATAGCCTGATCTACTAAATGTGGCCCTAGGTCATATAACAATCCTGAGCCCGGACTGACTGACTCTTTGTGTTTTTTAGGACTCAAAGTTGTTCTATATCTTTCAAAAGAAATTTGTACATCTTGCAGTGTACCTATTTCGCCTTCTTGAATTAATTTCTGTAAAGTAAGGAAGTCTGCATCATACCTTCTATTTTGATAGACTGCTAGTTTCAAACCTTTATTTTTTGCCAACTCATCCAATTCATCTGCTTCTTTTGCAGTGACTGTAAACGCTTTCTCAACCACTACATGTTTGCCTGCTAATAGTGCACTTTTTGCGTAAGTAAAATGCGTGTCATTAGGACTATTCACAATGACTAAGTCAATACTTGCATCGGCTAATAATGCTTCATAGCTATGATATGATTTTGCGCCTGGATATGCGGCTTCAATATTTTTTGTAGAGCGCTCCCAGCAACCTGCTAAATTGAAATTCGAATTCGTTGCTAAAAAAGGAGCGTGAAATACTTTTCCGCTCATGCCAAATGAAACTAATGCTGTGTTTATCATATTTCAAATTTAAGGAAAAATGAGTCCTATTCTAGTGACTCATTTTAGAAATAAAAGACCTTGTCCAATTTTTATTTAAAAAACAAAAACCCTCTGAGTTATCAGAGGGTTTTTAAAAATCATTGAAGGTGATTTTTTGTAGGCTTTAAATTTTTATAAAAGCCTGCAAAAAGCACTAACCAGCTACTTGCTTTCTGATGATATTCAATGCACCGCCTGCTTTAAACCACTCAATTTGTTGTTGGTTATAAGTATGGTTTGCTTTGATCGTATCAGTTGTACCATCCTTATGTGTTAACACTAAAGTCAATGGAGTATTTGGAGCAAAGCTAGTTAAGCCTATTACATCAATGCTATCGTCTTCTTGAATCTTGTCGTAATCTGCTTTGTCAGCAAAAGTTAATGCCAACATACCTTGCTTTTTCAAGTTGGTTTCGTGGATACGTGCAAAAGATTTAGTCAATACGACTCTTACACCTAAATGTCTTGGCTCCATCGCTGCGTGCTCACGTGAACTACCTTCTCCGTAGTTTTCATCACCTACTACAATGGTTCCAATACCTGCAGCTTTATAAGCTCTTTGTGTATTAGGCACTGTATCGTAATTGCCAGTGATTTGGCTTTTTACATTGTCCGTCTTCTCATTAAAGAAGTTCACTGCACCAATTAATAAGTTGTTAGAGATATTATCTAGGTGACCACGGAACTTTAACCATGGACCTGCCATAGAAATATGATCTGTTGTACACTTGCCTTTTGCTTTGATTAATAATCGTAAAGCTTTTAAATCAGTGCCTTCCCATGCAGTAAATGGATCTAATAATTGTAAACGCTTAGATGCTGGATCTACCGCTACCACTACTTTTGAACCATCTTCAGCAGGTGCTTGGTATCCTGCATCTTCTACTGCAAATCCTTTTACTGGTAATTCATCTCCAGTAGGAGCGTCTAATTTTACTTGCTCACCTTTATCGTTGGTTAAAGTATCAGTTAATGGATTGAAAGTTAAATCACCTGCAATCGCTAATGCAGTAACTAATTCTGGAGAACCCACAAATGCATAAGTGTTTGGATTACCATCAGCACGCTTTGCAAAGTTTCTGTTGAAAGAGTGCACAATGGTATTCTTTTCTTTTTTCTCAGCACCTACACGCTCCCACATACCAATACAAGGTCCACATGCATTTGCAAAAACTTTTGCTCCAATTTGACTGAATACATCTAAGAAACCATCTCTTTCAATGGTATATCTTACTTGCTCAGAACCTGGAGTAATCATGTATTCTGCTTTTGTAGTCAAGCCTTTTTGAGCTACTTGTTTTGCTAAGCTTACTGCACGACTAATATCTTCATAAGAAGAGTTGGTACAGCTACCTATCAAACCTACTTCTACTTTTGTTGGCCATCCGTTTGCTGCAGCTACTTCTTTCATTTTTGAAATTGGAGTAGCTAAATCTGGAGTGAATGGTCCGTTTAAATGTGGTTCTAATGTATCCAAATCAATTTCGATTACTTGATCGAAATATTTTTCTGGATTGGCATATACTTCCGCATCTGCAGTTAAATGTTCTGCAACAGCATCAGCTAAAGCAGCTACATCTGCACGTCCTGTAGAACTTAAATAGCGGCTCATGCTTGCATCGTAACCGAAAGTAGATGTAGTTGCACCAATCTCGGCACCCATATTACAAATGGTTCCTTTACCAGTACAGCTCATGCTTGTAGCACCTTCACCAAAATATTCTACAATAGCACCAGTACCACCTTTTACAGTTAAGATACCGGCTACTTTTAAGATCACATCTTTAGGAGCAGTCCAACCATTCAACTTACCTTTCAATTTAATACCAATTAACTTAGGCCATTTTAATTCCCAAGCCAATCCTGCCATCACATCACAAGCATCTGCTCCACCCACACCAATGGCTAACATGCCTAAACCACCAGCATTCACTGTGTGAGAATCGGTACCAATCATCATACCACCTGGGAATGCATAGTTCTCTAAAACTACTTGGTGAATAATTCCAGCGCCTGGTTTCCAGAAACCTAAACCATATTTATTAGAAACAGAAGCTAGGAAATCATAAACTTCTTTACTTTCAGTGGTGGCCACTTGTAAGTCTTGTTTTGCTTCTACTTTTGCAGAGATCAAGTGATCGCAATGTACTGTACTTGGCACAGCCACTTTTGGTCTACCTGCTTGCATAAATTGTAATAAAGCCATTTGCGCAGTCGCGTCTTGCATCGCCACACGGTCTGGCGCAAAATCAACATAAGAACCGCCTCTTTCGAAGCCTTCTAATTTTTGATCACTATGTAAATGTGAAAATAAAATCTTCTCAGATAGGGTAAGAGGGCGTCCCAACATTTTTCGAGCCGCTTCCACTTTCGCTGGCATTTCAGCGTACACTTTTTTGATCATTTCGATATCAAAAGCCATAGTTGTAAATTTTGGTGTTTAAACTGGAGCAAAGGTAATAAAAATGCATCCGGCAGCACCTAAAAAAGTGCATTTTATCTCCATTTTTTTACTTAGATTTACCCTGCTTAAATTATCAAAATGCAAAAACTCAGAGATTTTCTAGAATTACACGCTTTTGGCGTTTGTTCCGCAATTGGGGAGCGTTTGGGTATAGCAAGCTCCAAAATAAGGATGTGGTTTATCTATATCTCCTTTTTGACTTTCGGTTCCCCGGTAATCATTTATATGATTTTAGCATTTTGGAGGGGTATGAAGCATTATATTCTATTAGGCAAGCGCAATCCTTTGAAGTATTAGAAATCCTTACTTCTTTTTGATTGATACATTATTGTGATGTGGTTGCATCTCAACGTAATTTAAAACACTTAGTTTTAAATTACGGCTTTTCTTAAACGCACTAATTTTTCTAATAAAGGCTCTAATAAGTCCAATTTCAACATATTGGCACCATCACTTTTTGCTACTGCTGGATTAGGGTGGGTTTCAATGAATAAGCCATCAGCTCCAGTTGCGATGGCAGCTTTTGCAATTGTGCCAATCAAACCTGGGTTGCCTCCTGTAACACCAGAGGTCTGATTTGGTTGCTGTAGCGAATGGGTACAATCCATAATGACTGGTACCATATTTTCTGCCATTGCTGGAATATTTCTATAATCAACTACTAGATCTTGGTAACCAAACGTGTTGCCTCTTTCTGTTAACATTACTTTTTCATTGCCTGCCAGTTTGATTTTATCAACTGCAAATTTCATTGAGGCACCACTTAAAAATTGCCCTTTTTTGACATTGACAATTTTGCCAGTCGCAGCCGCTGCAACCAGTAAATCGGTTTGGCGACATAAAAATGCAGGAATCTGCAAGATGTCAATAAACCCCGCTGCAATAGCTGCTTCCTCATGTGCATGAATATCGGATGTTGTTGGTATTTGGTATGTTGTGCCCACTTTTTTGATCAATTCCATTCCAGTATCGTCTCCAATGCCAGTAAATGAATTGGCACTGGTACGATTTGCTTTTCTATAACTCGCCTTAAATACGTATGGGATTCCTAGGTTCCTACATATAGTAGATACCTTTTCGCCAATTTCCATTACCAAGGCTTCATCTTCTACCACGCATGGTCCAGCGATCAAGAAAAAATTATTTGGGTCGAAAGATTGCGCTTTGAATAAATCTTGTAAATAGTGAGGTATCATAAGGGGCGTTTTGCGAGGTCAAAGTTAAAGAAAATGAATGATGTATTGAGTGCTTAAAAACGTAAACCTAAGCTAATGCCTAAGCCTCTGATTCCAGCCCAAGGTCCTTTCATGTCAGCTGTAGCGCCATTTTGGTCTACTTTAGTTTTCAATTCAAAAGGATTCATTTTAGTATCGTCCAATGTTTTTTGAAGTGATGTCACTGCTTGAGTAGGTAATTTTTCAGGCGCAACGAATTTTAAATTACCATTCGAGTTGCCATAATGTCCTCCAATCAACCAAATATCAAGGACAAGTTTTGTTAATAGCTGTTTTTGTATACCAATATAAGCGCCGTAACTAGTGGACTTGATGGTTCCATTTAGATCTGCAGTTTTTGTTATTGGACCACCGGGGTTGATGAAAGATCCTACAGTATTATCGGGGGTATAGGTGTATTCTACAGGAACAGCCAAATCAAAATTGGCAATTCTTGCATAAGGAGCAATGTAAAAACCAGACATTTTTTGTAAGCCTAAGTAAAATCTACCTTCCAGTGTCAAAGCATTGTTACCCATTTGGAATAAGTCAAAATTAATGGCTGAATTATCAATGTATTTTTTTGCTATAGATTGCAGTGGCAAACTACCTTTTGGCATGTAACGATAACTCGCCGATAATGACATGAAATGGTTCAAGCTTCTTTCATAACTAATATGATAATTTTTTAAAGCAAAACTTGTTACACTTCCTTTGAGTATATTATTGCCGCCTATTAATTTTTGTGCATTCACATATAAAGTGAAAAACAGGGCGAGCATACAAAGTAGCTTTTTCATTTTTTTTTATTTAATTTTTTTCAAACTTAAATCCGCAACAGTGCGCTTATCTAATACTGCCAATGTGTTGTCACGAACTTCAATCATGACTCTATTAATCCCACATTTTTTTTCGTTACAATCAGCACATTTTTCATAAAAATTCAAGCTCACACAAGGAAGCAAAGCGATGGGGCCTTCAATAGTTCTAAAAATGCTAGACAGCTTTATTTTATTTGGCACAGTTGCAAAAAAATAGCCACCGTTTTTTCCTTTTTTACTCTCAAGAAACCCAGCTTTTTTTAATTCTAATAAAATGTTTTCCAAAAATTTAATTGGAATATTTTTTACTTCAGCTATTTCTGCGATCAAGATGGGTTCCATGCCTCCTTGCTCAACCATATAGGAAAGTGCTTGTAATGCGTATTGGGTTTTTTTTGATAACATGTCTAATAATTATAATCCTAAAACATCTTTCATGGTGAAAATTCCTTTTCGGTTTGATGCAAATTCAGCTGCCATTACTGCGCCTGATGCAAATCCTGCTCTGGTATGTGCAGTATGTGTGATCTCAATGGTGTCAATTGCAGATTTATAGTATACAGTATGTGTGCCTGGCGCTGGGTCTATTCTTTCGGATCGGATACCGATTTCATTTGGATTTTTTGCACTATCATTGGTCCATTGATTTTTTCTACCTAAGTTTTCTAAAATTTGTTCAGCCAATGAAATTGCTGTGCCACTTGGTGCGTCTTTTTTTTCTGTATGGTGGATCTCTGTCATGGACACGTCATAATCTGGGTAGGGGTCCATCAATTTGGCCAATTGTTTATTGATTTCAAAAAATAAATTCACGCCAATACTGTAATTGCTAGAATATACTAAAGTGCCATTTTTAGCTTTCGCTGCAGTTTCTATAGTCGTCCATTGATCCAGCCATCCAGTTGAACCACTCACAACAGGCAGGCCATATTCAATGCATTGAAGGATGTTTTGAACCGCACTATGTGGGCCGGTAAATTCAATGGCTACATCTGCTTCATCAGCACGCTCCTTCGTAAATTCAGCTGCATTGCTTACATCTATTTTCAACACTATTTGATGTCCTTTTTCTATTGCAATAGATTCTATTGCTTTGCCCATTTTGCCATATCCGATTAATGCAATTTTCATTCCTTTATTTTTAGCTTCATTATTTTGAATACTTCCAATTCAACTGTAGCGCAATTCCTGCTTGTTGATATGCATCGCCACGCATAGGAGCCATTTTGATACTTAAATTATTACTCACGTCAAAAGCTTTGAGATGCCCTGAAACTGATGCATCAACTACATTGATCCCCCAAGCAAGTATAAACCACATAATTGAGTAATCTCTATTTTTCCTAAATATATTTCTGTAACTCTGTAGCGATCCGGCACTTAAATTCTTTAAAGTTGGATCTATTTTGCTCACATTTGAATTGTCTCCATTAGCTTCCATGATTCTTGCCTCGTATGCAAATTTTGTTTTTGCATACAAATCATTATTGTAGATATAAGTCACTACTGGAACAGACAAGACGCCATACACCAATGGAATTTTCCAATATTGTTTATTGTATGCTTGTCCAAGTCCGGGTAAGATGGCAGATCGGTTTGTCGCCTTTTTGGGCGAATGCATTGTGTATTGGATCGTACTATCTTGTGCCCACAAGGTTTGTTGCATACACAACAAAAACAATATGGTAAAAAAAGCCCTCATCTAACTTATACTAACTTGCATGGCATCAAGGACCTTGTTCAATGCATTTAAATCATTATAGCTAATGGTAATTTTTCCTGATCCATTTTTTTGATGCTGTAATTGTACTTGTGTGCCAAAATGATCCTTCAATTTATTTTCCAATCGCTGATAAACAGGCGAAAGTTGGTTGCTATTGTTCCCAGCTGGTGCGCCTTGCTTTTTTCCGGAACCAGTTGCTAATTGTTTTATCAATGCCTCTGTTTGACGCACTGTTAAACCTTTTTCAGTGATTTCTTTGAGTAAGTAAAGTTGCTTGTCCACTTCCTTGCCAATGAGCAATTTTGCCAAACTCACACTTAAACTACCATTTCTTAATGCAGCTTGAATGGCAGGAGGCAATTCCAATAAGCGAATGTAGTTGGACACAGTAGAACGATCTTTGCCCATACGTTCAGCAACTTGTTCTTGTGTATAGTTTAATTCATCCATCATTCTTTGGTAACTCAATGCTACCTCAATCTCATTTAAATCAACCCTTTGTAAGTTCTCTAGTAAAGCGAGCTCCAAAAGTTCTTTATCATTACCCAATCTTGTATATGCAGGAAGATCTTTTAAGCCGGCAATTTTAGCAGCGCGGAATCTTCTTTCACCAGCAATCAATTGAAATTTTCCATTGGTTAATTGCGCCACAGTGATGGGCTGAATTAAATCATGCATTTTCAATGACTGAGCCAATTCCTGTAAAGCTTTTTCATCAAAATCTTTTCTAGGGTTCTTTGGATTCACAACGATATCTGTCAATGCAATTCTGTTGATCGCTACTGCTTTTTCAATGGCAGCAGGTTGGACCTTACCAGCAGGGTTTTTATACTCTGCATCCATATTTTGCAATAAAGAACGTAGCCCTTTACCAATTAAATCCTTGCTAGGTGTGCTCTTGCTCATAGTACTAATCTATTATTCTCTCGGCATTACTCATTTTCGTCATGCCATTTTTCTGTAAAATTTCTTTTGCCAAATTCAGGTAGTTCACAGTGCCTTTACTATCTGCATCGTATAAAATAACTGGCTTACCAACACTTGGCGCTTCACTCAATCTTGTATTACGGTGGATGATGGTTGAGAAGACCATTTCGTCAAAATGCTTGCGCACTTCACTCACCACTTGGTTACTCAGTCTTAAACGACCATCATACATAGTCATTAAAATTCCTTCTATTTGTAAATCTGGATTCAATCTGCTTTGTACAATCTTAATCGTATTCAATAATTTACCCAATCCTTCCAAAGCAAAGAACTCACATTGAACAGGTACAATCACACTATTTGCTGCAACCAATGCGTTGACTGTAATTAAACCTAATGAAGGCAAACAGTCGATGATGATAAAATCGTATTGGTCATCTACCGCTGCAATCAAATTCTTTAATACATTTTCTCTATCAGGGAAGTTCACCAATTCAATTTCTGCACCTACTAGATCAATATGAGAAGGAATGAGGTCAAGATGAGGAATCTCTGTTTTTAAAACCACATCTGCCAATGGCGTTCCATTGATCATAGCGTCATAAAGACTAGTGGTGATATTATGTAAGTCAAACCCAACCCCAGTTGTACTATTTGCCTGTGGATCAGCATCAATTAACAAGGTTCTGTATTCTAAAACAGCTAAACTTGCTGCAATATTGATTGCTGATGTGGTTTTACCCACGCCCCCTTTTTGATTTGCTATACCGATAATTCTTGCCATAGAGTGCACTCCTTAATTTGCTTCAAAAATACGGCATAAATAGGAACAATTTGGGAATATATCTGTTATAAAAAGGCTGATTAAACTTAATTTTACAGCTTAATAACCACTATGAAGAACCCCTTTTTCGTGTTCATCCTCATTACGATCTTGATTTTGATAGATTTTTACATCTTTCATGTCTTAAAAATCATGTTCAATGGCGCAAGTTTGGGGATAAGAACAGCTGTTAGTTATTGCTATTGGTTTCTCTGTGTTGCAAGTTTGAGTAGTTTTTTACTCTTCCCATTTGTAGTGAATCCTTATTTTAGGCAATATATTTTTTCTATTGGAATTGGTTGGGTCATCACTCAAATCACTTTGGTTTTATTCTTTTTGGTGGATGACCTAAGAAGAGGCACCTTTTGGACGATGGGTCAGGTCGCTTCTACAGCTGGTGCGAAATTTCTGAATACTGAACAAGGTATCCCAAGATCTGCTTTTTTAAATTGGCTTGGTTTGGGTGTATCCTCTACCTTGTTTTTTTCACTTTTATATGGTTTTGGCAATAAATATAAATACCAATTAGTTCACAAGAAGATAACAATTAAAAATTTACCCGAAGCATTTAAAGGATTTAAAATAGTTCATATTAGTGATATCCATAGTGGTAGTTTAAAAGAAGCTGCGGCAGTGCAAAAGGGGATTGATTTAATTCAAAAGCAACAACCAGACCTGATCCTTTTTACTGGTGATTTAGTGAATGATAGAGCTGTTGAAATGCAAGATTGGACGGCTGTTTTCGGACAATTATCTGCATCGAAGGGCGTATTCAGCACTTTAGGCAATCATGATTATGGAGATTATGTACAATGGCCCTCAAGACAGGAAAAAGAAGCAAATTTAACTGCATTAAAGGCGGTGCATGCTTCGATGGGTTGGAGACTGCTAATGAATGAACATGTGACCATTGAACATCATGGTGCGCAGATTAAATTAGTTGGTATCGAAAACTGGGGTGCAAAAGCAAGATTTCCTAAATATGGCCAGATGGATAAGGCAATGGAAGGGGTGGATCCAAAGGATGTTATAATTTTAATGAGCCATGACCCAAGTCATTGGGAGGCACAAGTGATCACTAAATATCCTCAGGTTGATTTAATGCTTTCTGGACATACTCATGGTATGCAGTTCGGCTTAGAGAATCCATATTTTAAATGGAGTCCTGTTCAATGGGTTTACAAACAATGGGCTGGCTTATACCAACAGGGCGAACAAAAATTATATGTCAACAGGGGATTTGGATTTTTAGGCTATCCAGGTAGAGTAGGTATTTTGCCAGAGATCACGCTGTTGGAACTTGTATAATTTTTATTGTTCTGTAACAAAATTTAATTTTGAACGTTTTATTGAGATAAGTGCATAAGTGTCACATTTTAAATTAAATGCTATGAAAAAGTCTATTTTAATCGCCACATTATTGATTGCAAGCACAATTAACGCCCAGGAGAAACTGGGTATTGGAATTAAAATTGGACAGAACTTTTCAAGCGTAAATTCTGTGGCAGTGGATCGTCATTCAGCATCTTATCATGGTGGTATAACAGCACAAATTGGGTTGACTGAAAAAATAAGTTTGGTTCCAGAGGTCTTGCTTTCTCAGACAAAATTGGCAACCAATGTTTCAATCGTAGATGTTTTAGGTGATAATAATTTAAAGCCTGAGACTTATCACCTAAATTATATTATGTTGCCATTATTGGTTCAAGTAAAACCCTTTTCTGCACTCTTATTACAAGCTGGTCCACAATATGGCATCTTAATTGACCAAAAAAAAGATGGTATTGAAAATGCACAATTAGCCTTTAAGCAAGGGGAGTTCTCTTTTGTGGGTGGCGCCAAATTGAACCTTGGTGGGTTCTTTGTATATGGTAGATACGTAGTTGGTTTGCAAAACATCAATGATTTGCAAGATCAAACAAAGTGGAAAACAACCCAATGGCAATTAGGACTAGGGATGAATCTATTTGGTTTTTAAAGCTTGTTTGATTTCAACAATAAATGATTTTAATTTTTTGAGTTCAGCTTCTTGTTCAGCAATAAAACTGTTGTCATTTAAATCACCAACAATAGCATTCATTTCTGCCTGATTTTCATATACCATTTTTCTAAATGGATTGGTATAGTCTTTTTCTCTCGAGCTTTTTATCTTGGCAGTTATTTCTTCTTTGATGCCTTGATAGCGATCTAACCAGAGGTTTATTTTTTTAGCACTCAGTCCGCTTATGGATTCTCCTTGGATGAATTCAAGGCAATGCAAAGCATGTAAATTCTTTTTTGCTAAGTATTTATCTGTTTCTTGTTGGTAATATTGATGCACTTCGTTCCAGCTTTGAAGCTTGTTGGACTTGATTTGTTGCAATAAGCTTTGCACAGACTTTGTTGGTATCAGTTGGCCACCTATGTTCATCCATTCAACTGCAGCACCAGTTGTTTTGATACTTTTAATTTTAGTATGTAAGTTCTTCAACCCATGTTGCGTCAATTTTAGTATGAGCTGATCCATGCCATACATAAAGATCATTTTTTCAAAAATTTCAAAAGCATCATAGGACTTAATTAGCCTTGTTTTTCTTTTACTATTTTCAAATCCATCCACCAATACATCAAGTTGATCAATTTCCTTTTTTGTTTTCGTTGTTAGTAGTTTGTACCCTAAAAGTGCTAATTTATCTTCTGAAATTTGGATCGATTTTTTTTCTTTTGACAACTGAGCTTTCGCAACTGCAATTGCAATAACTTTCCTTCCTTTGATTAACTCGTTGACACTATCAGGTGCTAAATAATCATATTCAAAATATTGATCGATGTTTTTTCGCTTATCTCTATCTTGGTATTTCCATGCATTGCGCGCCAATGCATAAAAATTATACATAAACCAGTAACCAGGCATCACTACTAATTCATCTTTAACATAATCTATACTGATCAGAGAGAATGGGATCGGAATATTTAATTCATAGTTATAATCTCCTTTGTTCAAAATGGTAAAACTTGGAAAAATTGAATTGTGTTTAATGCTCACACATAGGCCAGGCCAGAAGCCTCTACCCATAATCACTTCTCCGTCTGCTCCACGACTATTATGGTTAGACCCCAATGTGGCACCAGCTGCAATATTACTTTGTCCCATAACCAAAGCTGCGCATAAAAAAGAATTATTATGGTGTTGCTCATGCGCAGGATAAATTAGGGAATTCAATACTTCGCAACAAGATATAGTAGCATTTGGTCCTAAGAACGAATTGATTAATCTTGCGCCATATTTAAGTTGAGAATAATCCGACATGATAAATCGTACCGCTTTGATGCCATAGAATATTCTACATCCATATCCAACAATGCCATTGACCAATTCAGAGCCTTCTCCAATTTGCGACTTTGCAACTTCATTGGAATTGATGGTGACATTTTTAATTTTGTTAGCACCTTTTAAATAAGCATCTGTGCCAATCCAAGTGTCTTTAATGATTCTACAATTTTTGATTACTGTACGATCACCAATCTTGCCATAGTAACCCCTTTTGTTGTCAAATTGTTGCTCTGTGAGTGCAATGAATTTTGCTTGTAAAGCATGGTCATGTCTATTTCTGGTCCATAAAAAAGCATCTGCAGCAGTCATGCCATTGAAAGGAAGTACTTTTCTGCCGGTGTTTTCGTTACAAAGCTCCAACCATATTCTCACAGACTCAGATTCTCCTTTTTTTAGAATACCGTTTCCAAATTTAGCATGATTGGTCGTGACTAATTCATTCACATTGCTGATGATGACTTCGTCACCAATGATATAATGAGATAAATAGTTTACGTTATGAATGGCTACATTATTTCCAAAATCTGCACTAATGATGGTTGAATTATACAATCCAACTGGTACTGTTAAATCACTAAAACAAAGACAGCTATTTTCTAAATTGCCAATTCTTACCAAACCAAAAAAGGAACAGTTCTTTACCAATTCAGGATTGAATGCATTAGATACCAAGAGTTTTGTCCAATCGTCACTGGTATTGCCATTACGCACCAAAATTTCAATTTCTAAAGCCGTTAAAGAACGGTATTGAATGCCACTTCTGTTTTGTTGGTTGCGTAAATAGTATTCATCTTTGCCTTTTGGTAAATCTTTTATAAAACCATACCCTAGTTGTTGTACAGCTATTTTTTTTATTTCATTCATAGTCTAGTGGAGTTATTTGAACAATGTAGGATGCATTTCATCCCATCCAGTTGCTTTTTGATATTGATGTGCAATTGTTAAGATCGTTGCTTCGTCAAAAAGTTTACCAACAAAGCTTATGCCTGTAGGTAATTTATATTTAGGATCAAGTCCTGTTGGCACACATACCACAGGGTGGCCTGTAAGATTGGTGATGGCAGATTGATTTCCTCCACCTCTTGATGGGCAAATGATTGCATCGTACTCAGCAATTACTTCATTTACTTTTTGCATTAAAATGGTTCTATGTCTTTGTGCGTTGATATATTCAACTGCTGGTATAAATCTTGAAGTCCTAAACTGGTTTGGCCAGTCATTTTTTGTTTGTCTTGTTAAAGCATCGTCTAATCCAGATCTAGTCATTTCGTCAAATTGAGCAGCACATTCTGCGCCAATAATGATATCCATCATATTAAATTGGTATATACCACTGTCTGGGAAGTTAATCGGTATTAACTCCACCCCCATTTTTCTAAATTGTTTGAGCACTTCAAATTCAGAACGATTGGTATCTTTTATTTTATCAAAATAATTTTTTGCATAAGCTATTTTGTAGGTTTTAATATTTGTATTAGGTGCATAATTAAATGGCATATTTACAGCAGATCCGTCTTTACCATCTGTACCATGTAAATAAAGAAAAACAATGGCTGCATCATTTGCAGAACGTGTGATTGGTCCCACTTTGTCTAAGCTATAACTCAATGCCATTGCCCCGGAACGGCTAATGCTGCCAAAGGTTGGCCTCAAGCCAGTTGCACCGCAAGTAGTTGCTGGAGAAACAATACTTCCCCAGGTTTCTGTACCAATTGCAAAAGGAACTAGTCCAGCCACAGTTGCAGAAGCCGATCCTGCAGAAGAACCAGAAGAACCATAGTTTAAATTCCAAGGATTTTTAGTTCTACCTCCATACCAATAGTCACCCATGGCCAATGCGCCAAGTGTAAATTTCGCAACCAATACTGCTCCAGCTGCTTGCATTTTTTGATACACATAGGCATCTTCTTCGATCACTTGGTTTTGGAAAGGTGCAGCACCCCATGTTGTTTTGGTATTTTTTACTGCAAATAAATCTTTTAAACCATAGGGGATACCATGCAATTGGCCTCTATATTTTCCAGCAGCAATTTCTGCATCTGCTTGTTTTGCCTGCGTATATGCAATATCTTCTTGTAAACTAATGACACATTGCAAAGTATCGCCATATTTTTTGATTCTATCTATAAAAAATTGGGTTAAAGCAAGGGAACTAATTTTTTTATTTTGTATCAGGTTCGCTAATTGCTCAACTGAATAAAATGCTAAGTCGTTTTTATTTGTTGGTAAACTAACTGCTTTTATGTGCTCCCAAAAAATTGGCTTTTGTACTTTATTAAATTGCATACCTGGGAGGATAGCAGAATGCCAAAGACTCAGTGGAGTACTATTGTTCAATGACAGACCATGCATTGCTTTATAGTTGGCAATATTGTCTACCACGTCATTGAACATACTATCAATTTCAGGATCTGAAAATTGAAGGTCCATTAATTTTGCACTGCTTAAAAGGTCCGCTTTTACAACAGGGCGATCTTGAGCCATTAGAGGGGTAGCTATAAGGAACATAAAGCCAATCAGCATTTTTTTCATAAAAAACGATTTAGGTACTTATCTCAAAGATAATATTACCTAGTCGTTTTTGAATTGCTAAATCTTCTTTTTTGGCCTCCATTTTGACTGCCTTCTCGTGGTGCTCTGCCTCTAGTGTTTTTAGGTTTGCCCCAACCTGCGTCTTTTGAGGTTTTATTTGCATGAAATTGCTGCATTGGGTAAGGATGGCTTTTGATCACTGGGATGGATTTGCCAATCAATTGCTCAATGTCTTTTAAATATGCTTTTTCTTCATAATCGCAGAAAGAATAGGCAGCACCTGATGCTCCTGCTCTTCCTGTTCTGCCAATACGATGTACGTATGTTTCTGGGATATTCGGGATCTCAAAATTAATTACATGCGCAAGTTCATCCACATCAATACCTCTTGCTGCAATATCAGTAGCAACCAATACGCGTGTTGATTGATCTTTGAAATTACTCAATGCTCTTTGTCTTGCATTTTGAGATTTATTACCATGGATTGCTTCTGCAGAGATATTATTTTTAACCAATAAATTTACTACTTTATCAGCACCATGTTTGGTTCTTGTAAATACCAAAACATTTTTAATGTCTTGATTCTTTAATAATTCAAGTAATAAAGCATTTTTATTCACTTTGTCAACAAAATAAACTGACTGATCAATGATTTCTACAGTAGAAGATACCGGTGTAACTGTTACTGAGCTTGGCTTATTCAAAATTGCATTGGATAAAGCTACAATCTCGGGAGGCATAGTAGCAGAGAAGAAAAGCGATTGTCTTTTCTTTGGCAAAACTGCTAATAATTTTTTAATGTCATGTACAAAGCCCATATCCAACATACGGTCTGCTTCATCTAAAACAAAAAATTCAACATCTCTTAAACTTAGATGCCCTTGTTGCATTAAATCTAATAAACGACCCGGTGTTGCAATTACAACATCTACACCATTTCTTAGTGCAGTCACTTGTGGACCTTGACCTACGCCACCAAATATAACGGTGCAATTTAATGCCGTATGTCTACCATAAGCTTCAAAACTCTCCGCAATTTGAATGGCTAATTCTCTTGTTGGGGTAACAATTAATGTTCTGATTTTCTTTCTCTTCTCTGCAGGTTTATGTTGTAACAATAACTGAATGATTGGTAGGGTAAACGCCGCAGTTTTACCAGTCCCTGTTTGTGCACATCCAAGTAGATCTCTTCCCTCTAAAATGATAGGGATAGACTGTGCTTGGATAGGTGTCGGGTTGGTGTAGCCTTCTTCGAAAAGGGCTAATAGGATAGGCTCAATAAGGCCCAAATCTTTAAAATTCATACTCATAATGGACTGCAAGGTAAGATATTTAAAATGGATGCCTTTTTCGCAGTAAATTTGTAGTATGAAAATCGCCTTCTTTTCAACACAAGCATATGACAAGCAGTTCTTTACAGCGCATCATCTGCAGTATCAATTTGAATTCGTTTTTTTTGAGGCTGCACTCAGCTTAGAAACGATTGAACTTATTCAAGGGGTAGATGCGGTATGTGTTTTTGTGAATGACAAAGTAGATAGAGCAGTTTTGAAAGCTTTGGCTTTAAAAGGCGTAAAAGTAGTGGCATTAAGATGCGCAGGTTTTAACAATGTGGATTTAGATGCTGCAAAAGCAAATAATATAACTGTATGTCGAGTGCCAGCTTATTCTCCTGCTTCTGTTGCAGAGCATGCAGTGGCAATGATTCTTACACTCAATAGAAAAACACATAAAGCATACAATAGAGTTCGAGAACAGAATTTTTCTTTAGTCGGCTTATTAGGATTTAATTTAAAGGGGAAGAAAGTAGCGGTCATTGGTACCGGAAAAATTGGAGCAACTTTTGCACGTATCATGTTAGGGTTTGGTTGTGAAGTGTATGCTTTTGATTTAGTGGTGGATGAAACACTTGAAAAAGCAGGTGTAATCTATCAGCCACTTTTATCTGTCATTCAAGATGCCGATATTATATCATTACATTGTCCATTGAATGAACAAACAAAGCATTTAGTCAACCAGGATTTTTTAACACACACTAAAAAAGGACTGATGTTGATCAATACGAGTAGAGGAGGTTTAATTGATACGAAGGCTGTCATTGAAGGATTAAAGACTGGCCATATTGGATATCTTGGAATAGATGTCTATGAGCAAGAAGAAAAATTATTCTTCAGGGATTTATCTTCAGAGATTATTTTAGACGATGCAATTCAAAGATTGATGAGTTTCCCAAATGTATTTGTTTCCGCACACCAGGCATTCTTTACACAAGAAGCAATGGATCAAATAGCAGAAACTACATTGGAAAATCTAGCACGTTTATTAGGAGATAAAAAAATAGATGAGCAAGCTTTACAGCATGACCCATCTATTTTAGTACGATAATTTATATTACGAACTCATTGAAGGTCATTGGAGATTTAATTCACTCCCGACCAATCTACTCCACCGTCACTGATTTTGCTAAATTTCTTGGCTTATCTACGTCAATTCCTTTTGCAACACCTACATAATAGCTCAATAATTGTAAAGGAATAACGCTTAATAATGGTGCAATCACTTCATCAATATCAGGCACAAACATCACATTGTCAGACATGGTAGGCAAGACAGTATCGCCAACTGTAGCAACTGCGATGATTTGTCCTTTTCTTGCTTTAATCTCTTGTATATTAGACACCACTTTTTCGTAGTACAAGTCTTTGGTTGCAACAAATACCACCGGTAAGTTTTCGTCTACCAATGCAATGGGGCCGTGTTTCATTTCTGCTGCTGGATAACCTTCTGCATGGATGTAAGTAATCTCTTTTAATTTCAATGCGCCTTCTAAAGCGATTGGGAAATTATAGCCTCTGCCTAAATAAAGGAAATCCTTTGCGTCTTTGTATTTTGTTGCAATGGCTTGGATATGCGTAGTATCTGTTAAAATTTCTTTTACTTTTTCTGGAACAGATGCCAATTCATTTAATAAATGCACATAGCGTTCATCTGAAATACTGCCTTTTGCTTTTGCAATTTTCAAGGCCATCATCGTCAACACAGCCAATTGACCAGTAAATGCTTTGGTACTCGCCACTCCAATTTCTGGGCCAGCATGGGTGTAGGCGCCTGCATGGCTCAAACGAGCAATACTACTTCCAACTGCATTCACTACACCAAAAATGAACGCGCCTTTTTCTTTTGCACTTTCTAATGCTACCAATGTATCTGCAGTTTCACCACTTTGAGAAATGGCAATGATCACATCTCCTGGGTGAATCACGGGATTACGGTACCTGAATTCAGATGCATATTCAACTTCTACAGGAATACGACAAAGTTCTTCGATCATGTATTCTGCTACTAAGCCTGCATGCCAGCTGGTACCACATGCCACAATCATGATTCTAGAAGCCTTTGTTAAAGCGTCTAAATGGTTATCTACACCTGCCATGATAATTTGTTGCTGCTCGTGCAATAATCTACCTCTTAAGCAATCAAATATAGTAGCAGGCTGTTCGAAAATTTCTTTTAACATAAAATGGTCATAACCACCCTTTTCAATGGCAGCCAATTCCATGTCTAGTTTTTGTATAAATGGAGTTTGTTTTTCATTCCCTAGATTTTTCAAAATCAATTCATCTTTCTTCACAATCGCAATCTCATAATCGTTGACATACACCACTTCTTTGGTGTATTCAATAATAGGAGAAGCGTCACTTGCTAAAAAGTGTTCATCCTTACCAATGCCTATCACTAAAGGACTTCCTTTACGAGCTGCAATAATTGTTTCTGGATCTTCTTGGTCAATCAATAAAATACAATAGGCACCTACAATTCTTTTTAAAGCAATACGAAGTGCTTCTTCTAAGCTGCTATTGTTATTGTCCTGAATGTCCTGAATGAAATTTAATAAGACTTCGGTATCTGTGTCACTTTTAAAAGTATAGCCTTTTGAAAGTAGTTCAGTTTTAATTTGGGTATAATTTTCAATGATCCCATTATGTAACATCGCCAGGCGGCCATTATTAGATAAGTGAGGATGTGCATTGCGATCAGATGGTTCTCCATGGGTTGCCCAGCGCGTATGTCCAATACCTATATGACTGTGTAGATTTTTACCTACTATTGATTCTTCCAGTTCTGCAACCTTGCCTTTCTTTTTATGCACCTGTAAGCCACCTTCTTGAATGATGGCCACACCCGTACTATCATAACCACGGTATTCTAATCTTTTTAAGCCTTTTATCACGACTGGATAAGCTTCTCTATGACCAATATAACCTACGATTCCACACATATTTTGATGATTTGAGCTTTATTCTATAATTTAAGCGAAAATAAACATTAATAATTTAATGAATGCATTCCTCCATTGATTTTGATACAAGATCCCACTTGATTTTAGAAAACGAACGCGTGTTATTGCGTCCTTTGGTGCAAGAGGATGCGGTTTTATTAATGTCTTATGTTCAATCTGAGCCAGCACTTTGGATATATGCATTAACCCCCATCCATACAGCACAGCATTTGGAACAATATATTGCCACTGCGATTGAAGCAAGGAATTTGGGTACTGCTTTTCCATTCATTGTTTTTGACAAATTAAAAAACAAGTATGTTGGAAGTACAAGATTTTATGATATTCAGCGTGATTTCAAAACAACACAAATTGGTTATACTTGGTATAGTGCAACTACATGGGGTACTGGATTGAATGAGCATTGTAAATTTTTATTGCTTTCGCATGCTTTTGAAACAATTGGATTTGAGCGTGTAGAATTTAGAGCAGATTACAGAAATAAAAGAAGCATTGCTGCCATGCAAAAAATTGGATGTACAATAGAGGGTGTACTTCGAAATCATCTACCCACCAGTGATGGTACAAGAAGGGATTCGATTGTTTTAAGTATGCTAAAAAATGAATGGCCTACTATCAAAGCAGGGTTCCTTGCAAGAATAAAAAAGCTAAACCAAAATAAATAAGAATTGCTGTAACATCTACTAATGTGGCAACAAATGGTGCAGAGGATACTGCAGGATCGGCGCCTAATCTTTTTAAGACAATTGGTAACATCGAGCCTGTGATAGTTCCCCATACCACCACGCCCACTAATGTCAGACCAATTGTATTTGCAATCATTATCCAATGGTCTCCGTAAAAGCCTGGTGAGATATAATGCCAAACCATGACTCTAAAAAAGCCGATTACACCAAGTACAAATCCTAGCAACAATCCGCTGATTATTTCTCTTCTCAGTATTTTCCACCAATCTTCAATCGTGATTTCTCCTACAGACATGGCTTGAATAATTAGAGTGGATGCCTGTGATCCAGTATTACCCCCGCTGGATAAAATCAAAGGAATAAAAGTAGTTAAAACAATGACTTTTGCAATTTCTCCTTCAAAATAACCCATCGCAGTGGCCGTTAACATTTCACCTAAAAACAAAACTACTAGCCAAGTAATTCTTTTTTTGAAGAGTTTGAAAATTGAAATATCTAAATAGGGTTCATTCAAAGCTTCGGTACCTCCCATCTTTTGCATGTCCTCGCTGAATTCTTCGTTGGTAACCCATAAGATATCGTCAATTGTTACGATACCTAACAAAACATCATTATCATCTACAACTGGGATTGCTACGCGGTTATTCATCTTGAATACTTGGCTTGCGTGCTCCTGATCGTCATATACATTAAGTGCAACATACCTCCCGTCAATAATGTCTTTAACAATATCATCAGGTTTAGCTAACAATAAATCTCTTATTCTGATGTCATCGACTAAGCAACCTAATTCATCTATGATATAAATTACATCAATCGTCTCAGAGTTCTTACCATATTTTCTGATATTGTCAAGAACTTGCGCAACGGTATAATGAGGATAAACATACACGTAATCAGGTGTCATCAAACGACCTACCGAATCTTCTGGGTAGCCTAAAAGCGATAAAGTGATTTTACGTTCTTCTGGATCCAATAATTTGATTAAGTCACGGATGGCCGCTTTAGGTAATTCTTCTAAAAAGTCAGTACGGTCATCGGGAGGTAATTCATTCAAGATTTTTGCTGTCTTTCTGGCCGGCAATTCTTTAATGATATCTTTCTGTTGATTGATGTCCAATAATTTAAAGACGCTCACTGCACGGTGTACAGTCATAGTATCTATAATCAAACCTTCTTTCTCAGGAAATTCATTGACAAGCTCCACTACATCACTAATGTTCTGCTCATCTAAAAATTCCTTTAAAAGATGTTTGTCTTCCCTTGAGAGAATCTCTAAGAAAACTTCGGATAATATGATTTCATCTTCTAGTTCTTCGGACATGGCTGCAATTTACGAAAATCATACAAGGATATGTTAACTTTATGTGATGATATTACCAATTTTATACATAATGGATACTCCGCATCGTGGAAGAGGTGTATTTACGACCGAAGCTATTCCTGAAGGCACCACCGTTGAAATTGCGCCAGTAATTGTATTAAGTGAAAAAGATAGAGCCATTGTGGATACAACCCTGCTTCATGATTATATTTTTGAGTGGGGGGTAGATGAACGAAAAGCAGCTGTAGCTTTAGGCTATGTTTCAATCTACAACCACCATGTGGATGCTAATTGTACTTACGATATGGACTATGATCATAGAACTATTAAGATTCAAACTAAACGACCCATCGCAGCAGATGAGGAATTATGCATCAATTACAATGGGGATGGGATAGTGGATCGACCAGTATGGTTTGAAGTAAAATAATTAATACAACAGAAGACAAACTGGCATTGATATCGTAGTGTAATTTTGCATTTTTGTCAAGTTACCAGTAGATAGATCCCTTTTAAATACAACGATATTATTGCTTGCTTGATTTGCTACTAAAAGCCATTTGCCATCTTCACTGATGGTGAAATTTCTTGGCATGCGTCCACCTGAGGAGGTGTATTTTTTGGTTGCAACCTTTAAGAATCCTTTTTGATCAATTTGGTATTGAACAATATTGTTTTCAACACCTCTATTGCTAGCGTATAAAAATTTTCCATCAGGACTCAAATGAATGTCTGCACTTCCAGGCTTATCCTTAAAATTGATTGGATGTGTATAGTCTCTTTGTAACAATTTAGCGACGCCTTTCTTAAATTCATAAACACTTATACTACCAGAGAGTTCTTCCAATACATAAACGAATTGTCCATTTTTAGAAAAACTTAAATGCCTAGGTCCTGCCCCTGGTACTGCTTGAATTGCTGAAGCAGATGTTTGTTTTAGGGGAGGGTGCATATTGGCCTGATATGCATAAATTTGTGTTTGATCCATACCTAAATCATTCACTAATAACCATTTCCCGTCTGGACTAAAAAAGCTACCATGGACATGTGCTTTTGATTGTCTAATTGAATCTATACTTGAACCAGTATTTTGAATAAATTGTTGGGCATTCGATAATCTTCCGTCTTCGAAACGATGAAAACTGGTTAAACTACCCCCTGTATAATTGGCAACAAATATATTTTTCTCATCTGGACTAATGCTTATATGGCAAGGATGTGCGCCTTTTGTCGCCACTTTATTTATGAATTGCAATTGGTCTTTTTTTGCATTGAATGCAAAAGCGCTGATGCTGCCCATTGCATCTTCATTGACAGCGTATACAAATTGTTTGTCTTTTGTAATCGCTAAAAAGGAGGGGTTTGAAACATGTTCCGTATGGCTAATTGCTTTTAGTTGACCTGTTATGGTATCTAATTGAAGTAGATAAATTCCTTTGCTTCCATCTTTGGTATAAGTGCCCACTAATAATTGTATCGATTGAGCATCTGCCAAACTAGCCGTAAAAAGGAAAAACCCTACAAAAATGTACTTTAATTTCTTCATAACCAATATTTAGGTAGCCACCTGGTTAATCAGCGCCAAAATGCATGAAATCAGGACTTGTAAGGCTTATGGTGCTTTATAAAAGGCTTATTCTTGATTAAAATTGAATTTGCTTGATCTAAATTAGTTATTTTATGTTGTTTTAGTTGGGGATTTTACAAAAGGGGCTTAAATTTGCATCATGTTATTCAATAACCATATTCATCATTTCCATATGCTAGCCAATTGGTAAGCTGTAAATGTTGTTATGTATCAATATTAAACAAAGGGCTTACTAAACAGTAAGCCCTTTTAATTTTTATTAAAAAAATATGCGATTAAAATTAGCAATTCAAAAATCAGGAAGGTTAAATGAAGATTCAATGCGCCTATTAAAAGAATGTGGCATTGATATTAGCAATGGGGTAAATAAACTAAAAGCAGATGCAAGTAATTTCCCCCTCGAAGTATTCTTTTTAAGAGACGACGATATTCCACAATATGTGCAAGATGGCGTGGCTGATATTGGTTTTGTGGGAGAAAATGTGGTCTATGAGAAAGCAAAAAAACTAGTAGTAGCTTACCAACTTGGATTTGGTAAATGTAGATTGAGTTTTGCAGTGAGAAAGGGTGAAGAATTTACTGGCCCATCATTTTTATCAGGGAAAAAGATTGCTACAAGTTATCCCGTTTTAGTGCAACAATATTTAGATCAACACCATATTAAAGCCGAAATTCATGAAATAAGCGGAAGTGTGGAAATTGCTCCTGGAATTGGTTTAGCAGATGTTGTATGTGATCTTGTAAGTAGCGGTTCAACCTTATTTATGAATGGGTTAAAAGAGGCAGAAACGATCTTGAACTCGCAAGCTGTATTAGTTAAACGAAACAATCTACCTGCTGAATTAGAAGCCCTATTGGAACGATTGTTGTTTAGGATGGAGTCGGTAAAAAAAGCAAAAAAAAATAAATATGTTTTGATGAATGCACCCAATGATCAATTGGATAAAATCATTGCCATCCTTCCTGGCATGAAAAGTCCAACGATTGTGCCTTTGGCAACCGATGGTTGGAGTAGTGTGCATACTGTCATTGCAGAAACAGACTTTTGGAATTTAATTGAACAATTGAAATCGGTAGGGGCTGAAGGTATTTTAGTAATTCCTATTGAAAAAATGATATTATAAGATGCAAGTATTTATAGAACCTAATCAGCAAGCATGGGCGTCGTTATTAAAGCGTCCTAGTTTTGATACTGCTTTATTAATGCCCAAAGTGAAAACTATTTTAGAAGCCGTTGCCAATGAGGGGGATACGGCATTGTATCGGTATACTGCCGAATTTGATCAGGTTGTTTTAAAATCAATTGCGATTGATCCTGCTATGATAGATGCATCAGCACAATTGGTTGCGCCGGCATTAAAAACCGCTATACAGTCTGCTAAAGTAAACATTGAAATATTCCATCAAGCACAGATTAAGAAAGAAGAAAAAATTGAAACAATGCCTGGAGTATGGTGTTGGAGAAAAGCGGTGGGCATTGAAAAAGTGGGTATTTATATTCCTGGAGGAACAGCACCTTTATTTTCAACTGTTCTTATGTTGGGGATTCCAGCAAAATTAGCAGGATGTAAAGAAATTGTTTTGTGTACACCTCCTCGTAAAGACGGAACGGTAGATCCTGCCATTCTTTACGCAGCAAATTTGATAGGTATTCAACAAATTTTTACTATTGGTGGAGTTCAAGCGATAGCAGCAATGGCGTTTGGGACAGCAACGGTGCCCAAAGTGCTTAAAATATTTGGACCTGGTAATCAGTATGTGACTGCTGCTAAACTCTTAATACAGCAAGAAGGTGTGGCAATTGATATGCCAGCAGGCCCGAGTGAGGTATGCGTGTATGCAGATGAAACAGCATTGCCCTCTTTTGTTGCAGCAGATTTACTTTCACAGGCCGAACACGGAATTGATAGTCAGGTATTATTGATTGCAAGTAATAAAGCTATTGTTGATCAAGTACAAGTGGAATTAGAGCAACAATTAGCTGCTTTGCCAAGACATGCGTTTGCTACTAAAGCATTAGAAAATTCAAAGGCAATCGTGGTGGCAGCCAGAGAAGATGCTATTCAATTAATCAATGCATATGCGCCTGAGCACCTGATTTTATCGATTGACAATGCATTGGTGGTGGCCGAAAAAATCATCAATGCAGGTTCTGTTTTTATTGGAAATTATTCGCCAGAATCAGTAGGTGATTATGCTAGTGGGACCAATCACACTTTGCCTACCAATGGACACGCCAAAGCATATAGTGGAGTAAGTGTTGATAGCTTTGTAAAAAAGATCACTTTTCAGCAATTGACCGAAATGGGCTTAAAAAATATTGCTCAAACAGTGATTCAAATGGCCGCTGGTGAGCAATTGGAAGCCCATGCCCAAGCTGTGGCAATAAGAGTGAAAGATATTGAATCAAAAATGTAATTTTAACAACGAATTAAAATCTGAACTATGGCATTTGATTTAGATAAAGTTGTAAGGCCGAATATTAAAACCTTAAAACCCTATTCTTCTGCAAAAGATGAATATACAGGGGAAGCTAAGATTTTATTGGACGCCAACGAAAATAGTTTGGGGTCGCCATTGACAAAATGGTATAATCGATATCCAGATCCATATCAATTAAAAGTCAAAGAGCGGTTGGCATTCGTGAAACAGATTGCTGCTAAACAAATTTTTCTTGGAAATGGAAGTGACGAATGTATTGATATATTATTTAGGACTTTTTGTGAACCAGGAAAGGACAATATCATTATTTGCCCACCAACATATCCAATGTATGAGGTAGGCGCAAATATCAATGATATACAGATACTGAAAGCGCCTTTGTTACCAGATTATCAATTGAATGTAGCACATATTGAACAGTTGGTAAATGAACGAACTAAAATCATTTGGATATGCTCGCCCAATAATCCAACAGGTAATTCTTTAGATCGGATTGACATCGAAACTATCTTGAATCATTTTGATGGTATTGTGGTGGTAGATGAAGCTTATATCAATTTCTCTAAACAAAAATCATTTGTTCAATCATTGATAGACTATCCCAATTTAGTGGTGTTGCAAACATTAAGTAAAGCATGGGGATTAGCTGGTCTTAGATTGGGTATGTGTTTTGCTAGCCCTGAGATCATTGGCTATATGAATAAGGTAAAAGCACCTTATAATATCAATATTGTTACACAAGAACTGGCTTTGCAAGCATTGGAAGAAGTCGGTATGGTCAATGACATGATTCAACATCTGGTAGACATGCGTATCGCTTTAGCAGAAGTAATTGCTTCTATGCCACATGTGATTAAAGTGTTCCCTTCAGACACTAATTTTCTTTTTGTAAAAATCCCGCATGCAAGAAAATTGTATGAATATTTATTGACAGAGGGAATTATTGTAAGAGACAGGTCATCTTTAGAATTGTGTGAGGATAGTCTGAGGATCACAGTGGGTACAGAACAAGAAAATACAGCATTGGTAGATGCCATGTATCAATGGATTACAAATACTTTTGAATAAATAAAATTAAAATCAAACATCATGTATAAATTAAGTAACTTATTATTGGCATTTGTTTTAGTGATGTCAGTAAATGCACAGGAAAACGCAGGATTAAAATTGCCTGTAGGTTTTTCTGCAAAATTGTTTGCAGATCAAATTGGAAGCTCAAGACATATTGCAATCAATGAAAAGGGAATTTTATTTGCAAAGTTAAATTACCCAAATAAAGCGGGACAAACCATACTTAGAATGGAAGATGCAAATGGAGATGGAGTTGCTGAAAAAATAAGTGGCTGGGGCAATTACGGAGGTACTGGTATTTATGTGAAAGGCAATCAATTGTATGCAAGTTCAGATGATGCCGTATATTTATATCAGTTAGATTCAAATGGTGAAGTAGTGAATCCCACTGCACCTAAAACCATTATTAAAAATCTACACAGTAGGAGGCAGCATGCTTCAAAATCAATTACTTTAGATCCAAAGGGAAATATTTATGTAAACATTGGTGCTTATTCAAATGCTTGTCAAGAAAAAGACAGGACAGTAGGTTCTAAAGGAATGATGCCTTGCCCAATTTTAGATTCTGCTGGTGGCATCTGGGTTTTCGATGGTTTAAAAGAAAATCAATCATATGCAGAGGGCAAGAGGTATGCAACAGGTTTAAGAAATGTAATTGGGCTTGATTGGAATAACAAAACAAACAGTTTGTTTGTAACACAACATGGACGTGATCAATTAAATACCTTTTATCCGTCTATGTATACAGATGCACAGAATGCGGAATTACCAGCAGAAACAATGTACGAAATAAAAGAAGGTGATGATTGTGGTTGGCCTTATGTGTATTATGATCCATTCCAAAAGAAGAAGATATTATCTCCAGAATATGGTGGAGATGGAAAATTAGAGGGGGGCAAAAATGCATTAGATCCTATCGTTGCATTCCCAGCGCATATGGCTCCTATGGCTTTGTTGTTTTACAAAGGCAACCAGTTTCCTGCTAAATACAGAGATGGGGCATTCATTGCTTTCCATGGTTCATGGAATAGAGCACCTTTGCCTCAAGAAGGATATTTTGTGGCATTTGTACCATTTAAAAATGGGAAGCCTTCGGGTGAATGGGAGATTTTTGCCAATGGATTTGCAGGTGAGGATAAAAATAAAGGACCAAGAGCAGCTAAGGCAAGGCCCTGTGGATTGGCTGAAGGTCCAGATGGAAGCTTGTATGTGAGTGATGATAGTAAAGGTGCAATATTTAAAATTAGCTACAATCAATCGTTATGAGAAAATCATATTTTAAAATAGCTGTCTTGTTTATGGTGTCAGTGCTGTATACCAGCGTAAATGCGCATGCGCAAAATTTGCAAAAAGGTAAGAAAATTTACGAGACAAGATGCCTTGCATGTCATCAAGCGGATGGAGGTGGTGTACCCAATATGAACGCTCCTTTAGATGGCGCTAGTAATGTGGTAGGAAATGATATAGCAAGATTAGTTCGTATCATTCGTTATGGATACAATGAGCGCGTCGCTTTAGACGGGTTATACTACAGCAATGCTATGACAGCTAGTCCTGATTTAAAAGACAATGAAATAGCAGATCTATTAACTTATATCAGAAATAGTTGGTCCAATAAGGCAAGTGCTATTACCATTGCACAAGTGCAGGCTGCTAAAAAGAAAAAATAAAAGTATGCGTCCAATTTTATTCATCGATCGTGATGGAGTCATTTTAGAAGAACCAGCGAGTGATTTTCAAATAGATCATATTGATAAAACAGTTTTTGTTCCTGGTGTGATTTCAAACTTAAAAAAAATCGCCAACGATTTTGGATATTATAAAGTTATGGTGACCAATCAAGATGGCTTGGGTACTGCTTCTTATCCGATTGAAACATTCAAGCCTTATCATGATTTAATGCTTCGTACTTTAAAAGGGGAGGGGTTTGAATTTGATGAAATTTTAATAGATACTACTTTCGCTGAAGCGAAAGCGCCAACCAGAAAACCTGGTATTGGTTTGGTTCAACATTTAATGGATACATCAATCTATGATTTGAGCAATTCTTATGTGATTGGAGATCGTTGGTCAGATATTGAATTAGCTAAAAATATTGGATGTAAAGCTATTTATTTAAAATCGAGTTTACATAGTTTAACTGCTGAACAGGAAATTGCTTTAAGACCATATGTTGCATTTGAAGCAACTAGTTGGGAGGAAATCTACAGTTTTTTAAAACTTGGTTTAAGAACAGTGTTGCATGAGCGAAATACCAAAGAAACAAAAATCAGTATTGAATTGAATTTAGATGGCCGAGGGGATGCCGTCATCCATACAGGCCTTGGATTTTTTGACCATATGTTGGAACAGATTGCTAGACATGGTGCATTGGATATGAAAATTAATTGTGACGGCGATTTGCATATTGATGAGCACCATACTATTGAAGATGTGGGGATTGCTTTAGGTGAAGCTTTTGCAAAAGGGTTAGTGGATAAAAGAGGGATGGAAAGATATGGATTTGCCATCCCAATGGACGAGGCTGAAGCAAAGGTATTAATCGATTTTGGTGGAAGAAATTGGATTGTTTGGGATGCAACGTTTAAACGAGAAAAAATTGGAGAAATGCCTACAGAGATGTTTTTTCACTTTTTTAAATCCTTTAGTGATGCAGCTAAAGCAAATATCAATATAAGCTGCAGGGGCGATAATGAACATCATAAGATTGAGGCAATCTTTAAAGCCTTTGCAAAAGCAATTAAAATGGCCGTGAAAAGAAATCCTGCCAGTGATGCCTTGCCGAGTACAAAGGGCCTATTATAAGCCTAACAGTTGATAGTAGCTCAGAGGATGTTTTTTTGGTTGAAAATGACGAATACCTTAATTTTGTATCCTAATGAAAACAATTAACAAATTTTGGTGGTGGCATACAAACTCCGTTGGGGTATTGTAGTGACATGACCTTTATTGTCAATCTATAGATAAACCCCGACAGATCCTGTCGGGGTTTATTTTTTTACGAATGATTCAATTTAGACAAAGCGATGCAAAAAATGAAAATACAAACAGAAGTAACCAAAATGTTGGCGGATACATTCACGCCCGTGGGTATCTATCTGCGATTAAGAGATCGATTTAGAGATACGATCTTATTAGAAAGTACAGATTCGCATGCTGCAGAAAATAGTTATTCTTTCATTGGTGTGAATGCAATTGGAGGTATTGAAATTTCCAGTTTGAATGAAATTGAATACAAGTATCCTAAACAAGAACCACAAAAAGAAACCATACATAACGTACAAGATGCTCCTAATCGCATTTGGGCTTATATGCAACATTTCGAAATAGAAAGTTCAAGAGAAAAAGAAGCTGTTTTTGCACAAGGACTTTATGGATACACGACCTATGATGCGATTCCATTTTTTGATACCATTGAATTTAAGCAAGGTGATCCAGCGATCCCTTTGATGCGCTATCGTTTGTATCAATATGTAATCGCTTTTAATCATTTTAAAGACGAATTGTATATCTGTGAAAATAAAATTCAGGGCATTCCTTCTGAAATAGATGCATTATTGTCATTCATTAAGCATAAAGATGTGCCTCAGTATCCATTTAGTGTTGTGGGAGAAGAGTCTTCTAATTACACAGATGAAGGGTATAGAGCTGCTGTTGAAAAAGGCATCCAGCATTGTATGCGCGGAGATGTGTTTCAAATTGTGCTTAGCAGAAGATTTCAGCAACAATTCAATGGAGATGAGTTCAATGTTTATAGAACATTAAGAAGCATCAATCCATCCCCTTATTTATTTTTCTTTGATTATGGTGATTATAAATTGATGGGTTCTTCTCCAGAAGCACAAATTATAATCAAAGCAGGGAAAGCAATAGTGCACCCTATTGCAGGCACATTTAAACGAACAGGTGATGAAGCAATGGATGCAACTAGAACGCAGGCTTTGTTAGAAGATCCAAAAGAAAATGCAGAACATGTTATGTTAGTGGACTTAGCTCGAAATGATTTAAGCAGGGTTTGTACAGAAGTACGTGTCAAGGCGTATCGTCAGGTACATTTTTATAGTCATGTTATTCATTTAGTAAGTGAAGTAGAAGGGAAGGTAAATGAAGGCGCTAATCCATTTCATTTGATTGCAAAAACATTTCCTGCAGGTACTTTAAGTGGTGCTCCTAAATTCAAGGCGATGCAGATTATTGATGCAATTGAGCCAACAAAACGTGCTTATTATGGTGGTTGTATTGGTTTTGTAGGGTTTGATGGTAGTTGCAATCAAGCGATTATGATACGTACATTTTTAAGCCAACAAAATACCTTAACATATCAAGCTGGAGCAGGCGTAGTTGCTGCAAGTCAACCTGAGAGTGAATTACAGGAAGTGAATAATAAATTGAACGCTTTAAAGACCGCCATTACAATGGCTGAAAAAATTTAAAATGAATAAAATGAAAATATTAGTTTTTGATAATTACGATTCATTTACTTACAATTTAGTTCAACTAATTAAGGAGCAGTCTAATGCAAAAATTGAAGTGTATAGAAATGACGAGATTCCATTAGAAGCAGTGAAAGCATATGATAAAATATTATTATCTCCGGGACCAGGTATCCCATCTGAGTCAGGATTGCTTTTACCATTGATTAAAGAGTATGCCGCTACTAAATCAATTTTTGGTGTTTGTTTAGGACAACAGGCCATTGCAGAAGCTTTTGGTGGAAGTTTAACCAATCTTTCTAAAGTATACCATGGTATTGCAACACCTATTGAATTGACAGCAACATCCATATTATTTGAAGGTTTGCCAAAAACATTCAATGTGGGCAGATACCACAGTTGGGTAGTGAATGAGTCCGATCTTCCAACAGCACTTAAAATAACTTCTAAAGACAAAGAGGGGTATATCATGTCTTTGGAACATAGAGAATATGATGTTAAGGGAGTGCAGTATCATCCAGAGAGTGTATTGACACCAGAAGGTGCTAAAATTATTGCTAACTGGTTGAAAAATTAATAAAAGTAAATTGATGAAAAAGATTTTACAATATTTATTTGAACATAAAACACTAAGTAGAGAAACTGCAAAAGAAGTTTTAGTGCAAATTTCTCAAGGGGCATTCAATGAGCACGAAGTCACTGCATTTGTGACTGTATATTTAATGCGCAGTATTACTATTGATGAGTTGATGGGTTTTAGAGATGCTTTATTATCGCTTGCAGTGCCTTTGAATTTAGGCATTGATAATGCAATGGATATAGTGGGCACAGGTGGAGATGGTAAAGATACTTTCAATATTTCCACTTTGGCTTGTTTTATCGTTGCAGGTGCTGGACAACCAGTAGTAAAGCATGGAAATTATGGTGCTTCAAGTGTCAGCGGTTCGTCGAATGTAATGGAACAATTAGGGTATCAATTCAAAAATGATGAAGCTGCTTTGTCCAATGAAGTGAAAAAAGCTGGAATTTGTTTTTTACATGCACCACTTTTTCATCCTGCACTCAAAACGGTTGGACCTATCAGAAGGAATATTGGATTAAGGACATTTTTTAATATGCTTGGTCCAATTGTGAACCCCGCTCAACCAGCTTTTCAATTAATTGGTGTGTATAATTTAGAAATGGCAAGAATGTACAATTATGCAATGCAATCTTTAAAAAAAGAATTCACATTAATTCATAGTTTAGATGGGTACGATGAAATTTCCTTAACAACGGATACAAAGATTATCTCAAATAAAGGAGAGTTCATAATGACTCCTTATCAGCTAGGTAAAAGAAAAGTTTTTGCAGAAGAATTACATGGTGGTGCAACAGTAGAAGAAGCTGCAGCATTATTTAAAAAAATTATTGAGGGCAATGGTTCATGGTCTCAGAATGCTGTGGTGCTTGCAAATGCAGCCATGGCGCTTCAACTGACTGGCCAATATGAAAATTATGAAGCTGCATTCCAAGCTGCAGTGAAAAGTTTGGAATCAGGTGCAGCCAACAATTGTCTAAAACAATTAATAAGTATACAATAATGAGTGCAAATATATTAGCAAAAATTGTCGAGCATAAATTGGTCGAAGTAGCCGAAAGGAAAAAGCAAATCAGTATTGCTGATTTAGAGGCTATGCCCTTATTTGCTACATCAGGATATGCTTTAAAAGACAATTTATTGAATCCATCATTAACTGGCATTATTGCAGAGTTCAAAAGACAATCTCCTTCTAAAGGTGTGATCAATGACCAGGCTTCAGTCGCAGAAGTGACAAAAGCATATACTCAATTTGGTGCTGCGGGTATTTCTGTTTTAACGGATACTGCATTTTTTGGTGGAAGTATATCCGATTTAAGTATTGCAATACAAAACCCAATTCCAGTACTTAGGAAAGAATTCATTGTTGATGAATTTCAGTTAGTGGAAGCTAAAGCCTATGGCGCTTCAGTTATTTTGTTAATTGCAGCTTGTTTATCTCCAATGATGACAAATAAATTGGCAAAATTTGCAAAAAGTATTGGTTTAGAAGTTTTATTAGAGCTACATGATGAAGCAGAACTGGGACATATTTCAGATGAAGTTGATTTTGTAGGCGTTAACAATAGAAGTTTAAAATCTTTTGAAGTCAATATTGAACATAGTTTGCAACTTAAAAATCAAATTCCAAAGGGGAAATTGAGTATAGCGGAAAGCGGTATTTATAGTGTGGATACATTCAATTTATTAAAGCAAGAGGGGTTTAATGGGTTTTTAATGGGAGAGTATTTTATGAAGCAAGCCAACCCTGTAATTGCATTTGAGGAATTTGTAGCAAAAATTAAAACGACTTACAATGCAGTTTAAAGTTTGTGGTATCACAGATCTAGCACAAGCCCAATCTTTGGAGGCAATGGGTGTACAATATATTGGATTCATCTTTTATCCAGCATCCAAACGATTTGTATTAAATAATATAAGCTTAACAGATTTAGCAAGTTTTAAGCCAATTTTTGCAAAGAAGGTTGGTGTATTTGTGAATATGCCACAAGCTGATTTGCTGCATATTGTTCATAAGGGAGGATTGGATATGGTTCAATTGCACGGAGATGAAACTCCCGACTATTGTGCTGCTGTTCGTAAGTATGTAAAAACAGTGAAAGTGTTTAGAGTGGGTGCAGTTGCGCCAGCTTATGCTGATTTTGAATCGAAAGTAGATTACTTTTTATTTGATACAGATAGCCAACTATATGGTGGCACGGGACAACATTTTAATTGGGAATTAATTAAAGGCGCAAATATTCCAAGACCATATTTTTTAAGTGGTGGAATAGGCCCTAATGATGTTCAAGGTATTCAAGTGATGGAACAAACCAAGGCAGGCAAATCATTACATGCTTTGGATATCAATAGTCAATTTGAATTGGCACCTGGGATTAAAAATTTAGAAAAAATAAAAACCTTCATCCATGCATTCATTTAACGAATCCATTAATTATCAACAGCCAAATGAGGAAGGCTATTATGGAACTTTTGGAGGCGCTTACATTCCAGAAATGCTATACGGCAATGTTGAAACATTGAAAACGCAGTATTTGCAGATTATGGAGGATCCAACTTTTAAGGCGGAAGTTGCCGACTTATTAAAAGATTATGTTGGAAGGCCAACGCCTTTGTTTTTTGCAGCAAGGTTGAGTGAGGAAATTGGCGCAAAAGTATATTTAAAGCGCGAAGACTTATGCCATACAGGCGCGCACAAAATCAATAATACGATAGGTCAAATTATTTTAGCACAAAGATTAGGCAAGAAAAAAATTATTGCAGAAACAGGCGCAGGTCAACATGGTGTGGCAACTGCTACAGTATGTGCTTTAAAAGGGATGGAATGTGTGGTGTATATGGGTGAAAAAGATATTGAGCGTCAAGCACCTAATGTAGCTAGAATGAAAATGCTAGGTGCAAAAGTAGTACCTGCAACAAGTGGAAGTAAAACATTAAAAGATGCGACCAATGAAGCAATCCGTGCCTGGATCAATGAACCAGAGACTACGCATTATATTATTGGAAGCGTAGTTGGACCACATCCATATCCAGATATGGTAGCACGTTTTCAGAGCGTAATCAGTGCTGAAATTCGCACACAGTTGAAAGAAAAAACAGGTTCAGCATTACCCACCCATGTAGTTGCATGTGTTGGAGGTGGTAGCAATGCAGCAGGTGCTTTTTATCATTTCTTAAATGAGCCTACAGTTGAAATTGTAGCTGTGGAGGCCGCAGGACATGGAGTTCATTCGGGTATGAGTGCGGCAACCACACAATTAGGAACGACTGGTATCCTTCATGGGAGTAAAAGTATTGTGATGCAGACAAAAGATGGACAGGTGGTAGAACCACATAGTATTTCAGCTGGATTAGATTATCCTGGTATTGGACCTTTACATGCATTCTTATATGAAACGAATAGAGGCAAATTTATGAGTGCCACAGATGAAGAGGCTTTGAAATGGGCGTTTCACTTATCAAAAATAGAAGGTATTATACCAGCATTAGAAACTGCACATGCTTTTTCAGTATTGCCTAAAATGAATTTAAAATCAACAGATGTGGTGGTTGTTTGTCTCAGTGGAAGAGGAGATAAGGATTTAGCTACATATATGCAAGCAATGGATTAAAATAAATAATATGTCAAGATTAACCAATTTATTCAGTCAAAAAAAGGAGCGTGTGCTCAATGTCTATTGCACAGCTGGGTTTCCTCATCTAAATAGTACTTTAGAAGTCATGGAGAGTTTGCAAAAAAATGGCGCTCATATCATCGAAATAGGAATGCCTTATAGTGATCCATTAGCAGATGGAGAAGTGATACAAGCGAGTAGTCATATTGCATTAACCAATGGAATGACCATAGATATTTTATTTGATCAATTAGCGGTTATGCGTGAGACTATTCATATTCCTGTTGTACTGATGGGGTATATGAATCCAATTTTACAATATGGATTTAAAGTTTTTTGTAAAAAAGCAAAAGCTGTAGGTGTAGATGGGTTGATCTTGCCGGATTTGCCTTTATATGAATTTGAAAATGAATATGGCAAGATCATTCAAGAAAATGGGTTAGATTTTATCTTTCTGGTAACTCCGGAAACGCCAACTGAAAGGCTGAAAAAGTTAGATGCTTTAAGCGCTGGCTTTTTGTATGTTGTTAGTTCATCTGCAACGACAGGAACTGATAAAGATTTCACTAAAGTGGCATTGTATTTAGAAAGATTAAAAGCATTACAATTGAAGAACCCTTTGTTGGTTGGGTTTGGAATAAAAGATAAAGCAAGTTTTGATGCAGTGAATGCATATACCAATGGGGCTATTATAGGTTCAGCTTATATCCAGGCTTTATCAAAGGGCTCAGATATTGAATCAGCCACTGCTGCATTTTTACATGAAGTACTAGGCGGTCAATAGGTCCATAATTCAATGCATATGAAAATAGCAATTATACAATACAATGCAGGCAATATTCAGTCAGTGCTTTATGCCTTAGAGAGATTGGGCAAGACTGCAATTGTTACAGATAATCCTGAAGAGATTCAAGCTTCAGACAAAGTCATTTTTCCTGGTGTAGGCGAAGCAAGCACAGCGATGTCTTATTTAAAAGCAAGAAATTTAGATCAAGTCATAGTTTCATTAAAGCAACCAGTGCTAGGGATTTGCTTGGGAATGCAATTAATGTGTCAGTATTCTGAAGAAAATAACACGCCCTGTTTGGGAATCTTTGAAGAAAAAGTAAAATTATTTAAGTCGAATACTATGGATTTTAAAGTGCCGCAGATGGGTTGGAACACAATTGGGCAATTAAAGACTGAGCTATTTAATGGGGTAGCTGATAATAGCTTTACCTACTTTGTACATGGTTATTATGCTGGCATTGGTGTAAATACAATTGCTACTACGCATTATATTCAAGCATATAGCAGTGCACTTCACAAAGGTAATTTTTATGGGGTACAGTTTCATCCAGAAAAATCAGCAGACATAGGAGAACAAATTATTCAAAATTTTTTAGCGCTTAAATCTTAAAGTTCATGCAAATTATTCCAGCCATAGATATAATTGAGGGCAAATGTGTTAGATTGACCGAAGGTGATTATGCACAAAAGAAAGTTTACAACGAAGATCCATTGGAAGTGGCTAAACAATTTGAAGGAGCAGGTCTAATGAGATTGCATCTTGTAGATCTTGACGGAGCAAAAGCAGGGGAGGTGGTGAATTGGAAAGTACTTGAGAATATTGCGAATAAAACAAGTTTGAAAATTGATTTTGGTGGAGGCATTAAAACAGAAGCTACTTTAAAAAAAGTCTTAGATGCCGGCGCTACTTATGCTACGATTGGAAGTTTGGCTGTCAAAAGCAAAGAGACTTTTGAACAATGGATCGATAGATTTGGAGCTGAAGTATTTATGTTGGGCGCAGACGTTTATCATGAAAAAATTGCAGTGGGTGGTTGGATTGAAAAAACCAATATCGATGTATTTGATTTCATTAGATCATATATGGACAGAGGTGTCAAACAATTATTTTGTACAGATATTCAAAAAGATGGAAAATTAGAAGGCCCTTCATTCAGCTTATATCAAAAAATATTAACACAGTTTCCAACACTTCAATTGATCGCAAGTGGAGGTGTGAGTCAAATCAAGGATCTTGAAGCATTGAGGGCTATTGGTTGTTCTGCAGCGATTGTTGGTAAAGCAATATATGAGTGTAAAATTAGTCTAGATGAGTTGTCAAGATTTTAAAAACTAACGCAATTAATTAGAAGTATGCTTACGAAAAGAATCATTCCTTGTTTAGATATTAAAGATGGCAGAACTGTAAAAGGGGTCAATTTTGAACAAATCAGAGATGCTGGAGATCCTATTGAATTAGGGGCTTTTTATGCAAGTCAAGGTGCGGACGAATTGGTTTTTCTTGATATTACAGCAACAGTTGAAAAGCGTAAGACCCTCAGTGCATTGGTTAATAAAATTGCGCATCAAATTAATATTCCCTTCACAGTAGGTGGAGGCATTAAGACAGAAGAGGATGTTCATGTATTATTGCAAAATGGTGCAGATAAAATTTCGATCAATACTGCTGCATTCATAGATCCAACTACAATCAGCCGATTTGCAAGAAATTTTGGCAGTCAGTGTGTAGTATTGGCTATAGATGCAAAATGTGAAGCTGACAACCATTGGTATGTATATTTAAACGGTGGCAGGACAAAGACAGATAAATTGGTGACCGATTGGGCAAAAGAGGCGGTTGATTTAGGCGTAGGAGAAATTTTATTGACTTCAATGAACCATGATGGCACTAAGCAAGGTTTTGCGATTGATATTACTGCACAATTGTCTGAGTCTTTACCAGTTCCAATTATAGCATCTGGTGGCGGAGGAACAGAAGCACATTTTTTGGATGTTTTTACGAAAGGCAGAGCAGATGCGGCTTTAGCAGCGAGTATTTTTCACTATAAAGAAATTGCTATCCCAGATCTAAAACAATATTTAACACAAAAAGGAATTCCAATAAGATTATAAACTAAATGAATTTTTATTATGAATATCGATTTTACAAAATATGCAGATGGCCTTGTTCCTACTATAGTACAAGATGTTGTAACAAAAAATGTATTGATGTTGGGTTTTATGAATCAAGCTGCTGTAGAGGCAACTTTAAAATTAAAAAAAGTAACATTTTTTAGTCGTTCAAAAAATAGACTTTGGACAAAAGGTGAGGAGAGTGGTAACTACTTGAACTATGTGAATATGAATGTAGATTGTGATCAAGATACTATTTTGATTCAAGCCAATCCTTTAGGTCCAGTTTGTCATACGGGTAGCGATACTTGTTGGGGTAAAGAGAATAAGCAAGATGCATTAAGTTTTGTGGCATATTTAGAGCAAGTCATTGAACAAAGAAGGGTTGCAACAGCCGATACTTCCTATGTAGCCAGCTTATTTGCCAAAGGTATCAATAAGATGGCTCAAAAAGTTGGCGAAGAAGCTGTAGAAGTGGTTATAGAAGCTAAAGATAACAATAACGAACTCTTTTTAGAAGAATCTGCAGACTTGCTATTTCACTATTTAATACTATTACAAGCAAAAGGGTTCAAATTGGCGGATGTTGTTAAAATATTGGAAAAGAGACATCAACCTTAGCCAGGTAATCCTATTTAATATTTATATTTGGTATATTAAACATAAGCAGCATGAGAAAAAGCATAATCGCAATTGTATTCGTTCTAAGTAGTGTGTATATGAATGCACAATCTTTAAATATTCAAGGTAAATTAGCCAATGTTAAAGATGCTACTACGATCACCTTAATCGACGGAGTTTCTAATAAAGAGTTAAGTACTGGGAAATCAACAGCAGGTAGTTTTAGTTTAAACGCCGAATTGCCAAATCCAAGTTTATTGGTATTAAGTTTTGAAGGTATCACCCAAAAAATACCAATTTTTGTTGGAAATGAAAATGTGTTGATTGAAGGGGACCTGCAAAATTTAAATACCATCAATGTGACAGGTTCTGTAAGTCATGATGTATACAACGTATATATGAATGCTTTAAACCCAAAGATGATGCCCTATGTGATGAATATGCAAGCTGCAAGCCAAGAAACAAATACGTCCAAAAAAGATTCTATCAATCAAATAGCATCAGCTCAATCAAAAGACATCATTGCTACATTTAATACTTTGTACAAATCAAATACAAGTTCTCCAGTAACAACATTAATGTTATTACAATTCTCAAATATTTTTCCTGAGATCAAAGAAAATCTTGCTACTATCTATGAACGTTTAGAGGGAGCTGCAAAAAAAGGACCTTTTGCTGAGTTCATTGACAAAACAATTGCAGCAACAGCTTTTGGGCAAATAGGCACAATGCTTCCAGATTTTACGCAGGATGATACAAATGGCAAGCCATTTAAATTATCTTCATTAAGAGGTAAATATGTATTGGTTGATTTTTGGGCAAGTTGGTGTGGTCCATGTAGAGCAGAAAATCCAAATATTGTAAAAGCATTTAATCAGTATAAGCAAAAAAATTTTACTGTATTAGGAGTTTCTCTAGACCAAGATAAAGGAAAGTGGTTAGAAGCTATTAAGAAAGATGGTTTAACATGGAATCATGTGAGTGATCTAAAATATTGGAACAATGCAGTAGCTACACAATTTGGAATTCAAAGTATTCCTGCGAGTTTTTTAATTGACCCAACTGGAAAAATTATTGCAAGAGATTTAAGAGGCGCAGATTTAGATAAGTTTTTAGCCTCGAACTTGAAGTAATTAAATTTTGAATCATGGAGTGTTAATTATCAATTAATTGCTTCGTATACATTAAAAAGCCTCCGAATGTTTTGGAGGCTTTTTAATTAGTTGCAAATTGATTTATTTTTTGAAAGTTTTCTTGTATTCCAATTCATCAAATCCTATCAGGATAATTTTACCATCTTTTTCGATTAAAGGTCTTCGAATCACAGATGTTTTATCAGCCATCAAAGCAATTGCGGCTTTTTGATTGGTAATGGTTGCTTGAAATTCAGGTCCTAATCCTTTCCATGTCGTTCCTTTTTTATTAATCAATGCTTCCCATCCAACTTGTTTTGACCAGTTGATTAAGGTGGCGTTATTGATGCCTAATTTTTTATAGTCATGGAATGTATAACTAATATTATTTTGCTTTAACCAATCCAAGGTTTTTTTTACAGTATTGCAATTAGGAATTGCGTATATGATTAACTCATTCATAAGATTTATTTGACAGTGATTGTCTGAGCCAACCAGCTTTTTGAGATAGGTTGTAACCAATCTGTTTCAAGGGCTGCTTTCGTATTGACTAAATTATTAAAGTACAAAGTTTCCATACTGATTAAGCCATTTTCGATTGCGTAATTGACTTGTGCTTGAGGAATTGTTTGCACTTTATCCTTGATATAGAATGCCAACAGCGTTCTATTGAACATTTGTACACCAGTTAATTGTTCAATTTCTTTGATCAAACGAACCGAACTGTCTGTACTACAACCGCCAACAGTAGTGGTAGTTTCGTCAGCCATGATAATAATAAACTGGCCATATAGCACTGTAGCATATCCCTTCACTTTTGCACCATGGCTTTTCCAGGTTTCTACAAAATTTTCAAGCAATGGTTCTATATCAAAAACCTCACCCATGGTGAAAGTTCTGTTTGCTTGATAAACCCAAACCCTCGAAGCTGGGTCAAAATGTTTTGGTAGTATTGTAGGTAAGTCAACCATAATTCATTTATTGTATTGCATTTGCAATGATTTCCGCTATATCTAGTACTTCTGTTTTTACTTCTTCGGCTCTATTTTTGATTCCGTCTGTCATCATCGTATTGCAAAAAGGACATGCACTTGCTACAAAATCTACTTTTGTTGCTATGGCTTCGTCAGCACGTTCCATATTGATTCTGGAAACGCCTTTTTCTTCTTCTTTGAACATCTGTGCACCACCTGCGCCACAACATAATCCTTTTGATTTGCATCTGCGCATTTCTTTTAATTCAATATCTAATGTTTCAAGCACTTTTCTTGGGGCCTCATAGATGTCATTGGATCTTCCTAAATAACAACTATCATGATAGGTGATCGTTTTGCCTTTCCATTCATTGCTATCCGAAATTTTAATCTTACCATTTTCAATTAATTCTTGTAAAAATTGTGTGTGGTGAATGACATCATAATTGCCTCCCAATGCTGGGTATTCATTTTTTAATGTATTGAAACAATGTGGGCAGGTTGTTACAATCTTCTTGATTTCATAGGCATTCATCACTTGTATATTTTGATAAGCCATCATCTGAAACATAAATTCGTTACCAGCTCTTCTGGCAGGGTCGCCAGTACAAGCTTCTTCCTTCCCTAAAATTGCATAGACCACGCCAGCTTTGTCTAAGATGGTCGCGAATGCCTTGGTTATTTTTTGAGCGCGTTGGTCAAAACTTCCAGCACATCCTACCCAAAATAAAACCTCTGGCTTGGTACCGGCAGCCATCATTTCTGCCATTGTTGATACTTTCATATTCTTTTATTTTATGCTTGCTTTGTCCATGCGTCTCTGTCGTCAGGAGCGAATTTCCAAGGAGCAAAATTGTTTTCAATATTACTAAACATGCCATTCCATTCAGAAGGAGCATTGCTTTCTTCCATGATCAAGGATCTTCTTAATTCCAAAATTATATCCAAAGGAGAAATGCTTACCGGACATTCTTCTACACAAGCATTACAAGTAGTACATGCCCTTAGTTCTTCTGTTGTGATATAGTCATGTAAAAGAGATTTGCCATCATCAATGAATTGACCATTTTGATTGATGTTTTCCCCCACATCTTCAAGACGATCTCTTGTATCCATCATAATTTTACGAGGGCTTAATAACTTACCAGTGCTGTTGGCAGGACATGCAGCACTACATCTTCCACATTCGGTACAACTGTATGCATCCATTAAATTTTTCCAACTTAAGTCCATGACATCTTTAGCCCCAAATTTTTCTGGCGCTGCTGCATTCGTTGGAGCCAGTTCAGGCTGCATGGCATACAATACTTCATTCTGAACAGACTCCATATTGTGCATTTTCCCTTTGGGTTCTAATGAAGCATAGTAAGCATTTGGGAATGCTAAAACAATATGTAGATGTTTTGAGTAGGGTAAATAGTTCATGAAAGCATAAATGCCAAGTATATGTAACCACCATGCAGTTTGTTCAATCAAGTGCAATTGATGCTCCGTGTAATTTATAAAAAATGGTTTTAATCTAGATGAAACGATGAAATTGGCAGATGGATCTGTCGCATTCATGATTAAAAACAAACACATCAATACAATTTCAATGATCAAAATTAAATTGGCATCTGTTTTTGGCCAGCCGGCAAGGTCATTGCTGATGAAACGCTTAAGGCGGAGGATATTTCTTCTTGATAAAAATACGACACAAGCAATCAAAACCAATGCGGCTAAAATTTCAAAACTATTAATTAGGAAAGGGTAAAAGCCACCCAATAATGGTTCAAAAAATCGGTGTGAACCAATTAGACCGTCAATCAAGATTTCTAATAACTCAATGTTAATGATAATGAAGCCAACATAGACAATCAAGTGTAAAAATGCAACAGGAATATTGCGAAACATTTTTTTTTGTCCCAATGCTAATAAGAAAACATTTTTCCATCTTTTAAGTGGTTGATCATTGATCTCAATTGGTCTACCAAGATGAATGTTCCTTTTTATTTGTACTAGTTTTCTACCAAAACTGTAAAAAGCAATGACAGAAACAATGAAGAATAAAATACCGCTAATAAATTCCATGGTGCATAGCAATTTAACTGAGGTACGAATTTACTCCATTTCTTGATGTTATTAGTGTAAAATGCCCTCAAATAATACACAGTTTATATCCAAACTAATCCTTGAATTATGGACTTTTTTAAGTAGAATTATTTAATTTGCCTCCATTCTTTATAGATTTAAATAGTGCCATTATGAGTCAAGTGATCGATCAAAAAATTGCAAGCTGGTTAGAGGGGCAATTTGATATTGCAACAAAAGAGGAGATTCTTGCTTTGCAAGCCAATCATCCTGATGCTTTGCAAGATGCTTTTTATAAAAATTTAGAGTTTGGAACTGGCGGATTGAGGGGTATTATGGGGGTTGGCACGAATAGAGTGAATAAATACACTATTGGTATGGCTACCCAAGGTTTCTCAAATTATTTATTAAAAACTTACCCCAACGAAGCAATCTCAGTAGCTGTAGGTCATGATAGTCGAAATAATTCAAGATTTTTTGCAGAAACAACAGCGGCCGTTTTTGCTGCCAATGGAATCAAAGTATACTTATTTGAAGCGCTCAGACCAACTCCTGAATTAAGTTTTGCAATTCGTACATTAAAATGCAAAGGGGGAGTGGTTTGTACAGCATCGCACAATCCAAAAGAATACAATGGTTATAAAGCTTATTGGAATGATGGTGGTCAATTAGTGCCTCCGCATGATAAAAATGTGATTACTGAAGTGGAAGCCATTAAGTCATTGGATGAGGTAAAATGGAATGGTGGAGCTGCTTTAATTGAATTGATTGGGACATCAATGGATGAAGCATATATTAAAATGTTAAAGTCTTTGAGTGTGTATCCAGATGTGATTGATAAACAAAGTGGATTAAAAATTGTGTACACGCCTATTCATGGTACAGGTATTACATTGGTGCCGAAAGTGTTAGAAGCATATGGTTTTAAAAATGTACATATTGTTGAGGAGCAAGCAACGCCAGATGGCAATTTTCCAACGGTAGTTTATCCAAATCCAGAAGAAAGCGAGACAATGAGCATTGGACTAGCGAAAGCAAAAGCATTGGATGCGGATATTTTACTAGGAACAGATCCAGATGCGGATAGAGTGGGTATAGGTGTGAAGAATCATAAAGGAGAATGGGTTTTGATGAATGGGAATCAAACTGCTGTTTTGGCATTTGCATATATGATGGAAGCAAGAAGGGCAAAGGGGATCGCACAATCAAACGATATGGTGATTACTACGATTGTCACGACTGAAATGATCAATGAAGTGGCAAGACAAAATAATGTGGCTTGTTACAATGTATTGACTGGATTTAAGTGGATTGCAGAATTAATTAAAGAGAAAGAAGGCAAAGAAAACTATGTCATTGGTGGAGAAGAGAGTTTTGGATTAATGATTGGAGATCAAATTAGAGATAAGGATGCGATTAGTGCGGTGGCTTTATTATGTGAGATGGCTGCTTATGAAAAAAATAAAGGAAAATCCTTGTTTGATAAAATGATCGAACTATATATGCAATATGGTTTCTATTATGAACACTTAATTAGCATCACTAAAAAGGGCATGAATGGGCAGCAGGAGATTGCTGACATGATGGAAGGGTATAGAAAGCAGCCACCAACAGAGATTGCAGGTATGAAAGTAGCCACTTTGCTAGATTATCAGTTACAAGAAAGTACCAATTTAATGACAGGAGTGAAGACAAAGATTCTATTGCCAAAAAGTAATGTATTGCAATTTGTAACCGAAGATAGTACTAAGATTTCTGCAAGGCCTAGTGGCACAGAGCCAAAAATTAAATTTTATTTCAGTGTCAATGCCACATTGCCAAACAGGGATGCATTTGACGAAGTATATGCTCAATTGCAAAACAAAATCAACACCATCATTGCAGCTATGCAGTTAAACTAAATCAAGCATGCGAAAATTAGAAGATGCTTACCTGCATAAAGGATTGCGCAAGCAATTGGTAGAATTATTAAAAACAAAAGGAATCACTGACGAAAAGGTATTGGAGGCTATAGGTTCAATCCCAAGGCATTTCTTTTTAGATTCTGCATTTGACAGAATTGCTTATGAAGACCGTGCTTTTCCGATTGCTGCTGATCAGACAATTTCTCAGCCTTACACTGTGGCCTATCAAACTCAATTACTTCAAATTAAGCCAGGAGAAAAAGTGTTGGAAATAGGAACCGGCAGTATGTATCAAACAACTGTTCTGGCAGCAATGGGTGCTAAAGTTTTTACGATCGAAAGACAAAAGCAATTATTTGAGCTTACTCCATATTATATATTCAAACAACAATATCCAAAAATTCAATTCTTTTTTGGAGACGGTTTTGAAGGTTTACCTGATTGGGCACCATTCGATAAAATATTAATTACTGCAGCTGCGCCCAAAGTGCCCGAAAAGCTGTGGGCACAATTAAAAGTGAATGGCAAGATGGTGATTCCTTTGGATGAATTAGGTGCAGCACAAAGAATGATGCGATTAACAAAGAAAAAGGATGGTAAAGAAAAAAGAGAATCCTTTGAGGCATGTTCTTTTGTTCCCATGTTAGAAGGAAAAACTTCTAAATAATCAAAATGAATTGAGTCAGATCTGTTGTTGTTGATTATTGTTGTTGTTGCATCTGATCCATCCCTCCTCCACCATCTTGCATTTTTGTACTTTTTCTTCTTAATAAATTCACATCGAATTTGCCAAATCGATAAGAAAAGTTTAATCTAAAGAATTGTTGGTCTCTAGTTCTGGTTACATTTTGTGTGAAGTATAAACTTTCTGAATAAGTTTTAATCACTCTTGTTTTGAATACATCACTCGCACTTAGTGTTAAAGAGGCTGATTTGCCACCTTTTAAAGTCCAATCTTTTCTTAGGCCTAGATCAAAATCGTAAAAGGGTAGATTATAGCCTTGTGCTGTGGATTGAGGTCCGCCGAATCCACCTCCACCGCCGAATCCACCGCCTCCTCTACCACCGCCTCCGCCGCCAGAATTGCCTCCTGGAGGTAAGATTGTTTTAGCCTGGTATTGTCCACTAAATTGCAATGAAAGTCCTTTTACAAGTTTGAAATTATGATTCATTTTACTGAACCAGCTGGTTAAGTCATTATTGATTGCTTGACCTGGGATAGTTGCATCGATTTCAGATTTAAATAAATTAAAACTGATATTTAAATCCCACCATTTTGTAATCGTTGTTTTATTGCTAATCTCTAAGCCAAATACTTTTGATGTATTGGCATTGATAAATGAGCTATAGAAACTGCTATCATTGGTGATAGGATTGATATCCTTGTAGATATAGTTCGTGATCAAGTCGGTGCTATATTTATAATAAGCAGTCACCAATAAATTAGAACCTTTTTTGTACACATTATTATAAGCTACTTCAAACGAATGAGTGAACTGAGGGCTTAATTTAGGATTACCAACAGCAATATTCAAAGGGTCGCTATAATCCGGGAATGGTTGCAATTGGAATGGATTAGGTGCATTGATACGCTTTGAGTAATTAAATTGAACATCATTTTTGTCATTTAATTTATAGCTTAAAAAAGCACTAGGGAAAAGTGAAATAGGTAGTTTGATAATTGATTCTAAGGAATCTTGACCAAGTTTGTTCAATACATTTACTGTGTAGGTTCTATTTTCAACCCTAAAACCTAATTGGTAACTTAAATTGTCCTTTTTACCTCCAATATTTGTATACGCAGCTAGAATCTGTTCACTGTATTTTAATTGATTACTAATACTATTAATAAGAATTTCATTTCTATATTGATCCCTAGCATTGAATTCATCTCGATTATTCATTCTTACACCAGCTTCAAATTTGGTATTATTCTTAAATAATTTTTCATAATCAATATTGGAAGTATAATTTTTATTATAACCAGAACCTATTGTTCTTTGATTGATAATCCTTGAATCAATGAGCGCATTATTATCGTTCGTGCTTTCATTGTAATTGAAGTCTGCACTCAATTCATGACCTGTTTCTGCAAAAAGATGCTTGAAACTTACTTGTCCTCCCTTATTTAAAAAAGCAAATTTAGAATTGCTATTTAAACCAATTGGAGCAGCGCTATTTCCTGATAAAATCGAATCAATTGTTTGTTTGGATGCGTTTCCAAATTCGCCTTTGACAATATTTCCAAAAATAGAGAGGGTGTTTCTGTTGTCAATCAAATAATCAAACCCAGCTCTATAAAAAGAAAATGTACTTAGTCCGGTATTGTTTGTGTATGTATTTACACTTGTTGGGATAGGTGTAAGTAATAAATCTCTTAAGTTTTCAGAAGTGCTCAAAGATTTATTATCTCTTACATTCGCACTCAATGAAAAATTAAGTTTACTATTTCTTAGATTCAAATCTCCTCCTCCATTGAATTTTCCTCTCATATCAATTCCAGTCCTAATCCCACCATTGTATCCATTCTTTTTATTTTTCTTTAAAACAATATTTAAAATTCCAGCGTTGCCCCCAGATGCATCATATTTAGCAGAGGGGTTGGTGATGATTTCCACTCTGTCAATAATGTCAGATGGGATTTGATCCATGGTTAAAGTGGTAGGACGGTTGTCAATCAATAGGGTAGGTGTTGCGTTTCTGAGCGTAACATTACCATCTATGTCAACATTGAGGTTAGGAATATTCTTCATTACTTCAACTGCAGTTTGCCCTGTACTCGCCAAATTTTTATCTACATTAAAAATCTTTCTGTCAATCCCCATTTCAAATTGAGGTTTAGCAGAACTCGTTACAGTAACACTTTGTAATTGGGTTGCATCCTCTTCCAATTTAATATTACCTAAATCTTTATCTACAAGTGCCATCATATCTTGAGGGTTTCCATTTGGCTTTAAGTTGAAACTAATTTGTTTTTCTAATTTTTTGAAACCTATACCAGATATGATTAATTTGAAATTACCCATCACCGATAAATTTTCAAAACTAAAATCTCCATTGGATGCGGTAATCATGGTGCCTAATATTACTTCGGATGCCTTTTTAGTAACTGGATCAAATTTGCTGCCTTTCAATTGCACGGTAGCCCCATCTATTCCTTTCTTATTTGCATCCACTACTTTACCATAAAAATGACCCATGTTCATGGCACCTCCTCCAGCACCGGCGGGACGGCCAGTGGGGACTTGAGCAAAAACTAAACTTTGAATGAATAAAAATGTAGTAAATATGAATAGTTGTTTCATGTTTTTTATTTGTCTGATCGTTAGACCCTTTAAAGATTGATTCGTTTAAAAAGATTAGCAAATTTCGTGCTAAACTTTCAAGAAAGGAAGCTAGATAGTATAAGCGGTTAAATAAAAGGAAGAATCAAGGTTATTAAAAGCCCCCAAATCAAGCCAAGTCCAAATGCGATCCATCTAATTGGCTGAGTTGCTTTTATAACTTTTTGAACAATCAATTTACTCAACTTGTCTTGCCATAGTTGGTGTAAGTCTTTATTAAGATTGACAATAAAAGTATTGATGAGTAAGGGAAAGATGATGGCCAATTCTTCCATAAAAACGCCTTTTAATTCATGAATGGTTTTATCTCCGATAAACATAGAGATCATTGGTAATTTGGCGCTTAACTTATGTCTAAAAAAATCATCTAATTTTTCATTGATTAGTGGCTTTAAAGCTTCAAAACTGTCATTTTTTGACAATTTAGGTAATAACTCAACTAAATTGATTTGATTGATCCATCGATGAGCCATACTTTCCAATCTTATTGGGCCTAAGATGAATGGTTGAAGGGGATAAAAAAACAGTTTAATTAAGCCCCAAACGAGCACCCAACCAAAAATGCCAAACAATAATGGAACGATAAATAAGTTCATGTTTTGAATTTAAAACTAAAAAACCTATCCCGAATCGGGACAGGTTTTTAGGGGGAGAACGATGGGTCTCGAACCCACGACCTACAGTGCCACAAACTGTCGCTCTAACCTACTGAGCTACGCCCTCCATTTGGGGTGCAAAAATACGTTAATTCAGTAATCTATAAAATTAGTTTTGCATGTTTTTATAAAATAATGGTAAAAATTACCATAAAAAGGGAAATAGACACGCAAGATTCTCATTTTACGCTATTTTTGAAATCCTACATGCATGCAATTATGACATACGTACAACAAAATAAGTGGAAAGTTTTTGCCACAGTGCTCCTATTTGGCGCTTTGTTCTTTGCTTTTAACACTTTCAATACTGAAAATCAAGAGTCACCAGCGTTAAGACAAAGAAAATTATTATCTACTGTGGGCCATTTATTAGAATCTGAACATTACAGTCCTAGAAGAATTGATGATGATTTTTCAAAAGAAGTTTTTAATGCCTATTTTAAAGCCCTAGATCCTGAGAAAAATATCTTTTTACAAACTGATGTAGATAGCTTATCGAATTATGCTACAACAATAGATGATGAAATTCATGGTGCGCCCATTGCATTTCAACCAGCAGTTAGTATGTTGTATGAGCGACGCATCAAAGAAGTACAAACTTTATTCAATCAAATCATGGATCAGCCATTTGATTTTAATAAAGATGATTCTGTACAATTAAACACGGAGAAGCTACCTTATCCAAAAAACGAATTGGATAGAGCTAGAAGATGGGAAATGCTGCTCAAATACAGAACAATAGAACGTTATGCTGTATTGATTGAAGAAAGAGAAAAAAACAAAGGCAAAGAAAAATTTGTTTACAAAAATGATTCTACAATCGAAGCAGAATCTAGGGCTTATATCAAAAAATCATACAAGAAAAGATTAGAATCTTTTGAAAAAACCTTCACTAAGGATAAAAGATTTGAATTATTCTTGAATGCCATAACTGGTTTAATGGATCCACATACCGATTATTTAGCACCAGTCGAAAAAAGATCTTTTACTGAACAAATGAGTGGTGTAATTTATGGGATTGGTGCACAATTAACGCAGGATGATTTTGGCATTCGTATAGCTAGTATCCAGCCTGGTGGCCCAGCTTGGAAGTCTGGACAAATTGTTGTGAACGATGTGATTGTGAAAATAGCACAAGGTGCAGATGAGCCTGTAGACGTATCAGGCTATGAAACGACAGATGCAGTAAAATTGATTAGAGGGAATTTAGGCACTGAAGTTCGATTGACAATTAGAAAACCAGATGGCTCATTTAAAGTCGTTGCACTGATTAGAGAAAAAATTGTGCTTGACGAAGGCTATGCAAGAAGTGTGGTGATACAAAAAGGGGAAGACAAATATGGTTATATTCTATTGCCTGATTTTTATGCTGATTTTGAAAGAGAAGATGGTCATAGATGTTCTGAAGATGTAGCTGCTGAGATTAAAAAATTAAAAGCTGAAAATGTCAAAGGAATCGTGATAGATGTCCGTTTTAATGGAGGTGGATCGCTCTATGAAGTCGTACAAATGGCTGGATTATTTATAGACAAAGGCCCCATAGTTCAAATCCGAAACAAAGAAGGTAGGTCACAAACATTGTATGACGAAACACCTGGTAGCTTATATGATGGTCCTTTGGTAGTGATGGTGAATGAATTTAGTGCATCTGCCAGTGAAATTTTTGCGGGTGCAATACAGGATTATAAACGAGGAATTGTAATAGGCAGCTCTTCAACTTATGGAAAGGGCACAGTACAACGTAATGTTGCATTTGGAAAACCCTTGGATTCATTAGGAATACAAACTGAATATGGTTCTGTGAAATTGACATTCCAAAAATTCTATCGCATTACAGGCAGCTCAACACAGAAGAAAGGGGTGGTGCCTGATGTAATTTTACCAGACGAATATGAGTATTTAAAATACAGAGAAAAAGACAATGAATCTGCTTTAAGTTGGGATGAGATGGAAAAAGCAAGGTACCAAGTTTGGCCAAATTATGCTCAATTGACACCAATCATTCAAGCGACCAATCAACATATTCAAAATGATACTGCGTTAAATAAGTTTAAACAAAACCTTCAATGGGTGTCAAGTCAAATTGAAACGCCTGTCTACTTGAAATTAGAAAAATACCAAGCATTTAAAAAACAAGTGCAAGCAGTTTCAAAACAAAATGAGCAAGCGCTGAAGTTAAAGAACCCAATGAAATTATCACCTATGAAAGCGGATTATGATAAATTCTATAACAATCCTGACAAATCAAAACAGGACCGTTATCAAGGGTGGATTAAAGATTTGGCTAAAGATTTTCAACTGAATGAGGCGAGCAACATTTTGTCAGCTTTTAATAAAAAGACAAGTTTAGCTAAAAAATAAATAAGATCATGGAGCATTTGAGAAAGTGGCATGTAGTGTATACGAAACCAAAATGGGAAAAAAAAGTAGACTTAAATTTTGCACAAAAGGGGATTGAAAGTTGGTGTCCTACTCAAAAAAAAGAACGACAGTGGTCTGATAGAAAAAAAATCATCGAAGAGCCTTTGTTTAAGTCTTATGTTTTTGTCAAAGCTACCAAGGAGGAATACACGAATGTATTGAATACAATGGGCGTTGTGCGTTTTTTGTATTTTGAGAAAAAACCTGCCATTATTAGAGACAATGAAATTGAGCTAATCAAAAAATACCTCGGCCTAGCTTATACCAACATTCAGGTGATGGATATGGGCGCAATCAAACCTCAAACTAAAGTTGCAGTAAACAATGGATTGTTTATGGGCCAAAGAGGCGAAGTGGTTAAAGCAGATAAAAAATCTGTATATGTAAGATTAGACAGCATTAACATGATGATGATTGTGGAATTTAAATTAGAAGAGGTTTCTATTATATAGTCCAATCTACAATTTGATTGCTCCATTCTGCTTTAAACGGAGCGGTCACTCTAATATAATTATCAGAATAACCTTCTAATATTTCCATCCCACCATCTGCGGTTTTTTTAACTGATTCAAATAATACTTTTCTTGATTGACCTCGATGCGCTTCTGTGAAATATTGTAATTTTTGATAAGATAAATTGCGCAGGATCTTATTACGTTCATTACGCACTGCAATAGGGACGACAGGTTTAATATCTAAAGCTTTGGTTGCAGCGCGCTCCGAATATGTGAATACATGAAGGTATGATATATCTAAACTGTGAATGAAAGCAAAACTTTCTTGGAAATAAGTTTCTGTTTCACCAGGTGCCCCTACAATCACATCTACTCCAATTGCTGCATGTGGGATCAATTGCTTCACTAATTCTATGCGTTCTCTGTAAAATTGACTATTGTACCTGCGTTGCATTAATTTTAAAACAGCGTCTGATCCACTTTGCAAAGGAATATGAAAATGCGGCATGAATTTTTTACTTTGAGCAACCCATGCAATGATTTCATCTGTTAATAAATTTGGTTCAATTGATGAAATACGATAACGATCAATGGTCGTTTCTTGATCCAATGCTTTAATCAGATCAAAAAAACTTTCTTCATGTTTTCTGCCACCCTCATTTCCTTTGCCAAAATCACCCAAATTAATTCCGGTCAATACAATTTCTTTCACCCCTTTTTCTGCAAGACCCTGGGCTTGTTTGACGACGCCAGCAACAGTATCGCTCCTGCTTTTTCCCCTGGCCATTGGAATGGTACAAAAAGAACAACTGTAATCACATCCGTCCTGTACTTTTAAAAATGTCCTTGTTCTATCATTCACTGAAAATGAGCTGTTGAAACCACTTACTGTGTCAATATCACAACTGCAGATTTTTGTCTCGTCTCCTTTTGTGAGGTTGGCTAGATGGTGTACCAAATTAAATTTTTCTGCAGCCCCCAAGACCAAATCCACGCCTGGGATTGTAGCAATCTCTTTAGGTTTTAATTGCGCATAGCAACCAGTAATTACAATAAAGCTTTCCGGCGCTAATCGTTGTACTCTTCTTACCAATTGTCTACATTCTTTGTCTGCATTTTCAGTTACAGAGCAAGTGTTGATGACATATACATCCGCTTGCTCTGTAAACTGCTTTTTTTGAAAGCCCTCAAGCTCAAGTTGCCTAGATAGCGTGGAGGTTTCAGAAAAGTTGAGCTTACAGCCTAGTGTATGGAATGCAACAGATCGATTTTGACTCATGGGGCACAAAGATAAAAAACCTTGATGGAACCTTAAAATCTTAAAATAACCTTAAAGCTGGCCCAAATTTCCCATTTTGCTTAGTTTCTATTAAGTTTGCAACTACTAAAATGGACAAAATGGATTTTAAAAAAATCAACAATTTGACAGGCTGGGCAGTAACATTGATTGCTTGCACTGTGTACTTATTAACAATGGAAGCTTCTGGTAGCTTTTGGGATTGCGGTGAGTTTATCAGTAGTGCTTATAAATTACAAATTCCTCATCCTCCAGGTGCACCCATGTTTGTGCTTTTGGGTAGGGTATTTATCATATTTTTTGGGGACTATCCTCAGACAGCTGCTTTAGCGGTGAATAGTATGAGTGCAATTGCAAGTGGGTTCACCATATTATTTTTGTTTTGGACGATTACCCATTTTGCGAAACGTATTTTAGAAGCGCAATCAGGCTTGGCATTAACCAATCATCAAATTTTGTTGGTGATGGGTGCTGGCATTGTGGGGGCCTTAGCTTATACTTTCAGTGATTCATTTTGGTACAGTGCAGTTGAAGGGGAAGTTTATGCACTGAGTTCATTTTTTACAGCGCTGGTGTTCTGGGCAATTTTAAAATGGGAACATAAGGCAGATCAGCCTGGTGCAGACAAATGGATTATTTTCATTTTCTACATCATGGGTATTTCAATAGGCGTGCATTTATTAAATTTATTGACCATCCCTGCTATTGTGATGGTTTACTATTTTAGGTTGTACAAGCCCACTATCAAAGGTGCTTTATTTGCTTTTTTTATTGGCGTGGTGATCACTGGATTGGTACAAGTATTTTTAATTCAGTATACAATTAAGTGGGCTGCAGCTTTTGATGTTCATTTTGTAAATAGTCTGGGTCTGCCATTTTATAGTGGCTTTATTTTCTTTTTTGTTGTAGTGATTGCTTTGATTGTAATGGGGATTCGTTATGCCAATAAAAAAGGGTTCTATTTCTTGAAACTGGGTATTTGGTCAACGGTGTTTGTACTAGTTGGTTATTCAACTTACCTCACTACAATGATCCGTTCCAATGCTGATCCTTCTGTGGATATGTACAATGTAGACAATCCTGTGACATTGGTAGGTTATTTAGGCAGAGAGCAATATGGGGATTGGCCAATTTTATACGGCCCAGATTTCATTGATAAAGTGGAGACCATCGAAGGAAGTGACCAATATGTGAAGACCCCAACCAATTATGAGTTTGCCGGAAAAAATCTGAAGCGTGATTGGAGTTCGGCTCCTTCTGCTCATTTATTCCCAAGAATGTGGGATGGGGACAATGATCGCGGTCAATTGGATAGCTACCGTGCATTTGCAGGCGTTCAAGAAGGGGATGTACCCACTTTAAGAGACAATATAAAATACTTTACCAATTATCAATTTGGTTTCATGTATTTGCGCTATTTCCTTTGGAACTTTGCCGGTAAACAAAACGATTTACAAGGATTTGGGAATGTGCGTGATGGTAATTTCAAGACAGGTATTGCTGTGGTAGATAATTTTTTCTTTGGGGAACAATCTAAAATGCCAGACAGTATTCGTAAAGACAATAAAGCAAACAACAATCTATACATGTTGCCATTGTTCCTAGGTATTATAGGTTTATTATATCAGTACCAACAGAATAAAAAAGACTTTGTGGTGACAGGCTTGTTATTTTTCTTCACAGGATTGGCAATCGTTATTTATTTGAACCAAGTAACTTTGCAGCCACGTGAACGAGACTATGCTTATGTAGGTTCATTCTATGCATTTGCCATTTGGATTGGTTTGGGTGTATTGCAAGTGGCAGATTGGTTAAGCAAGTTGGTCAATCAAAAAATTGCCACTACGATTGCAACATTAACTTGTTTATTGGCGGTGCCCACATTGATGGCACAGCAAGAATGGGATGACCACGATCGTAGTCAGAAAACCCTTGCAAGAGATATGGCAAGGGCTTATCTTGAAAGCTGTCCTCCAAATGCCATATTATTTTCTTTCGGAGACAACGATACATATCCATTATGGTATGCACAGGAGGTTGAAGGTATCCGTCCAGATGTGCGCGTGGTGGTGAATAGTCTATTGGGATCTGATTGGTATATGCGAGAATTAAGGTACAAGGTAAACAAGAGTGATAAGTTTGATGTCATTTTTACAGAAGAGCAAGTGGCTGGCAATAAGTTGAATGTAGCTTACTACAATCCAATGCCTGAATTTGGAGAAACCAATTACCATAATTTAGACTCCATATTAAGGTATGTCATTGGAGATCAAACTGGCAAATACCAAGCTTCAACTCAAGAAGGTCCAGTAAATATTTTCCCAACACATAAATTCAAAATGCCAGTCAATAAAGCGTTTGCTTTGGCTTCAGGTATTGCAAAACCAACAGACAAAATTGAGTCTGAATTGTTGATTGATTTCAATCCTAATAGACAATACATGATTAAAAATGAATTGGCGATTTATGCAATTATTGCGACCACGCAGTTTAAACGCCCAATTTGCTTTACTTCTACTCAAGAGTTAAAAGACCTAGGCTTAGATCAGTATGTACGTCAAACGGGTTTAACTTTTGAATTGGTCCCTGTTAAAGGTGCATCAGTGGATACTGATGTGGCCTATAAAAATATCATGACAAAGTTTGATTTTAAAAATGCAAGTAAGCCCAATGTTTATTTTGATGAGGAAAACAGAAGACACTTGAATTCATTGAGACTCAATGTTGCACAAATTGCACAAGCATTGGCTGCGGAAGGCAAGAAAGATAGTGCGCGTCAAATTTTGCAAAAATTAGACAAGGAGTTAAGTTCAAAAAATATCCCATATGGCATGTCTTCTAATAGAGGTAATCAACATAATTACTTCTCTTATTTATATTTACAAGCAGCATTTGCTGCTGGAGATACGAGCTTAGCTAAAAAAATAGGAGTAGCAGTAGTGAAGGATTTGACACAGCAATTGGCTTATTATAAATCACTGGGAACCCCTATGTCAGAAGCACAGTTTATGCAAAATGCGGAGAATGCATATCAAAATAAACCAACTGAGTTCAATAACAAACAAGTTTCTTTTATCCAAGATATACTTACTTGCTATCAGTTGATTAACATCATTCAAAGTTTAGAAAAAGGCATACCAGTGGCTCAGCCATAGCATTCCAATCTAACAATAAAAAAGCCGCTTCAATTGAAGCGGCTTTTTTATTGAAGTCAATGATTATAGCATTGTCAACAATGCGGCAACAACTTGATCAATTTCTGCCTTTGTATTTTGCTTGGAGAAAGAGAATCGAATAGTCACGATATTTGGACCTTTGTTTAATGCGCTAATTACATGAGAGCCTTGTTGTGCACCACTTGAACAAGCGCTACCACCACTTGCACAAATATGTTGCATGTCTAAATTAAATAAGATCATTTCGGTCTTTTCATTTTTTGGAAAGTTTACACTTAATAAAGTGTAGAGGCTTGCACCAAATGGATCTCCATTGAAACTCACACCTGGTACTTTTTCAACCAATTGGTCATGTAAGTATTGTTTTAAAGATTGGATGTAATGACTATCTTCATGGTGTTTTTCAGTGGCTAATTCTAAAGCTTTTGCAAATCCAACAATACCGTATAAATTCTCAGTGCCTGCGCGCATATTTCGCTCTTGTGCGCCACCATGAACGAAAGGACTAATTTTTACATTTTCGTTAATATACAATATACCTATACCTTTTGGTCCATGAAATTTATGACCAGCGCCAGTAATGAAGTCTACTGGTAATTTGTTTAGCTCAAATGGGAAATGCCCTACAGTTTGAACTGTGTCACTGTGAAAATATGCTTGGTATTGACGACAAAGTTGTCCTACCGCTTCAAGATCAATCATATTGCCAATTTCGTTATTAGCATGCATGATTGAAACAATTGTTTTTTCATTCGATTCAGCCAATAAGCCTGCTAAATGCTTCATGTCAATATGCCCATTTGGTAGAATATGCACAAAGCTTAATCGAATATGATGCAGTTTTGCTAAATGTGAAACTGTATGTAATGTAGCATGATGCTCTATTGGTGAGCTAATGATATGTTTACAACCTAGGTCTACTATGGCAGCATTTAAGATAGTATTACTACTTTCGGTACCTCCACTTGTGAAAAATATTTCTGCTGGTTTGGCACCTAAATTTTTTGCTACAGATTTTCTTGCTTGCTCAATAGCCAATCTTGTCTCTCTACCATAACTATATATTGAGGATGGATTACCAAACTTTTCTGTCAAATAGGGCATCATTGCCTCAAGTACTTCAGGAGCAAGGGGGGTTGTAGCTGCATTGTCAAAATAGATTCTCTGCATATGGGCTAAATTACTTTATTTTAAGAATCAACTCAATTATTTTATCAGCTAATTGATCTGCGGCATCTTGGGATTTTGCTTCTGTATAAATACGCATGATTGGCTCTGTATTACTAGAACGTAAATGTACCCACTCGTTTTCAAAATCAATTTTTAGGCCATCTTCTTCATTGATTGGATAAGCTGCATAGGTAGATTTTAAATGCTCGAAAATTGTAGATAAAGCAAGGTTTGCATTTAAGTCCATTTTCTTTTTACTCATATAGTATGCTGGATAACTCGCTCTCAATGCTGAACAAGTTATGGCTGATTTTGCAAGATGTGAGAGGAATAAAGCAATGCCAATTAATGCATCCCTGCCATAGTGTAAATCTGGAACAATGATACCGCCATTTCCTTCTCCGCCAATCACTGCTTTTTCTGACTTCATTTTAGTCACTACATTGACTTCTCCAACCGCACTTGCAAAATAATGGCATCCATGTTTTTCAGTCACATCTCTAAGTGCTCTAGTTGAAGATAAATTACTTACTGTAGCACCTTTTGAATATTGTAAAATATAATCAGCTACGGCAACCAATGTGTATTCTTCTCCAAACAAGTTGCCATCTTCACTCACAAAACACAAACGATCCACATCTGGGTCTACTGCAATACCAAGCTGTGCTTTTTCATTGACAACAGTAGCACAAAGTTCAGTTAAATGTTCTTTCAAAGGTTCTGGATTGTGTGCAAAATTGCCTGTCATTTCAGCGTTTAAGACGACTATGTCTTCAACTCCAATTGCTTTTAACAATGCTGGAACAGTAAAAGCACCTGAACTATTAATGGCATCCACTATCACTTTGAAATTTGCTTTTTTAATGGCGTAAATATCCACTAAAGGATGATCCAATATTGCTTGAATATGTTTGGATAAGCTGTTGTCATCACCAATTAGTTCGCCCAACTTATCAACAGGAGCGTATACAAAATCTTCTTGTTCTGCGATGGTAAGAATCGTTTTGCCTTCTTCTCCGCTTACAAACTCGCCTTTTTCATTGAGTAATTTAAGTGCATTCCATTCTTTAGGGTTATGACTCGCAGTTAAAATAATACCACCATCTGCTTTTTCAAATACTACAGCCATTTCGACTGTTGGGGTGGTGCTTAGTCCAAGGTGCACTACGTCAATCCCTAAAGCAAGTAAACTTTGTTCAACTAAAGCTTCGACCATCAGGCCACTCATTCTGCCATCACGGCCAACAATGACTTTCTTTTTTCCGGCAGACTTTCTGATTAACCAACTACCATATGCAGATGCAAATTTTACAATATCAATGGGAGTGAGGTTGTCGTTGGGACGACCGCCAATAGTGCCTCTAAAACCTGAAATGCTCTTAATGAGTGACATAGCTTAATTTTAAAATAAAACGAAATGCAAATTTACTTTAATTTTTTCCACTTCCTTGTATCTTTACCCAATGGGGCTAAGTATTTTTCAACAAATTAAGGACATAGACCAAGCCTTGTTTCAACAAATTAACGGGGTTTGGCATCATCCAATATTGGATTCCATCTTGCCATGGACAAGGCATTCAAATAATTGGGTGCCATTGTATCTTATTTTATTAGCATGGATGGGCTATCAAATTGGATGGAAAACCTGGAAATGGTTATTGTTAGCATTCATCAATGTGGGCGTCACAGATCAGGTTAGTAGCAGTATTTTTAAACCCTTTTTCCATCGTTTAAGACCTTGTAATGATCCTGCTTTATTGGGTAAAACAAGACTTTTATTGGACCATTGTTCGGGTGGATTTAGTTTTACATCCTCGCATGCAGCCAATCATTTTGGATTAGCAATGTTTATCTTTATTTCATGGGGGGTCGCCAAACAAAGATTTACAAGATACTTTTTTGTGTGGGCAGGATTGATTGCTTTTGCACAAGTTTATGTTGGCGTGCATTACCCATTGGATATTTTAGGCGGGACAATCATCGGATTGATGTCAGGGTATTGGATGGCAAAAATCTACTTAAAATGGGCAGGTCCAATTCAATTTAAATCCTAATCATACAAAGTCTTACCAATAAACTCTTTTTAGATTTAATCCATCCAAATGAATAAAAATACTTTTTGGTTATTGCTAATTACTATTTTGCTTGTGCAAGTCATTGGAGCATTCAATATTCCATTAATGGATATAGACGCATCACAATATGCATCTATTAGTAGAGAAATGCTGGAGCGAAATAGTTACTTGCAAATTTTTGATCTAGGGAAAGATTATTTAGATAAGCCGCCTATGTTGTTTTGGTTGTCTGCTTTGTCTATGAAAATTTTTGTAGTGGAAGACTGGGCTTATAGATTTCCATCACTTATTTTTCTTTTCATTGCCCTCTATGCCAGTTTTAAATTTGCTCAATTAAAATACAATCAAACTGTCGCTTATTTGGCTGTATTGATTTTAGCAAGTTGTCAAGCTTTTTTCTTGATTGCACATGATGTAAGAACAGATACCATGTTAATGGGTTGGGTGGCTTTAAGTATTTGGTTGATTGCAAAATGGGAGGAGTCTGATTATTGGGCTGATTTTATATGGGCCATGGTGGCCATTGCAGGGGGTATGATGACGAAGGGGCCAATTGCATTGGTAGTACCTGTATTGGCTTTTGCGCCACAGTGGTTTTTTGAAAAAAAATGGAAGCTGTTTTTTAAACCAATTTATTTGATTGGTATTCTAATCATCGGTGTTTTATTGTTGCCAATGAGTTGGGGATTGTACCAACAATATGATTTGCATCCAGGTAAATTAATAAACAATGTACCTATACAATCAGGATTAAGATTTTATTATTGGACGCAGAGTTTTGGCAGGTATACTGGCGAAAACTATTATCATGAGATGAGCTATCCGACATTCTTATTGGAAAATATGCTTTGGAGTTTCTTGCCATGGATCTTTATTTTTCTTTGGGCGTTTATTACTAAAATCGGTACCATCTTAAAAGAAGGCTTATTTAAAGTGCATGTGGAACGCATTAGTTTCTTTGGATTTTTATTGACTTATTTAGTATTATCAAGAAGTCAGGCGCAGTTGCCGCATTATATTTTTGTAGTTTACCCATTGGCTGCAATCCTTGTTGCAGCTCATTTAGCGCCATTGCTTGACAAGTCAAATACTTTGAATAAGGGGGTTAAATGGTTTTTTGGATTCCATCTTTTTGTATTTGCAATTTTATTATTCATCATGGGTTTGATCATTCATATTCCTTTTGGCGAGATGGGATGGTGGGCTGTTTTGATTCAAATTGGAACATTTGGATGGATGCTTAAAATACTATGGAGTAAAAACGGGTTATTACAAAAATGGGTTACCATGAGCTTTGTGCTTATGATTGGACTGAACTTAATATTGAATTGTTTTTTCTATCCTAGACTATTAAAATTGCAATGGGGTAATGAATTAGCGGAAGTTATAAAAAATAAAAAGTGGGATGTCGAAAAAGTAGCTTTGTATAAAATTCCCAACAGCAATGCGTTTCATTTTTATGGAAAGCACATTTTTCCAGTGATTAAAGATAGCAGCTTATTACACGAAGGGCAGTGGATTGTCTCAGATTCAGTGCCTGCTAAAGAGGTTTTAAATGAATTTCCCAATTCAAAGATTTTATACAAAGGAGATCGATTTCATGTAACATTATTGACAATGAATTTTTTAAATCCAGCCACTAGGAAGGCTGAATTGACGCCCTATGTCTTGATGGAATTGAAGCGATAGTTAATAAAATAGGCCCGCTTATCGAGCTTCTAAAATCCCATCTTTAAAAATTAAACTGGGTTAAATTTTTTGGAGAAGCTAATTCATAACTTTTTCTTTGTCCACTCGATGTGACATGAATAATATTGATTTGGTTTGGATCAATTCCAAACAATATTTCACAAAAGACATTTAACTGTTTTAACTGCTTCACTTCTTTGATTTCAAAGTAACTCCAACTGCTTTCTTTTTGAATTTCAAATCCCACATATTCCATTTTGTATTGAATGCCATTAGACCTCAATCCTAATTTCTTTTGCATATACAAATTGATGAACTTGTTTGCTTGTTCTTTTTGGTTGGCCTGATTCAAGTCTAATTTGACATTGAATTCTTTTTGAATCATTTTCTCCAAGTCGTCAGTATAAGTGCGAATGCTAATTTCAATGCTTGCTTCTTTTGCATTGTGTTCAATTTCTACTACCGAAATAAAAAAAGGGTGTAGCGCAGACATCATCCAAATCATCCAATGTTTTAATCCAATCCAAGCCATTGTAGTTAATTTTGTAGATACAAAGGTCTTCATTAATTTAACACTAGAAAAATTCATTTATGGAGGAATTATTACTGTACGGAAGGCTTGGTTTTAAACATATCATAGATTTTGGTGGAATGGATCATATCCTATTTATTTTAGCACTGACCCTGCGGTATATTTGGGCCGACTGGAGAAGGATATTGGTATTGGTTACCTCATTTACGATTGGCCATTCTTTAACATTGGCTTTGAGCACATTGTCGTTTATTGAAATTGATGTTGCTTGGATAGAATTCATGATACCAATAACCATTCTAATTACTGCAGTATCCAATTTTTGGGTCAATGATTTTGACTTCAAACAGCATCATGCAGTACATTATTTATTAGCGCTTTTTTTTGGACTCATTCATGGCTTAGGCTTTAGTAATTATTTAAAAAGTCTTTTAGGAAAAGAAGCTTCCTTATTGGGGCCCTTATTTTCCTTCAATATAGGGCTTGAAATAGGCCAAATCTTGATTGTAGGGGTCATATTAGCGCTCTCTTATAGCCTGGTCTCCCTGCTTAAATTACCTAGAAAAATGTATGTGCGGTATGGTTCTATCTTGGCTATATCCTTATCTTTACGTATGATCTTAGAACGACTAGGATCTCTTTAAAAATTGAAAACAAAATAGCAATGAAGAAATTATTGTCTTTTGGATTCATGTGCTTGACTGTCATGACAGTATTTGCGCAGGATATCCGTAACAACCCAGGCTCTAACCATGGCAACAAATTTGAGCAATTGGGAACTATTTTACCTACGCCGAACGAATACAGAACGGCAAGTGGTGCTCCGGGTCCAAAGTATTGGCAACAAAGAGCAGATTATGACATCAAAGCAACATTAGATGAAAAGAATTTAATGTTACATGGAGCAGAGACGATCACTTATTTTAACAACTCTCCTGACGTATTAACCTATATCTGGTTACAGTTAGATGAAAACGAGCATAGCACAACAAAAAATGCTGGCTATCTGGATGGGAGTTCAATGGGTAGAGCGATGAGTCCTGCAATGATTGATAAATTAGAAGAGGAAAAAAAGGACAATGGATTGGGCGTGAATATATTAAAGATCACAGATTTACTTGGTGCGAAATTAAAATACACTGTGAATAAAACGATGATGCGTGTAGAATTGCCTACTGCATTAAAGCCTGGACAAAAATTTGCATTTAAAGTAGATTGGAATTATAAGATCACAGATAGAATGACTGTGGGTGGTAGAGGTGGCTATGAGTTTTTCCCAGAAGATGGCAACCATTTATTTACAATGGCACAGTGGTACCCTCGTTTAGCTGTGTATTCTGATTTCCAAGGATGGCAACACCATCAGTTTACAGGAAGAGGGGAGTTTGCATTGACTTTTGGTAATTTCAAAGTGGCAATTACTGTTCCAAGCGACCATGTTGTCATGGCAACTGGTGCTTGTCAAAATTATCCTGCTGTATTGACTCCTGCTCAATTGGCTAGATGGAATAAAGCACAAACTTCTTCTGAACCAGTTGAAGTGGTGACTTTGGCAGAAGCAAAGCAGGCTGAAAAAACAAAAGCAACCACTCAAAAAACCTGGATATTTAATGCAGAAAACGTGCGTGATTTTGCATTTGGTTCAAGTCGTAAATTTATCTGGGATGCGATGGCAGCGAATGTAGAAGGCAAGAAAGTAATGTGTATGAGTGCTTATGGAAAAGAAGCGTATGGTTTATACCGCCCTTTCTCTTCTAAAGCAGTAGCGCACACTATTAAGACTTATTCTAAATTTACAATTCCGTATCCATATCCTGTTGCACAAAGCATTGAAGCATCGAATGGTATGGAATATCCAATGATTTGTTTCAATTATGGTCGTACAGAAAAAGATGGCACTTACACTGAAGCTACTAAAAATGGTATGTTAGGTGTGATCATTCACGAAGTGGGTCATAACTTCTTCCCAATGATTGTAAACAGCGATGAGCGTCAATGGTCATGGATGGATGAAGGCTTGAATACATATGTTGAATACTTGACGGAAGAATTATACGATAATAAATTCCCAAGCCGTCGTGGCCCTGCTTTTGCAATTGCTGATTACATGAAATTGCCAAAAGATCAATTAGAACCAATTATGACGAATAGCGAAAATATTATCCAGTTTGGACCTAACGCTTATGCGAAGCCAGCAACTGGATTGAATATTTTACGTGAAACCATTATGGGACGTGAATTATTTGATTATTCATTTAAAGAATATGCAAGAAGATGGGCATTCAAACACCCGACTCCTGCAGATTTATTCAGAACCATCGAAGATGCAAGTGCTGAAGATTTGGATTGGTTTTGGAGAGGTTGGTTTTACAGCATAGACCCAGTTGACATTGCAATAGATACAGTAAAGCATGCGGTATTTGATGCCAATGCTGCAGTTCCTGCAGCAAGAACTATGCCTGCAAGAGGATTGGCTAAGCCAGAAGTAAATAGTTTCGAAGACATTTCTAAAATCAGAAATAGAAACGATAAGTCTATTGTGTTCTTGACAGATGTCGATACCACATTAAGAGATTTCTATTGGAGATATGATAGAGGTTTAGAGCCTTATGATTCTGTTACAAAACAGCCTGCAATGCCAATGCCTGCGCCAGAAGCATTAACAGATGCAGAAAAAGCAAAGTATGCGAATGCGAATTTGTATGAAGTAAGTTTCTTAAACAAAGGTGGTTTAGTAATGCCAATCATCCTTGAATTCACTTTCGAAGATGGCACTAAAGAAACACAACGTTTACCAGCACAAATCTGGAGAAAGAACGAAAATAAAGTCACTAAGGTATTCTTGACCAATAAGAAAGCGGTATCTATCCAATTAGATCCAATGCGTGAAACAGCTGATATTGATGAAAGCAATAATAAATGGCCCAATGTAGCTGCGCCAAGCAAATTTGCTTTATTCAAGTCAAAAGGTTTTACTAGAGGTCAATCTATTGGATTGTCTCCAATGGCTGCAAGTCAGAATAAAAAATAAAATTTAGCTATTCGCTATTAAAAAGCCGCTTCATTCGAAGCGGCTTTTTAATATTTATCTTTTAATGATATGTAATTCTAAAACGTAAAATGAAAAATGGCTTAAGTATGGGCTGCTGCTTTATAGTTTTTCCATTTAGTAATAGCAGCTTCCATATCTGAGGGCAATGGGCTATCAAAACGCATCATTGCTTCAGTAGTAGGATGGATAAATCCAAGTGTAGCTGCATGCAATGCACATCTAGGGCAGGCATCAAAACAATTGTCAACGAATTGTTTATACTTGGTATAAATAGTGCCTTTTAAAATGCTATCACCACCATACTCTTGGTCATTGAATAAAGTATGCCCAATATGTTTCATGTGTACACGAATCTGGTGTGTCCTTCCTGTCTCCAATACACAAGATACAAGGGTAGTGTAGTTATAACGTTCGATGACTTTGTAATGCGTAATGGCATGCTTACCCACTTCACCTTCTGGATAAGCGTCAAACATTTTACGGAAAGTTTTATGTCGGGCAATATGTGCATTCACCGTGCCTTCGTCTTCCTCCATATTGCCCCAAACCAAGGCAATATATTTGCGTTCTACGGTATGGTTGAAAAATTGTTTTGCTAAATGACTTGCGGCTTCAGGTGTCTTTGCAAGTACAATCAAACCTGTTGTATTTTTATCAATTCGATGAACCAAACCAAATCTCGGTAAGATCTCCTCGTTTAAATTTGGATTTTGTTTCAATAAATGAAATGCTACACCATTTAATAGTGTGCCGGTGTAATTACCAATGCCAGGATGTACCACCATATTGGCTGGCTTATTGATGACCATTAAGGCATCGTCTTCATACACAATATCCAAATCCATTTCCTCTGGCTTCAATTCAGTGTAATCCGGGTTCACATAACTCATATACACCACTTCGTCACCTGGACGGGTGCGGTAATTGCTTTTAACTACTTTGCCGTTTACAGTTAAAAATCCCCCTTCAATACCATGCTGTAATTTGCTTCTAGTAAGCCCCTCGATCCTCATTTGAACCCATTTATCAATGCGCATGGGTTCTTGTCCCTTATCTACAATAAAGGTCAGCTTTTCATATACATCTTCGTTTTCTATTTGTAGCGCTTCGGTTGACATGCTGCAAAAGTAAGTTATTGCTGCTTAGTTTGTAACTTTGTTCTATGCGTCAACAAGTGATTTTTGAAGATTTAGGAATTAAAGCTTATCAACCCACCTGGGATTACCAAGAACAGCTCTTGAAAGAAAATGTGGAGATGAAGGCGCAAGCAAGAACGGAGGGTAAAGAAGCAAATGAAGCAGCCACCCAACATCGTTTAATCTTGGTGGAACATCAGCCTGTTTTTACATTGGGCAAAAATGGCAATAGGGCCAATGTGTTGGTTTCCGATGAGCAATTAAAAATATTGGGGATTGAGTTTTTTCATATCAATCGAGGTGGTGATATCACTTACCATGGTTTACAGCAAATAGTAGGTTATCCAATTATGGACTTAGATAAATTCAAGCCAGATTTGGGTTGGTATTTAAGAAGTTTAGAAGAAGTGATTATTCAAGTATTAGCAGACTATGGATTAAAAGGGGAGCGAAGCGCAGGAGAGACAGGTGTTTGGTTAGATCCGCATGATCCTTTTGTGGCAAGAAAAATTTGTGCAATGGGAATCAAGTGTAGCAGATGGATTACCATGCATGGCTTTGCTTTAAATGTCAACACAGACTTATCACATTTTGAATTCATTGTGCCATGTGGTATTCAAGGTAAAACAGTGACTTCTTTGGAAAAAGAATTAGGCAGAAAATTGGATTACGATGAAGTCAAGCAAAGGGTGAAATATCATTTCGAAGCCATCTTTGATTGTGAATTAATTTAAAATTGTAATGTTTCAGCGGGTAAAGAACGGTTCCCTTGTAAACCACCACTGTGTATTACTAAAATGGAACTGCCTTTTTCAAAATAGTTTTCGTTGATTAAACTGTCTACTGCAAATAGTAGCTTACTCGTGTACACGATATCAGTAGGTATTTTTTCCTTTTCCCAAAATTCATTCATGAATTTGATGATCGTAGGATTTATTTTAACATAACCACCTTGATGGAATTGATGCAATAAAGTGTAGGCTTTATTTTTATCAGTTAGTAATGCATTGATTGCTGCATGAATAGTCCCTTCGTTTTTTAATACAGGAATGCCAATGACTTTTTGATTGGGTTGAGCAGCATTAATACAGCCTGCTAGCATGGTTCCAGTGCCGACAGCTGCTATGATATAATCGTATTGTTGGGTATCATGATCCGTTAAAATAGTGGCTGCCCCTTTTGCACCAAGCGCCCCATAGCCACCTTCATCTACAAAATAAGTAGTAGGATTATATTTACTTTCAAATAAAATTGCTTGTTTTTTAGACTGGAATTCAGACCTACCTAAATAGATCAATTGCATACCATAGGATTTTGCTTCTGCTAAACTTGGAGTAGTAGGTTCGTTTTCGTTGGTTCTGATATATCCTATGCTTTTTAATCCCGCTTCATTCGCAGTATGAGCCAATGCGACAATATGATTTGAGTATGGTCCACCAAAACTTGCAATTGTTGTTGTATCTCTTGTTATTGCGGCTTCAACATAGTACCTGAGTTTAAAAAACTTATTGCCACTTATTACTGGATGTAGGATATCCAATCTTAAAATATCAACTACTTGATGTGCACTAAAAGAGGTGATCCTTTGCTTGTATGGCTTTATATGCAAAATTTTATATTTAAAATAAATCAACTAATTTTGACACCCGTAATGGTTCGTGAAATTACAATTAAAAAAAGGAAAAATGAGTGCACCGACATTAGTGATTTTAGCAGCAGGGATGGCAAGTAGATATGGCAGCATGAAACAAACCGAAGGGTTCGGTCCAAGTGGAGAAACGATCATGGAGTATTCCATTTATGATGCTATTCGAGCTGGATTTGGAAAAGTTGTATTTATCATTAGAGCCGATTTTGCAGCAGCATTTAAGCAAGCGATTGAACCAAAATTAGCTGGTAGAATTGAAACTGCGTATGTGTTTCAATCTTTGGATAAATTTACGGATGGTTATGCATTCCCGCCAGAAAGAACAAAACCATGGGGCACCGCACACGCCTTATTATGTACTAAAGGGGTAGTGAATGAACCCTTTGCTGTAATCAATGCAGACGATTACTATGGACAAACTGCATTTGAAGAGGCATATTCTTTTTTGACGACTTCATGTTCTGAAAAAGAGTACTGCATACTTGGATATGAACTTGCAAATACATTAAGTGAAAACGGTACTGTGAGTAGGGGTGTTTGTAGTTTGGATAACGCAGGCTATTTGACCTCAATTCATGAGCGTACTAAGATTTATAGAAATAATGGAGATGGCATCGTCTTTGAGGAAGATGGTATTACAACACCATTGGCTGAAGACACAAGAGTGAGTATGAATTTTATGTGTTTTGCTCCTGGTTTTATTGATTTATGTGAAGCTGAATTCAAATTATTTTTAGCAAAAGAAGGGCAGGCTTTAAAGTCTGAATTTTATATTCCATTTGTTGCTGGTAGATTCAAGGAATTGAACTTAGGTGCGGTTAAAGTGATTCCTACCAATGCAAAATGGTTTGGTGTGACTTATAAAGAAGATGCACCAGGTGTGAAAGCAAGTATTGATGCTTTGATTGATGCAAAAGTATATCCAACGAATCTTTGGAAGCATTAATTGAATGCTTGACTAGTCAAAAGCGCGAACGCTGTAGATGTAATTCTTGAAATTATTGATCTGTGTTTTGCGATCTTTAGCACCTTTCACTTTTTGTTTGTTCAACTTTATATGAAGGTCTTTAGTCAATTCATTTTCCTCTAATATTTCTACAAGATCAAATAATTTATCGGCCTTTATAGCAAAGGCCACCCCTTCAGCTTGCTTTTGACGGCTACTCATAATGCCTATCAATTCATTCTTATCATTGAACACCGGAGCACCAGAATAACCTGGGTTAGCACTAATTTGGATTTGATAAGTATTACTATCTCCATTGAAACCTGTTAATGCACTTAAGTAGCCTCTACCATATACAATATCATTGTCGTTTCTAGGAAATCCAAGTGTAAATATGTCTTCACCTAAATCACTAGATTTTTTACGAATCGTGAAAGGCAGCGCTTTGGCTTGTTTGTAGTCTGTATCTTCTATTTTCAATAAAGCTAAATCTGATTGTTTGTCACTATATACGATTGCTGCTTTGAATTCTTGCCCTAGGCTATTCACAACAATTGCGCCATCGCCCTTCAGTACATGTGCATTGGTAATTACATATCCTTTAGTGTCAATTAAAAAACCTGAACCACCACTAATCAATTTAGCATTTTCTGGCACTTTGGTCTTCACTTCATTCAAAAGATGGCCCTGAACTTTTTGATTTTGTTCAATTTTTTCAACGGCCTTACTTAATTCCAATATTTGGTTGCCACGAATACTTGGGAAAAAGAATAGCACAATTGCAGAGGTAAATAATGCAATGAAGCCACCAACAGAGGCAGCAATGGCAGTTACTTTTTTATACTTGCTCCAAAGTTGAATCAGTTTAAAGGAAGTAGATTGTTCTTCAATTGGAGTCCATGTGCCTGCTTCTAGTAATTGATTGAAAACTTGGTTGCTTAATTTGGAGAAATTTCTGCGATTTACATAGACCTCCATCTCTCTTAGGAACATGTCATGTTCAACGACCATTTGGTCAATCTCGGGCGTAGTCTTACGAATTGCCTCAAATTGAGTGCGTTCTTCAACAGACATGTCGTCTGTTAAATATCGTTCTATCGCTTCCTGTAATTGAATGTCGTCCATGTTATTACTCTCCTATATTGTATTGCGCAAAAAAGAGTTTCTTTAAGCGCATTAAACATTTATATTTTTGGTTCTTCGCATTGTCTGCATTGGTGTATCCAAACTGACTTGCTAGTTCCTGCATCCCTTTTTTATTCAAATAGTAGCCTTCTAACAAGCTTTTACAAGGTTCACCAAGGCTGTTTAAAGCTCGGTCCATGATTGCAAAAGCGGCATCTTTCTTCTCAAACTGCTCTAAATCTTCTTCAACAGAAATGGTTTCTTCTTGAGTACTAAGTGGTGTACTATATTTTCCCATTTGTTGAAGTCTTTTTAACCAAAGATTTTTACAAATAGAGAATAAATAGGTTTTTATTTGACAGGTAAGGGCAAAATGATCTAATTGTACTTTTTCATACAAAGTGATCATTGCCTCCTGGAAAATATCCCTAGCATCATCAAAAGAGCCATTGTTATTGGTAACAAAGTGCTGAATCATACTGAAATGACTTTTATAGAGGGCTTCGACCGCTCTGGAGTCATTTTGCGCTAACCCCTTCAAAAGGGCTTGTTCATTCAATTCAGCTTTCAAGAGATTAATACGATTAGAGTACAAAAGTAACCCAACTGGGTTAAAAATGGGCTGTTTTTAATTTTTTTAAAAAAAGTAGGTTACCTTTTTTCTAAGAAGGTATTAAGAGTATAATTTAAACAATTAAAACTTATTCAAATGAAAAAAGTATTCGCAATCTTCGCTATCGCTGCTTTAACTGCTTGTGGTGGTGCTTCTACTGAAGCTACAACTGATTCTACAACTGCTACTGTTGATACAGCTGCTGTTGCTGTTGATTCTGCTGCTGTTGCAACTGACTCAACTGCTACTGATTCTGCTGCTACAAAGTAGTAGACGAACCATATTGAGCTGTTGTCCCACTTAGGTGGATGCTTGCCAAGCAACAGTAATCATACCAATTTTCATTTGGCAAGCAATCGTTAAGCCACTTCGTTTCTACGGGGTGGCTTTTTTTATACCTTAAATATTTGGCAATCAATACAATAGACATAAATCGATTTATGTCTAAATACGAGGGTAGAGACCTTAAAATGTTAGAAACATTTGATATAAATCATATGTAACATAATTTGATTCAACTACTTTTGAACTACCCCCATTCAGGTGAATCCATCTGTCTTAAATGAATAATTAACTTTCATAAAAAATTTATTGTCCAATATTACTGACTTTATTTTTTGTGCCTTCTGAATCAAAAAATAGTACAATGAAAAAATGTATCCTCTTCTTTTATTTGTGTATTCCATTCCTTGCTAAAGCGCAAGTGAAAGAAAATAATATCATATCAAGTACCCCAACAAAATACTTTACTGGACTTAGTGTAGGGGCTTCAAATATTCAACAAAATGCTCTAATCAATGGACAAAATAAAGTTAGCAATAATCAAACCTTTGATTTAGGTTTAATATTTGAAAAAGAATTAAGCGATCGAATCAACCTTTCATTTAGGCCTAATATAGCTATCGGAGGTATAAAACACAGATTTATAATAGAAAAAGATAAGTACTCTTTTAATTATCCACTTTCCTTATTTAAGACATCTTTGCTAGTAAGTTACGCATTTAAAAAGTCTAATAAATTTAGTTTGCTGCCTAATTATTTCTTAATCGGACCTGAGTTTAATTATAATTTAGTAAGTACTAATTTAACTTATCGTTTTTTAAAAAATGGAAACTATTCCAATATACCTTCGTTTATAAAAAATAAAGAAATACAATTGAAGTATGGAATAGGGTATGATTTTAAATTGAAATACGTTAATCTTAGACCAGAATTTGTTTATATTCAAGGCTTCAATGTGTTAAAATCAAATTCTGTTCTCGACCTGAATTACACTAAAATTGTCAATAACCAGTACTCTTTGAACTTTGTGTTTTCTCAGAGATATCATAAGGTTATTTACAATAAGCCTAAAAAGTCTGATCTACCACTTTGGAAAAGAATTTTAAGAACTTTCTAGGTGCTTGATTTTCAATTTATCAAAGAAGCTACATTTTTACCAAATAATCTTGTCCATTTACGAATATTTGTTAGTAAAATGTAAAAAACTTTATGCTTTTAGCCTATTTTAGGCTGTTTTAGCCTATCTTTGTGTCACGATGAAAGCAAATAGCAACTGGTTTTACTTTTTCTTTTATTTCTACTTTAACCAAAGTAGCCGGGTAGTATTTGTAAAAGCTTAAACGAAATAACTA
>JACCDH010483311.1_pt1 | contig 154259 bp, 151 predicted proteins | sample 7442481 | NCBI WGS metagenome assembly JACCDH01 (sample SAMN15323433, study PRJNA562643) | freshwater metagenome | isolation source: river surface water | place: USA:Blue River Watershed | collected 2017-08-15
ACGCAGGGCTTAAACAGCCTGCTGGTAGAAGGAGGCGCGCAATTATTGCAATCCTTTTTTCAGTCAGGGAAATGGGATGAAGCCATCGTCATCACCAATACCCAGCTTCGTGCCGGCGATGGTATTGTAGCCCCAGAACTTGGTAAAGCGGCTCTGGTGAAAGAAATACATTACGCAACAGATAGCATTCAATATTTTCGTTGCTTATGATGCCTATATTGTTTTTGATTGGTAGTGTGGTGTTGTCTAGTTATCTCACCATTTCTTTTAAAGTATGCGAGCGCTATAAAGTGCATACGTTTCAAGCCATTGTCTTCAATTACATCACTTGTGTGATCACGGGTTCTGTAGTGAATGGTGCTTTCCCGATCAAGCCTGCTGTATTTGGCGAAGCCTATTTTCAGTGGGCCATGGTGATGGGGGTCTTATTCATCACCCTCTTCAACATGATTGGTTTTACTGCACAGAAAATTGGTGTGGCTGTAGCATCAGTAGCCAATAAATTGTCTTTAATCATTCCGATTCTCTTAGCGATATCGCTCTATGGAGAAAGCGTGCGTGGTTGGAAATTGGTGGGTATTGTGTTGGCGCTGATTGCTGTTGTATTAACGAGCTATCAAAACAAAGATCAGGAAGCACATAAAGATGCATCTGGAAGAAGATGGGAATACCTACTGCCTTTTGTATTGTTTGTGGGCAGTGGTTTATTAGATAGCCTGATCAACCATGTGCAGAAACAACATGTAACACCTGCAACCAATAACGCATTTCTCATTAGCGGATTTTTCTCTGCTGCTTGCATTGGTAGTATGGTGATGCTGATTGGTTACTTCACCAAGCGATTCGAGTTTCAATGGAAGAATTTGTTGGCAGGTGTGTTGATTGGCATTCCTAATTATTTCTCCATCTGGTGTCTGGTGCAATACCTGCAGCAAAGTCCTTGGCAGAGTAGTGCCAGCATTCCGGTGAACAATATGGGCATTGTGCTCTTCAGTACTTTGGTGGCCTGGTTATTGTTTAAAGAAGCTTTGTCGAAAATCAATTGGTTGGGTATTGCTTTAGCGATGGTGGCGATTTACTTCATTGCATTTGGAGATCAATTATGAGTACAGCAGATACCTATAACACGCTCGATAGAAATGGCTTTGCTGAACTCAAAGAGAGAGGTAGTCGCTTTCTAGCTTATGCCTATCCAATTAGTGATGCGGAAGCGTTCAAACAAATATTGGCTGAACTGAAGAAAGAACATCCCAAAGCGGTGCATCACTGTTTTGCGTATCGTTTGGGTTTCGATCAAAACAATTTCCGTTCCAGCGATGATGGTGAGCCATCCGGTACTGCAGGCAAACCAATACTCGGACAAATTGATAGCAAGCAACTCACCAATACCTTGATTGTGGTGGTGCGTTATTTCGGTGGTACTTTATTGGGTGTACCCGGTTTAATCAATGCCTACAAAACAGCGGCTTCTATGGCTTTACAGGTTACGCCCATTGTGCAGAAGCCTATTGAAGTGAACTATCAATTGCAATTCGACTATACGCGCATGAACGAGGTAATGATGATCGTGAAGCAGTTTGGTTGCACCGTATTACAGCAAGAGCAACAATTATTTTGTTTGATCAAGATTGGTATTCCCAAAGCAAGATTAGAAGAAGTATTGTATCGTATCAAAGACTTGCGCGTAGTAGAATACACCAAGCTGGCTTAAGCCTTTCCTGTCAGGCTATACACAACAATACCCACCATTTCTTTCAGCAGATAGGTCCATTTATCTAGCAGCGTTACATCAGGTATCAGAAAATCCTTGAAAGTGTTTTTTGAATCAATCACTTCAAAATTGGAGGGGTGCGGTTCTACGGTTAATCCTGCTTTGGCAAATGTTTTTAGTGAACGTGGCATGTGAATAGCAGATGTCACTAACAAATAAGGTGGCTGTAAATTAGCTTCAGTAATTACCGCTTTTGCCTGCAATGCATTTTCAAATGTATTCTTGGAAGTAGTATCAGCTAACACACAAGAATCAGGAATACCTAGGGCAATTAATTCATCGCGCATAAAGCCACCTTCTGTTGGCTCATCTCTGTTCAGCAAATTGCCTACGCCACCGCAAACAATAATCTTTTTCACTGTACCTGTGTGCCACAAACGTGCTGCTTGTATAAAACGATCTGAAGTAGAACCGAAGAAAGTTCTTCTTTGTTGATCTGAATAGGAGAGTCCGCCTAACAAAATCGCAGCGCTGTAATTTTTGCTGTGTTGCATGGCTTCCGGTGGTGTTTGCCATGCAAGTGTTACCTGCTTATGAATAAAAGTATTGGTGAAAATTACCAATAATGCAATCGCTATAATACCCCATCTGCGTTTCCATACTTGTAGTTTCGCGCACCAGCGTAATACAACGGCGAGCAGAATCCAGGTAAGTGGACTTAGCAAAAAATACAGCACTTTGGATGCGATGAAAAACATTTTATTTCTTGAATGAAGGACTTACTACCAATTCTTTAGAACCTGCTGTGTACACATAGAAACCTTCGCCAGTCTTTACACCCTTCTTGCCGGCTGTAACCATATTCATCAAGAGTGGACAAGGCGCATACTTAGGATTGCCGAATCCATCGTACAATACTTGTAAGATGCTGAGGCAAACATCCAAGCCAATGAAATCGGCTAATTGCAATGGTCCCATCGGATGGGCCATACCCAATTTCATAATGGTATCAATTTCTTCCACACCAGCTACACCTTCATGCAGACTAATGATGGCTTCATTGATCATCGGCATCAAAATTCTATTGGCCACAAAGCCGGGGTAATCATTGGCTACACAAGGCACTTTACCCAGTTGTTTGCTGAGTGTGATGATGGTTTCTGTTACAGCTGCAGCAGTGGCATAGCCATTAATTACTTCCACCAGTTTCATCACAGGCACCGGATTCATGAAATGCATGCCAATCACTTTTTCAGGGCGCTTGGTTACAGCAGCAATCTTGGTAATGGAAATAGAAGAAGTATTGGAAGCAAGAATAGCTTCAGCAGGTGCATGTGCATCTAAGTCTTGAAAAATTTTCAGCTTCAGCTCTGTATTTTCTGTAGCAGCTTCTACTACGAGATCAGCATGTTTAACGCCATCTGCAATGCTGGTAGATTTGGTCAGGTTATTGAGCGTAGCAGTCTTCACTTCTTCGGTGATACTGCCCTTGGCTACTTGACGGTCTAAATTCTTGGCAATAGTTGCCAAAGCCTTGTCCAAAGCAGCATCGCTTATATCAACGATGGTGGTGGCAAATCCATTCTGTGCAAACACGTGTGCAATACCATTGCCCATGGTTCCTGCACCAATCACTGTAATATGCTTCATAAGAAATGTGTTAATCGTTAGGCGGGCAAAACTAAGCGATTCTCGGTAGCCGACTTAGTTCTTTTTCTTGAAATCGCCCCGCTTCCAGGCTTGTAAAAAGCTGGCCCATGCGGCTGGGTTAAAGATGTTTTGCGGTGGTAGCTGTCCGTTAGAGTAGTAGCGGCCCGATTGCTGTCGCAGCTGGTAGTTTACCGCTTCGCGGCCATCTGCCGGCAGGCTGTTCAAAATGATACGGCGCTGTGCTTCACTTGTATTTCTGCGGGCAATCTCATAATCATCATCCGGCACATTGTTATTGATGAAATCGCGCTCAAACTGTTCCCTAGTTACCCTTGGGCGAATGATCACAGCTGGTAGGTAGGCAGTATCATTACTCAATAGCTTAATTACGCTAAACTGATTGCCAGTCAGGTCTTTGGGTACAGTAATGCTCTCATCGGTAAAGCCTACGCAGGAAAATCGGATCTTATCGCCTTTCAAAACGGCAATTGAGAAAACACCATCCTGATTCGTAAAGGTACCGCGGCCCTTGCCTTCTACGATAATCGAGGCCGAGGGGATGGCTCTCAGGCTATCGCTGGTTAATACCACACCATAAAACTGTACCACCGAATCGCGGTAATAGTTTTGCGCAAAACTATTGGCAGAAACAAGCAGGGCAAGCAGTAAGAGTGTGTATTGTACCCGTTTTCTCATCGGCTCAAAAATACAGGCTAAACCCAAACCCGGAAAGGAATATCCATTCACACAGGTTGTTTTGCCGTAAATCGCAACAAAGTAAACCCCATGGCGGTTAACTTTGCGACCACTATTGTGTTTTTAACAAAAACTTTCGTGATGACAGAAGCAGATATCCTCAAGGCCCTAAGTAATGTGCAGGAGCCCGATTTAGGTAAGGATTTGGTTACGCTGAACATGGTCAAAGACATTGTGATCAAGGGAAACGACGTGAGTTTTACCATTGTGCTTACTACGCCTGCTTGTCCTATGAAAGACATGATGCGTACTGCCAGTGAAAATGCCGTGCGTTTGTTGGTGAATAAAGAAGCCAAAGTACAGGTGAATTTCACGGCCAACACTACTTCACAGCGTAAGTCGGAAGATCAAATACTGAAAGGCGTAAAGAATATCATTGCTGTTGTGAGTGGCAAAGGCGGTGTAGGAAAGAGTACTGTTTCTGCCAACCTAGCGCTTGCTCTAAGAGAAGGCGGTGCCAAAGTGGGTTTGATGGATGCGGATATCTATGGTCCAAGTGTGCCCATCATGTTTGGCGTTCGCGGTGAAAGACCAATGATGCGCGAAGTAAATGGCAAGCCAATGATTCAGCCTTTAGAGAAATATGGTTTGAAGTTGATGAGTATTGGTTTGCTGGTAGATGAAAAGAATGCGGTGGTATGGCGCGGACCGATGGCCAGCAGTGCGATTCGTCAGTTTGTAACAGAAGTAGAGTGGGGTGAATTGGATTATCTGGTGATTGATATGCCTCCCGGTACCGGTGATATTCACTTAACCTTGATGCAGACCGTGCCCGTAACAGGTGTGGTGATTGTAACCACACCACAGAATGTAGCATTGGCTGATGCGAAAAAAGGTATTGCCATGTTTGGTCAGGCGCAAATCAATGTGCCCATTATTGGTCTAGTAGAGAATATGGCTTTTTTCACACCGGCTGAATTACCGGAAAACAAATACTATCTCTTCGGTAAAGAAGGTGGTAAGCGTTTGGCGGAAGAATATGATTTGAATTTCCTTGGACAAATACCATTGATTCAATCTATCCGTGAAGGTGGTGATATTGGCGTACCTGCGATGATTGGTGATGATGATCAAAGCAAGAAGGCAGTGATGGATTTTGCTGCGGCAGCAGTAAGGCAGATTGCCATTCGTAATGCGAATTTGCCCACGACTAAAAAAGTAGAAATCGTAGCTGATTGATGCTCAAATCGTTTTATTGAATGAGGAATGTTGTGATCAGCATTCCTCATTTTTTTATACATACAGTAGCCTGCTGTAGTATCTTCAACACATGTATCATGTACCTTATTTCAAAACCATTGAGCAAACACGCATCATTCAATTCATGCGTGAGCATCCTTTTGTTACCATCATAGGCATCAATGCTTCAGGCGCGCCCGTTGCTTCTCATGTACCTGTGCTGATTGAAGAAAGAGACAATAAGCTTTTTCTATTAGGTCATTTCATGCGAAAGCAAGAACATACCATTGCATTAGAAAAAAGACCCGAAGCATTGGTCATTTTTAATGGTCCACAATGTTATGTAAGTGCACAATGGTATGATCCACAGAATGTAGCAAGTACATGGAATTATATGACGGTGCATGCGAGTGGTACCATTCGCTTTTTAGGCGAGGAGGCTTTACTTGATTTTTTGGATAAGCTTACTAATCATTTTGAGGGACGTACGGATTCGCCCGCCTCGATGAAAGCCATGGATCCACAGTACATTAATCAGATGGCCAAGGCTATCGTAGCTTTTGAAATGGAAGTTGCTGAGGTAGAACATGTATTTAAGCTCAGTCAGAATAAGCCGGAAGCGATTAGGGAAAATATTATCACGCATTTGGAGCAGGGCGATGCAGCTGCACAAGCTGTTGCCAAAGCCATGAAGCAGATTAAATAAATACTTATGAAGTTTAGTGTTCCTTTGGTGATATTGTTTTTGGTGTTGAGCTGCACGATTGCGAAAAAGAATTCATCCACTACTATGTTAGCATCCACATCTTTTGATACGCAAGGGCATAGAGGTTGTAGAGGACTCATGCCTGAGAATACGATTCCTGCAATGATTAAGGCATTGGACTTGGGTGTTGTTACCTTAGAAATGGATGCGGTTATAACGAAAGACAATCAAGTAATCCTCAGCCATGAGCCTTTTTTCAATCATGAAATTAGTACTGGTCCTGATGGTAATCCCATCACTGAAGCAAGTGAAAAGCAGCACAATATTTTTCAACTAGATTATGCGCAAGTACAGCGGTATGATGTGGGACTAGCCAAGCATCCACGATTTCCGCGTCAGGAAAAAATAGCTGCCGTAAAGCCCTTGTTAGCAGCAGTGATTGATGCTGCAGAAACTCATGCAAAAAAGACGAATAGGGCATTGCCTTATTACAATATCGAAACCAAAACGCAAGCATCTACTGATAATGTATTTCATCCAGCACCCGCTCAATTTGTAGAATTGCTCATGCAGGTTATTCAGCAGAAGCAAATTGAGCAGCGTGTGATTATCCAATCCTTTGATATAAGAACCTTACAATATTTACACCAGCATTATCCTCAGATCGCTACTGCTTATCTGGTTGAGCGTCCTGCATTAAGTAGTATGGATGCGCAAATCAACAAACTAGGATTTAAGCCAACCATATTTAGTCCGGAACATGTGTTGGTTACTGATGCGATGATTACTTATTGCAAATCGAATCAAATTCGCCTCATTCCTTGGACGGTCAATAATCTACCCACCATGCAACGATTGAAAGACAAGGGCGTGGATGGTATTATTTCTGATTATCCCGACTTGTTTGCGCAGCTGAAATAGTGCAATTTTGCAGCGATGCAGCCAATAATTATCACTTTGGATGGGTATTCTTCTTGTGGCAAAAGCACGCTGGCTCGTGCGCTTGCACAGGAATTGAATTATGTGTTTATCGATAGCGGTGCGATGTATCGAGCCATTACCTTGTATTTTTTGCGTCATCATATTGATTGGTCTAATCAGGAAGCTGTGGTTGCAGCTTTGGCTGAAATCAACCTACAGTTTCATTACAACCCCAACACAGGTAGTAGTGATATGTACCTGAATGATGAGAATGTGGAAGCCCTGATTCGTGATATGTTGGTAAGTGAACGTGTGAGTGATGTTGCGGCTATAAAGGAAGTAAGAGAATTTGCTGTAGCGCAACAACAGGAGATGGGAAAGCGAAAAGGCATCGTGATGGATGGACGCGATATTGGTACCACGGTATTTCCTAATGCGGAGCTGAAATTGTTCATCACTGCCGATCCCGTTGTAAGGGTAGAGCGTCGTTTCAAAGAGATGGTGGCTAAGAATCCCCATATCACCATTGAAGAGGTAAAGGATAACTTGGAAATGCGCGATTATATCGATAGCCATCGGGAAGTGAGTCCGCTCAGAAAGGCAGACGACGCTATCGTATTGGATAACAGTAATTTAACTCGCGAAGAACAATTAGCACAAGCGCTAAAACTGGCTAAAAACGCCATGCTGCGGTAAAACTTTTTCATTCGGATTGCAGCCCCTATTTTTGCAGCCGGCAGGTCTTACACGACCAGCTCCTGCTGAACCTCCCCAGGGCGGGAACGCAGCAAGGATAAGCGGTTGTAGCGGTGCGATGTGAGTAGCCTGCCGATTTTTATTTTATATTGGACGATTGTTTATTGTCTATTGGTTTGATAGGATGTAACAAGCCTTTGTATGACTGCCGCTGAGTTACAACAAAGAATCAAGGAATTTGCCATCAATATTGTTGCGCTCTGCGACACCTTTCCACCCAAAAAAGTTGCTAAAATCATTGAAGACCAGCTGATAAGGTCTGCATTTTCAGCTGCAGCCAATTATCGCGCAGCTTGTTCTGCACAGAGCAAAAATGCATTTAGCGCAAAATTGAGTATCGCTTTGGAAGAAGCGGATGAAGCTTGGTTCTGGCTGGGTGTAATCAGCGATTTACAGCTGACAAATCATGCAAGTTTGCCAATACTGATAGCGGAAGCAGAAGTGATCACAAAAATTTTGGGTGCATCCAGAAGAACTGCTAGAAAATCTGTGTAAAACACAGACATTTGCACCGTTATCGGCAAATCGACAATCAACAATCATCAATCAGCAATAACATGAAATTTTTTATCGACACAGCAAATCTGGCGCAAATTCAAGAAGCCAATGACTTAGGTATTCTGGATGGTGTTACCACCAACCCCTCTTTGATGGCTAAAGAAGGTGTAAAGGGCAAAGAGGCTGTGATGAACCATTATAAAACCATTTGTGATCTGGTGGATGGTGATATCAGCGCAGAAGTAGTGTCAACAGATTTTCAGGGCATGATTGCAGAAGGTCAAGAACTGGCTGCTTTACATCCAAATATTGTGGTGAAAGTGCCGATGATTAAAGACGGTATCAAAGCCATCAAGTGGTTTACTGACAATGGTATTAAAACCAATTGTACATTGGTATTCTCTGCCGGTCAGGCCATTCTGGCTGCCAAAGCTGGTGCTTCATATGTTTCTCCATTTATTGGCAGAATTGATGATGGTGGTTGGGATGGCATGGAGCTGATTGGTCAGATTGCCAATATTTATACCATTCAAGGTTTCAAAACAGAAATCCTTGCAGCGTCTATTCGTAATCCATTGCATATCATTAAAGCAGCAGAATCGGGTGCCGATGTATGTACTTGTCCGCTGGATTCAATATTAGGTTTGCTCAAGCATCCGCTCACCGATATTGGTCTCGCCAAGTTTTTGGAAGACGCGAAAAAATTCAGTTAGTCAGATTACCCCGAATTACTCGGGGTATTTTTTTGTCCAATCTCGCCGATTTTGTTTTACTAATAGCCTTTTCGTTGTAATTTATAGGCGGTATTCTTTCCTAATTTGCAGAAAACCAATTCGGTAAATCCGCATGGCTACAGATCACATAGAAGACATAAATCGTATCAAACGCATCTATGCGGTGCTTAATGGCATTAACAAAGCCATTATCCATATCAATGAGAAAGATACGCTCATGCAGGAGATCTGTAAGGTAATTACTAAAGAGGGCGGCTATTTGCTGGCATGGATAGGGGTATTAGATCCAGATAACGGGAAGGTGATTCCTTTATATTTCTCAGGAAAAGAAGAAGGCTATCTAACCCAATTAAAAATCACGAATACCAATTCACCTGAGGGTATGGGGCCAACAGGTCGCGCTTTAAAGTCTGGTCAGCCTGTGATCTGTCAAGATACTGCAACCGATCCATCTTTTGCACCATGGCGCGAAGCAGCACTGGAACGTGGTTATCGTTCCTCCATTTCTTTCCCGATTTTTCAGGAAGCTGATAGAATTTATGCAGCTGCTATTTATGCAGGTCAGCCCTATGTTTTTAAAGACAAAGAAGAAGTAGACCTGATTCTGAGTATTTCAGAAAATATCAGCTATGCCATGGCAAAGATTGCTGTTAACGAGAAGCTGAATGAAACTACCAAAAGACTTGTGATGTTGAATACAGCTGTGGAACATACTGCAGCTAGTGTGGTGATTACCAATTTGGAAGGGAATATCGAATATGTGAATCCTGCGTTCAGTCGCTTAACAGGCTACACTTTTGAGGAAGCATTGGGAAAGAATCCGCGCATATTGCAGACTGGGTTTACTAGTAAAGAGGAATATACCGCTATGTGGACCAGACTGAGTGCCGGCCAGGTTTGGAGTGGCATATTCAGAAACAAGAAGAAAAGCGGTGAATACTATTGGGAGCAGGCAACTATTTCACCCATTAAAAATGATAATGGTGTTGTAACCAATTACATCGCTGTAAAAGAAAATATTACAGAAAGAAAAGTTGTAGAAGAAAAATTACAGGAAGAGCATAATTTCTTCGAACAGATTTTTGATCAATCTATTTCTGCAAAAATTCTTTTTGATCATTCAGGACAAATCATCCGTATCAATTACAAGTTCAAAGAAATGTTTGAGGTGGATGATCGTGTAATGTTACAGGAGCAATATCGTGTATTTGATGATGTGCATTGTCAGAATAGCGGACTGGCCACTTTGATTCAAAATATTTTCGATGAAAAAATTTCTGTACAACAAGAAATGTCTATTCGTTTTGAAATTCCCGGACAAAAAAGGAGTGAGCCAGTTTGGACAAAGTTGTTGGCATACCCTATTGAAAATAAAGAAGGCGAAGTTCGTTCTGTAATGGTTGAAGTAGAGGATCTAAAAGCTTTAAAGGATGCGGAAAGCAGGGTGGAAGCTGAGAAGTTCTTCTTTGAACAACTATTTATGCAGTCTCATACATCTATGCAGATTTTGGATCCAGAAGGTTGGACGGTTAAAATAAATACGCAGTTGAATAAATTGTTTGGTGTAGAACCTGAAAATATTGAAGGGAAAAGGCATAATATTTTCCACGATCAGGAGGCCATCAAATCAGGTCTTGCCGATGCTGTAAGAAAAGTGTTTGATGAAAAGGTAGGATTTGAAGGTGAGTTTGAGGTAGATGCAGCTAGAGCAACAGATTCTAGCGGGATGCCCTTAACGACTAAGAGTAGGGAAATTTTTATGTCTGTAAAAGCTTTCCCTGTTTTTGATGAGGAGGGCAATGTGCTTAATGTTATAATGGAGCATGAGGATATTACGCGCAGAAAAGAAGATGAAATGAAGATGTTACAGTTGAATGCTGATCTGCGCGATCTAACCAATTATTTGCAGGATGTGCGTGAAGAAGAAAGAAAAGAAATTGCAAAGGAAATTCATGATGAATTAGGACAGAATCTGACGGTGATGAAGATGGATGCCATCTGGATTTCCCAAAGATTGGGAGAAGGACAGGAAGATATAGCAGAGCGATCAAAAAATTTATTGAAAGTAACAGATGAAACTGTACTGAAGAGCAGACACCTCTATAATTCGTTGTATCCGCAAATGTTGAACGACAGTGGCTTAATGGATACGCTGCACTGGCATGCAGGCAATTATCAACAAATCACTGGTATCCGTATCATCGTTGATGGTGTCATAGAAGAAGGCCTCTTAAATGCAAAAAGCAAATTGGCATTGTACAGAGCAGTACAGGAAAGCCTCACCAATGTATTGCGCTATGCAAAAGCCTCGCAGGTGGGTATTGAACTGTATGAAGAGGATGGAATGATATACCTGCATATCAGGGATAATGGTATTGGTTTCGATCCCGACGCTGTCAACAAAACCATGCACCACGGATTAACAGGTATGGTAGAACGTTTTATTGCTTTAGGCGGTAACTGTACCATCAACTCAGCACCGGGTAAGGGCACTCATATCGCCATTTCTGTGCCTGCTTTGGTGAATACAGTAGAATAGTGGGCAAATGCTTGTATCTTTAACCAACTCACTAATTATTCTACAGCATTGCGTTTTACAGAATTCGATTTTCATCCCGCTTTATTAGAAGGTATTGAAGCATCTAGGTACGAAACAGCTACTCCCGTACAAGAACAGGTTATTCCACCCATTTTGGCAGGTAAAGACATTATTGCCTCTGCGCAAACCGGTACTGGTAAAACAGCAGCATTCTTGTTGCCTGTGATGAATAGATTGATTACCAAAAAGACACACGACAAAGTAAATGCGGTAATCATTGTACCAACTAGGGAGTTGGTAATACAGATTTCACAGCATATAGAAGGTCTAGCTTATTTCACAGATATCAGTGCCATTCCCATTTATGGGGGTAATGACGGTCAGAATTTTGTAGCAGAACGCAAGGCTTTAGAACTAGGTGCTGACATCATCGTATGTACGCCCGGTAGAATGATGGCCCATCTTAAAATGGGATATGTAGATTTTTCAGTTGTAGAGTTTTTGATCTTAGATGAAGCAGACCGAATGCTCGATATGGGTTTTCAGGATGATATCCGTTTTATTATCGGTCATATGCCTGGAAAGAGGCAGAACCTTTTATTCTCAGCAACCATGCCTGAGAAAATTAGGAAACTTGCAAGAGAAATTTTACATGAGCCTGTAGAGATCAATATTGCTATTTCCAGACCACCGGAGAAAATTGTGCAGAAAGCATTTGTGTTGTACGATAGGCAAAAGCTACCCATGTTACAAGATATTCTGGCACATACACCCTTTACCAGTTGTTTGATTTTCTGTAGCAGTAAACAGCAAGTGAAAGAACTCACCAGAACTTTGAAGCATGTAGGCTTAAAGCCAGAAGAGATTCATAGCGATCTGGAACAAACCCAACGTGAAGCCGTACTGCTGGGTTTTAGCAGCGGACGTATTCCCATCCTCGTTGCTACAGATATTTTAAGTCGTGGTATTGATATTGATACTATTGACTTGGTGATTAATTACGATGTACCACATGATGGTGAAGACTATGTACACCGCATTGGTAGAACAGCACGTGCAGAAGCGGATGGTATTGCATTTACCTTAATTGGTGAAGAAGAGCAACATAAGTTTGCTGCCATTGAAAGACTTCTGGGCAAAGAAGTACCCAAAGCTAATATCCCTCCTGAGATTGGCGAGACACCTGCGTACAATCCACAAGCTAGAAGAGGTAGGGGGCAGGGTAATAGAAGACCTTACCAGAATAAACAGCAAAGGCATAAAAAATCTTGAGCTATCAGTTGGTGTCTCCACCAACCTATAAAGAATATCAAATAAATCATCATACAAAAGCAAAAGCCCCAATGAAGGGGCTTTTATTATTTAGTGAGTTGTGTGCTTACCAAGCAATACCATAATCTTCGCCGTTATGGCTGCTACCACCCCAGAAACTATTGTGTTTCCAGTCGAATAAGATGGCGTTAATTGGTCCGCTTGTTCTGTTGCCCAGCTGAATATTGTAGCCCATCTTCTTTAATGCCTCACGCACATCATTGGGTGTACGGTTGTCTAATAAAATACTGCCGGGTCTTGGTTTTCGATCATCCATTTTACTGCCACCCAAAGACAACCACAATTGATTGGTATTGATATTGGCTGCTTCTGCTGCTTGTTGTGGTGTCATACCAAATTCCACCACATTCAGGAAGAACTGTAACAAGTTTTGATCTTGCGTATCACCACCCTGTACTGCAAAAGAAAGGTAAGGCTTACCATCTTTCATAGCCAATGAAGGGGTTAATGTTACCCTTGGTCTTTTACCCGGTGCCACTACGTTGAATGGATTCAGTGTGCTATCCAATACAAAGCTTTGCATACGCTGACTCATACCAACACCAGTCTTACCAGCAATGCATGCAGGTATCCAGCCACCACTTGGTGTAATAGACACTACCCAGCCATCTTTATCTGCTGCTTCTACACTAGTTGTGCCGCGTGTTAATCTGTCTTTATACGCTTCATCAATCACTAATGACATCGCCATGGTGGTGCTATCATGAGATGGTACGAAATTTCTTTTACCATCATTGCTTGGCGTGAAACCTCTTTGCTTCAACAAATCTGTATAAGGGTTGGTTCTGCCTTCATAAGGATAAGGATCACCAGGGCCCATGTTGGGATCATTCTTATCAACGTTGATCAATGTGGCACGCTGCTTGGCATAATCCTTATTCAGCAAACCTTTGATAGGTTCTGCAGGCGGGAAGTAGGGATCACCATAATAAAAATCACGATCAGCAAAAGCCAAGCTCATACTCTGATACACCGTGTTAATATATTTCGGACTGTTATAACCCATGCTCTTGAGATCAAAGTTTTCTAAGATATTGAGTGATTGCAACAACATTGGTCCCTGCGTCCACTGCTGCAATTTGTATACATCAATGCCTTTGTAATTAGTAGAGAGTGGTGCTTCTTCAATAGGCTTCCACTTAGCTAAATCTTCCATCGTAATCAAACCACCTTGTTCTTGACAACCACGCACAAATTCTTTAGCAATATCTCCCTTATAAAATCTATCATAAGCTGCATAGATGGCTTGCTTACGTGTTTTCTTTTGTTTCAATGCTTGTTGTTCAGCTTCTACCATTTTGGTGAGTGTAGCGAGTAAATCTTTTTGTACAAAGATTTCACCTGCTTCAGGTGCTTCTCTTTTTTCTCCTGCATGAGGCAGAAATACAGCTTTACTGTAAGGCCATTCTTTGATACGGTCTTTTTGTCTTTCGATGCTGTTTGCTGTTTGTGCATCAATGGGGTAGCCGGCTGCCATTTCCATGGCCGGTGCCAATACTTCTTTCAAACTCATGGTGCCATATTCTGCGAGCATATAGCAGATACCACCCGGTGTGCCCGGTGTTGTTGCTGCCAGTGGACCATACTCCGGAGGGAATGCATAGCCCTTGCTTTTAAAGAATTCAGGTGTAGCACCTGTAGGGGCAACGCCCATGGCATTGATGGCAATGACTTTCTTTAGTTTAGGATGATAGATCAGTGCCTGTGTTTCTCCACCCCAGCTGAGTACATCCCACATGGTGCAGGTAGCGGCTAACATGGCGCAGGCAGCGTCAACAGCGTTACCGCCTTTATTGAAAATCATGGCACCTGCAGTAGCGGCCAATGGTTTACCGGTAATGGCCATCCAATGTTTGCCGTGCAAAGGTGGTTTCTGTGTAGCTTGTCCTTGTGCCAATGCACCAGACACAATAGCAATTGCCAGTAGGGAAGTAAGGAGCTTTCTCATGAGCAGTTTTTTTTAGCTGCTTAAAGTTAGTGCGCTTAATGATTGGCAGTAGATTTTTGGATGAATGGATATAAAAAAGTCCCGCATTTGCGGGACTTGACAATTTGTATTAGGAACTGATTAGTTACCGGCAACCTGCTTACGGATGATGTTCAATGCAGCACCTGCTTTGAACCACTCAATCTGCTGTTGGTTGTAGGTATGGTTGGCAACGATGGTATCGCTGCTGCCATCCTTGTGGTTGAGCACCAGTTGTAATGGCTGACCAGGTGCAAAGCTGGTTAAACCAATTACATCGATGCTATCATCTTCCTGAATCTTATCGTAATCTTCTTTGTTGGCAAAAGTGAGTGCCAGCATACCTTGCTTCTTCAAGTTGGTTTCGTGGATACGTGCAAAAGATTTTGTCAGTACCACACGCACACCTAAGTGACGCGGCTCCATGGCAGCATGTTCACGAGAAGAACCTTCACCATAGTTTTCATCGCCCACTACAATACTACCGATGCCGGCAGCTTTGTACGCACGCTGTGTAGCTGGTACAGGACCGTATTCACCGGTTAATTGGTTCTTCACATTATCCGTCTTCTCGTTGAAGAAGTTCACTGCACCAATCAAGAGGTTATTAGAGATATTGTCTAAGTGGCCACGGAATTTCAACCATGGACCAGCCATAGAGATATGGTCAGTAGTACACTTACCCTTTGCTTTAATCAGCAGTTTCAAACCTTTCAGGTCGGTACCTTCCCAAGCTGCAAATGGGTCTAACAATTGCAAACGCTTGCTTGCAGGGTCAACAGCCACTTGTACACCGCTACCATCCGCTGCTGGTGCTTGGTAACCGGCATCTTCTACAGCAAAACCTTTTACCGGCAATTCATCACCAGAAGGAGGATCTAATTTTACTTGTTCGCCTTTTTCGTTGGTGAGGGTATCCGTGATAGGATTGAAGGTTAAATCACCTGCAATGGCCAATGCTGTTACCAGTTCTGGTGAAGCAACGAAGGCCAGTGTATTGGGGTTACCATCCGCACGCTTTGCAAAGTTTCTGTTGAAAGAGTGTACGATGGTATTGCGCTCTTGCTTTTCAGCACCCATACGTTCCCACATACCGATACAGGGTCCGCAGGCGTTAGCGAATACAGTAGCACCAATTTCTGCGAATGTATCCAAATAGCCATCGCGTTCGATGGTATAACGTACTTGTTCAGAACCGGGTGTGATGGTGAACTCAGCTTTTGTTTTGAGTCCTTTTTCTTTCACCTGCTTCGCCAAGCTTACTGCACGGCTAATATCTTCATAAGAAGAGTTGGTACAGCTACCGATCAAACCTACTTCCACTTTCACTGGCCAGTTGTTTGCTGCAGCCATTTCTTTCATTTTAGAAATAGGTGTAGCAAGGTCTGGTGTGAATGGTCCGTTCAAATGTGGTTCTAATTCGCTCAGGTTGATTTCAATTACCTGATCGAAATATTTTTCTGGATTAGCATATACTTCCGCATCGCCTGTTAAGTAGCTGCTGATTTGATCAGCCAGATTCGCGATTTCTTCGCGGCCTGTTGCTTTCAGGTAACGGCTCATGCTGGCATCGTAACCGAATGTAGAAGTGGTTGCACCAATTTCAGCACCCATGTTACAGATAGTGCCTTTACCAGTACAGCTCATGCTGGTAGCACCTTCGCCAAAATATTCTACGATAGCACCGGTACCACCTTTTACTGTAAGGATACCAGCCACTTTCAAAATCACGTCTTTAGGAGCAGTCCAGCCATTCAGCTTACCAGTGAGTTTCACACCAATCAGCTTAGGCCATTTCAGTTCCCATGGAAGGCCGGCCATCACGTCGCAGGCATCAGCACCGCCCACACCAATGGCAATCATACCCAAACCACCGGCGTTCACCGTATGGCTATCGGTACCAATCATCATACCACCGGGGAAAGCATAGTTTTCTAGTACTACTTGGTGGATGATACCCGCGCCTGGTTTCCAGAAACCGATGCCGTATTTGTTGGACACTGAAGCCAGAAAGTCGTACACTTCTTTACTTTCATTTACCGCTCTGTCCAGATCGGTTTTGCTATTGTCTTTGGCAACGATCAGGTGATCGCAGTGTACGGTAGAAGGAACAGCCACTTTAGGGCGACCAGCCTGCATAAACTGCAGCAAAGCCATCTGTGCAGTAGCATCCTGCATAGCAACACGGTCTGGGGCAAAATCTACATAAGACTTACCTCTCTCAAAATCAGCGAGTTGCATGTCTGTGTGCAGGTGTGCGAAAAGGATCTTCTCTGCGAGTGTGAGCGGACGGCCCAACGCTTTCTTAGCAGCGTCTACTTTGGCAGGCATCTCGCTGTACACTTTTCTGATCATTTCAATATCAAAAGCCATGATACAAAGTGGTTTAAGCGGTGAAAAATGTGACGCGAAGTTAATGCAAAAGCAGTGCCAATTTTTGCACAAATGAACTTTTATCGAACTGTTTTTGTTTAATTTTGGCGTCCCCCACGCTTTACATCAAAAAATTGATTTATGAATCGGATCAGAGCCATTCTTGAAATGCATGCTTTTGGTGTTTGCACCGCCTTGGGCGAACGTTTTGGTATCGCCAGCGCCAAGATCAGAACATGGTTTATCTACATTTCCTTCCTTACTATGGGGTCGCCTGTGCTCATTTATATGGTACTGGCTTTTTGGATGAACATCAAAAACTACATGTTTGCGGCTAAACGAAATCCACTGCGTAATTGGTAGACCTTATTAGTTATTGAAGTCGAAATATTTTTGAGACGCATCCTTTTTCCCAAGTAATCTATACAGTGCTTTCTTAACCGGCTGCAAGAAGCGGAGATTATCTTTCAGCAGATGAATTGAGGCCAACCTGGTGTGGCTGAATAATTTTTGCTGACTTTCCAAAATCACTACACCAGTATCTTGTCTTTGCGGGTCTACTTTAATAATGGCAAATCCGCCCCACATTTCCCGGTAAGTATCATTGTGCCAGAATGAACCAGTGATGTAATCAAGTTCCACGTATGCTACTGCCGGGTATTTGGCATAATCAATAGATTGAATACCTGCTCTGCATTGTGGGTTAAAACTATCGTGTAACAAAATAGTGAATGGGTGCTTATGCGGGTATGAAAGCACTTCTTGGATGTCTGCGCGCACACCCTTTTTTGAATGATCTCCATCAATAAGTACAAAGCCAAGCTTTTTGCCTTCCTGCTCAATGCGCGCAAAAATCGCTTTCAACACATCACCAGCTTGGGCAACATGGAAATGAACATTGGGGAACCTACTTTCGAGTAATTGTTTTGGGGCAGGACTGATATCTATAGAATGCACTTCCTTCGAAAAGCGACTAATTACCTGAAGACTACCGCCTTTATAAGTGCCTATTTCAACGGATATTTCGGGTTGCAATGTTTCAAGCAAATGGATTAGGCAGTATTTTTCACTGCGCGACATTTGCCAGTCCAGATCAGACTGAATGTCAAAAGACGAAAAGAAAGGGGTGCCTGTACTAGCTTTCATAGATAGTTTTTGTGGTCTACAACACCGCTTTTCTCAGTTTCACCAATTGTACCAAAAGGTCTTCCAATAAATCTAATCGAAGCATATTGGCGCCATCGCTCTTGGCTACAGCAGGGTTGGGGTGTGTTTCTATGAATAAACCATCTGCACCTGCTGCAATAGCTGCTTTGGCAATCGTTCCGATGAGTTGTGGATTACCACCTGTTACACCGGATGTTTGATTGGGTTGTTGCAAGCTATGGGTACAATCCATGATCACTGGTGTACCATGTGCCTGCATGAGTGGAATATTGCGATAATCAACCACCAAATCTTGATAGCCGAATGTAGTGCCGCGTTCTGTTAGCATCACCTGTTCATTGCCGGCTTTGCGAATTTTCTCCACGGCAAACTTCATGGCCTCACCGCTCACGAACTGACCTTTCTTCACGTTCACAATTTTCCCTGTTTCTGCAGCAGCAATCAATAGGTCTGTTTGTCGGCATAGAAATGCTGGAATCTGCAGAATATCAATGAAAGGCGCTGCCATTGCAGCTTCTTCGTGGGCGTGAATGTCTGAAGTGGTAGGCAGACCGAATGTATCACCGGTCTTTTTGATCAGTGATAAGCCTAAATCATCGCCTAAGCCAGTGAAAGAGCTGGCGCTGGTTCTGTTAGCTTTGCGATAACTGGCTTTGAATACATAGGGAATGCCTAATTTCTGACAGATGCCATAGACTTTCTCCGCCACTTCCATTACAAGTTCCTCGCTTTCTACCACGCAGGGGCCTGCAATCAGGAAGAAATTGTTGGGGTCGTAGGATTGCTTGCTAAATTTTTCCTGCAGGTAGGCGGGTATCATGTGGGAATGTTTAAATGCGGTGCGAACTTACGCCAAGTTTTGTTTTTCTTTGCGCATTCCAAACGATTGTTATGTCACATCACAAAGAACGTATCCTTGTTATTGGCGCTTGTGGCCAGATTGGTGTTGAATTAACGCTTGCGCTGCGTAAAATCTATGGTAGTGCCAATGTGGTTGCTTCCGACTTGCGCGAAGAGAATCCTTTGTTGCATGGTACTGGTCCCTATGTAAGTTTGGATGTGATGAACAAGGAAATGTTGCATGTGCAGGTGATTCGTCAGAATATTACCCAGATATATCTATTGGCGGCAATTCTTTCTGCAACAGGTGAGAAGAATCCCAACCTTGCTTGGCACCTGAATATGCAAGGCCTATTGAATGTGTTAGATATCGCTCGCGAAGAAAAGCTCAGCAAAGTATATTGGCCAAGTAGTATTGCGGTATTTGGGCCAACATCACCTAAGCAACAATGTCCGCAGCAAACCATTATTGAACCAACTACTGTGTATGGTATCAGTAAGTATGCCGGCGAGTTCTGGTGTAACTATTATTTCCAACGTTTTGGTGTGGATGTACGCAGCCTGCGTTATCCTGGTTTGATCAGTTATAAATCAGCGCCAGGTGGCGGTACTACTGATTATGCAGTAGAGATTTATCACGATGCGCTGGAAGACAAATCTTACGAGTGCTTTTTAAGAGAAGATACGTATCTGCCGATGATGTATATGCCTGATGCGATTCGTGCAACCATTGAACTGATGGAAGCACCTGCTGATCGGATCTCTGTGCGTACATCCTACAATTTGTCGGGTATGAGTTTTTCGCCAAAAGAGATTGCGGCATCTATTCAAAAACATATTCCTGAATTTACCATTAGCTATGCACCTGATTACAGACAAAGCATTGCTGATAGCTGGCCACAAAGCATTGACGACAGCGTGGCACGCCGCGATTGGGGCTGGAAGCAGGAATATGATTTGGATAAGATGACTGCCGATATGTTCCTCAACCTGAAAGACGCATCAGAATCGGAAGCCTAAGCTGATACCGCTTCTCACACCGCCCCAAGGGCCTTCAATCTTCATAGAAGCTGATGTGGCAGTGATAGTGGTTTGTGTTTTGAAAGGATCTGTTGCTAAACCGTTCAAAGTATTTTGTAAACTCTGTTGTTCAGATATTGTCATTGGAGGATCAATGACTGCATTCATTTGTCCGGTACTTACACCATAGTGTCCGCCAATAATCCAGATGTCTACAGCAATGCGTTTGGCGATATATCGCTGCACGCCAATCATGATGCCGCCTGAGTAAGATTGAATGCTGCCTTGCATCATAGCATCCTTCTCAATGCGTACACCGCTTACTGTTGAATTATATCGTGCAGGTATGGTTGCATCAAATTTTGCATAACGGAAATAAGGCGCAATGTATAAGCCGCGCATTCTGCCTGCACCTGTATAAATGCGCAATTCAGGTGTAATAGCAAAATTACCTGTAGTACTTTGCTCAATGGTGTTGATCACATTGGGATCATTGTTGTCTATATACTTTTTGATTTCTTCTTTATACAACAATCCGCCAACAGGCATGTATCGGTAACTCAAAGAGAGGGATACTTTTCTAGATAAGCCTCTTTCGTATGTGACATGGTAATTGCCAAAAGCTAAAGAGCCAAGGTTTACTTTGAATACATTCTTGCCCTTGAATTGTGCAACAGCAATCAGGGGGAATAAGCAACAGCACAGGAGAATAGGTCTCACGGTTTGGATTTAGTTACCACAAGGTACCAAATTAATGGCGAAGTGGTTTTATAAACCTAGCACTTGTTGCATGGTATAGATACCTTTCTTGCCTGGTAAAAATTCTGCGGCCAATACTGCACCACTAGCAAAGCCTTTTCTGGTATGTGCCGTATGGGTAATCTCAATATCATCAATCACAGAATGATACGTGATGGTATGTGTGCCGGGTGCCGGATCAATTCTTTCTGAGAGAATAGATAAGTCTGTAGGATTTTCGCTTGAGTGATTTACCCATTGTTTTTTGTTGGGTAATACATCCATGATTTGTTCTGCCAATGTGATGGCTGTACCACTTGGTGCATCTTTTTTTTGCGTGTGGTGTATCTCTTTCATGGATACTGCATAATCAGTATGTGGTTGCATCAGCTTAGCAAGATACTTGTTCAATTCAAAAAATAAATTCACCCCAATGCTGAAATTGCTTGCATAGAGTAGGGTGCCATTTTTCGCTGCGCAAGTGTCTGCTACTTCTTGCCAATCGGCCAACCAGCCTGTTGAACCACATACAACTGGAATGCCTAACTCCAAGCACTTTAATACATTCTGTTTTGCACTGTGTGGTCCGGTAAATTCAATCGCCACATCTGCTTTAGCAATATTTTCCTGATTGAAATCAGCAGCATTATCCAAATCAATTTTCAATACAATATCATGGCCTTTGCTTAATGCAACTTCTTCAATGGCTTTGCCCATTTTACCATAACCAATCAGTGCTATTTTCATAGATGTATGTATTTATCAACGCACAACAAAAGGCTGTTTGCGTTTGGGTTCTTTGATATTGAGTACGAGTTGTACGCCCGGACTTCTAGTAGCCGGATTAAACTGTGGATGTATCTCCATCGAGAGATCATCGCTTACATCAAAATGTTTTAGGTGACCTGATACGGAAGCTTCCACAATATTCAGTCCCCAAACCACTACAAACCAAAGAATGGAATAATCTCTATCTCTTCGGAAAGCGTTGCGGGCAGATTGTACATAAGTTAAACTCAGGTTTTTGAAAATAGGATCTAGGCCTTTGTAGTCTGCACTATCAGTAGGCGTTGCGTTTGGCTGAGAAGCTTTGTAAATAGCATTATAAGCAAACTTGCTGCGCTTGTACCAATCATTGTTGTAAATGAATGTGGCAGTTGGAATGGCCAATGCACCATAGACCAATGGCACTTTCCAATAGTCACGGTTATAGAGCTGTCCCCAGCCGGGAATCATTGCTGAACGTTTGGCAGATTTTCTAGGATCGTGATTTCTTAGAAAGGCTGTGTCCCGCTGCTTCTTTTGTTTAATAGTGCTATCTGCAAACCAAGTATGTTCCGCAGCAAAGCTCTGCAGACTTAGGAACAAGAAACAATATAGTATGCACAATCGGCCATTCATGCTTAGCTGATGGTTACATTCATCTGATCCAGAATTTTATTCAGCTCCTGCAGTGAATAGTATTCAATGGTGATACTGCCATGACCTGTTTTATGGTGTTGCATTTTCACTTTGGTGCCGAAATGAGAAGCTAAGTTATCCTCGATCTTTTTGTAAGCAGGCGGTAAATCAGATTTTGGACCATTTTTAACAGCATCGCCGGGCTTATCTGCTTTGTACATTTTACGTACCAGCTCTTCTGTTTGGCGAACACTCAGTCCTTTGTTCTTGATTTCGTTGAAAACAAACAACTGTCTGTCGATGGTATCAATATTGATCAACGCACGTGCATGGCCCATCGTAATACTGCCATTACGCACAGACAATTGAATGTCTGGAGGTAATTTCAACAAGCGCAAGTAATTCGTTACGGTAGTTCTTTCCTTGCTCATGCGTTCAGCTACTTGTTCTTGTGTGTAGCTGAGTTCTTCCATCATGCGCTTATAGCTTAATGCTACTTCAATAGCATTAAGGTCTTCACGTTGCAGGTTTTCTAGCAAAGCCAATTCCAGCAATTCTTTATCGTTCACATTGCGGATATAAGCAGGCACATCTTTCAGTCCGGCCATCTTGGCTGCACGGAAACGTCTTTCACCTGCAATCAGTTGGTATTTGCCTGAGGGAAGCGTAGATACAGTGAGTGGTTGAATGATGTCGTGTAGCTTGATCGACTCAGATAATTCTTTCAAAGCTGCTTCGTCGAAATCTCTTCTAGGCTGCTTGGGGTTAACCTGAATCTGATCAAGTGGAATGCGTGTTGTGCCGGTAGCCTGACTAACCGCAGCAGGCTGCAAATTGCCAGAAGTAGTTTTCAGGTCAGCATCAATATTCTGCAACAAAGAACGAATGCCTTTGCCCAATAAGTCTTTATTCTGTTTAGGATTGCTCATGTTTCAATTTTTTCTCACTCAATGATTCTTTCCTCATTGCTCATTTTGGTCATATTGTTCTTCTGCAGAATTTCTTTCGCGAGGTTTAGATAATTCACTGCACCCTTACTGTCTGCATCATACAGAATCACTGGTTTACCTACACTTGGAGCTTCGCTTAAGCGGGTATTTCTGTGGATAATGGTGGTGAACACCAGATCATCGAAATGTCTACGCACTTCACTCACTACCTGATTGCACAAACGCAGGCGACCATCATACATGGTCATCAAAATACCTTCAATCTGTAGTTCAGGGTTAAGGCGGTTTTGTACAATCTTGATGGTGTTCAACAATTTGCCCAAACCTTCCAATGCAAAGAATTCGCATTGTACAGGTACAATCACACTATCCGACGCTACCAAAGAGTTCACTGTAATCAATCCCAAAGAAGGAGAGCAGTCGATGATGATAAAATCGTAACGGTCGCGTACCACATCGAGAATATTCTTCATTACATTTTCTCTGTTGGGGTAGTTGATCATTTCAATCTCTGCACCAACCAAATCAATATGTGAAGGAATCAGATCTAGATTAGGAATATCTGTCTTGAGGATCACATCATCAGCCTTGGTATTATTCACCATGCAATCGTATAAACTGCTGGTAACATTGTGCAGATCAAACCCAACACCTGTGGTGCTATTGGCCTGAGGGTCTGCATCAACCAATAAGGTTTTAAATTCCAAGACAGCCAGACTGGCGGCCACATTGATGGCCGTGGTTGTTTTACCAACACCTCCTTTCTGATTTGCTACGCCGATGATTCTTGCCATTGTTGAGGGTTCTGTTTATAGGTCGATAGTTTCGCCAATGCCCGGCAGTAACAAGGTTTTACCTGCTGCTGCAAAAGCTGCTTTGGCTTCTGTTGTATCAATAACGATGTATCCGAATGTGTTGTAATGTACGCCAAGTATGGTGTTACACTGAATCATTTCTGCACAGGCAATCGCATCCGTTACATCCATGGTGAAATTGTCTCCGATAGGCAATACCGCATACTTGGGTTTACCCCAACGAGGAATTAATTGCATATCAAGCGTGAGTGCAGTATCGCCACTGTAATAAAAATCTCCATCCGTGCTGTTGATGATAAAACCCATGGGGTTACCACCATAACTGCCATCAGGTAAGCCACTGCTATGATGCGCTACCACACATTTCACGGTACCAAAATCAAAACTGCGTTTACCACCGGTATTCATGGGGTGGGTATTACTCACACCTTGATTGTTCAGCCAACCGGAAATTTCCCAGCTGCATATCACAGTGGCGCCAGTTTGTTTCGCAATGGCTACACAATCTGCAATGTGGTCAGCATGTCCATGAGATACCAAAATGTAATCAGCTTTGATTTCGCTTATTTGGATATCCTTCGCCAGCTCATTACCGGAAATAAAAGGGTCGAAGAGAAGGGTTTTCCCCTGCACTTCAACAGCAAAACAGGCATGTCCGTAATAAGTAAATCGCATGATTCCGGTTGTTTTTTGGAAAGCCGTCAAAAATACAAGTTCGGCATCTTCTTCTGAAACAATCTTATCCAGTTTCCGGCTTGAAATCGGCCTATTTGCCCAAATTAACAGGGGTTTTTTGGGGAAATAGGCAGGAAAGGGCAATTTTACCAACTTTATACACAAGCTTATGCGCAGCAACGGTACCTGGTGGATTCTTCTGGTGATCATGTTTTTGTTGGATTGGTATGTGTTTCAGGCAGTAAGGGCGGTGAGTGCCCAGACTTCCGAGCGAACACGTATGTTCATTTTTGGCGGATATTGGGTTTTATCAGTCGCTGCGTTGTTGGCCGTGCTGCTATTCCCGTATATCACGGTCTTACAGACGTCTAAGATTTTCCGCAATTATGTGTTTGCCATCCTTGCGGGATTGTTCTTCTCAAAAGTGATTGCCGGTAGTTTCTTTTTATTCGATGACCTGCGCAGGCTGGCTGTCTTCGCCATGGGCAAAATCTTCCCAAGTACGGGCGCTAATTTCATGAGTGCAGAAGGAGTCATCAGTCGCTCAGTATTTATGAGCTGGCTGGGTTTAGCTTTCGGTGGCAGCCTGTTCGGTACATTGTTATTTGGCTTTCGCAACAAATACAATTATCAGGTAAGACGCATTAAACTGCATTACCCTAATTTACCCACTGCATTCAAAGGATTAAAAGCTGTACAGATTAGCGATGTGCATAGCGGAAGTTTTCAAGACAAAGCAGCTGTGCGCAATGGCATTGAGATGATTCTGGCAGAAAAGCCGGATGTAATTTTCTTCACAGGCGATCTGGTGAACGACAGGCACGAGGAGATGCTGGAGTACATTGATGTATTTGGTACGCTCAAAGCTCCATTGGGTGTATACAGCACTTTGGGTAATCACGACTATGGCGATTATGTGCAGTGGCCCAGTAAGGAAGCCAAGATGGCTAATCTGGAAAAGCTGAAAACCATTCATGCGCAGATGGGCTGGCGTTTGCTGATGAATGAACATGTGGTGTTGGAGCGAGCTAATGAAAAAATTGCAGTGATTGGTATTGAAAACTGGAGTGCCAAAGGGCGATTCCCTAAATATGGGAAGATGGCGGAGGCTTATGCGGGGTCAGAGCAAATTCCTTTCAAAATATTACTGAGCCATGATCCTAGCCATTGGGAAGCAGAAGTGATTCCTCAGTACGGCGATGTTGATTTGATGTTATCAGGCCATACGCATGGTATGCAGTTTGGCTTGGAAAATCCTTATATCAAATGGAGTCCGGTAAAATGGGTCTATAAGCAATGGGCCGGACTATATGAATCGGGTAATCAGAAGCTCTATGTTAACAGAGGTTTTGGTTTTATTGGTTATCCGGGCCGCGTTGGTATTCTTCCAGAGATCACTGTATTGGAGTTTGCGTAAAAAGCGCAACTTTGCATTACCCTTATGATGATCCAGCGAAAAATTTATACCACCATACTTGCATTGCTGTTTGTACAACTGGTTTCTGCTCAATCAGTATTTCGCTCAGCACAAGATTCAACAGCTTATCTGGATTCTTTAAGAAAAGAACTTGACTGGTTGTTTGATTCTTTAGCAAAACCGAAAAGTTATGTTGACATAAGCGTTGGGGTAAGTAATGGATACTTCTTGCAAAAGACAAGCAACAATGTTGGTGCTACAACAGGAGCTGCATACTACAATCTCAGTGGATCGTACTATCATAAATCAGGATTGGGTATTACGGGAAGTGCGCTCGCAATTGGGGCATCACCGGGCATGAATGTTTTTCAAACGTCTATTTCTCCATCTTTCGATTATATCAAAGCAAAGAATTGGAATTACGGTATTTCTTTTACGCGTTACTTCAATAAGCAAGACCTAAGTTTCTATGTGAGTCCGCTCGTAAAAGAGTGGTATGCTTATACCACCTACAAAGGCGGATGGCTGCGTACTACTATTGCATTGGATTATGCAACAGGCACGCAGGAAGAGCTAACACAAGTAACTAGGCCTGTACGTATTCGAAACAATCGCGGAGGATTTGATACAGCAAGGGTTACACAAACATTTCAAACCAGTACCAGTATTAGTGATTTTTCTATTTTCTTATCTACGCAACATCGGTTTCAATTAGGAAATCTTTTTTCTGAGGAAGATCGTTTTAGCATTACACCATCTTTATTTTCTGTTGCAGGTACGCAACGTTATGGAACCAATATGCAATCATCTGCTGTTGCGTTTGGGCCACGTTATGCAAACAACCAATTGTTGGGTACACAAAATGCAGTAACAAGAAGCGCATTCCGTGTGCAGAATATCAGTCTTTCCATCCGTGCTGAATACTTGTACAAGAAATGGTATATCCAGCCATCCTTTTTGATTGATTACACATTACCATCCGCATCACGCCAATGGAACATTATTGCCAACCTTACAACAGGTTTAACTTTTTGATGACAGTTGGCTAAGCCATATTTGGCACAATCATTGAATCATTTACATAAACAATCTGTATGAAAAGAGTTTTCTTGTCATTAACCATTCTTTTGGTGAGTATCGTGGCTGTGCAGGCGCAAAAAGGATTTCGTCTGGGTGCTAAAGTGGGTGCAAATGCTACTAAGCTAGATGGACAATCTTTTGAAAGTGGGTTTAATGCATCGTGGCATGCAGGTGCTTTCGTGGAGGTAGATTTTACAAAGAAATTGGGTATTCAGCCTGAGCTTTTGTGGTCTCAAACCAAGAGTACTTTCGTGAATAATGTCAATGGGTTACCCTCTACACTTACCACAAGAGATGTTAGCCTAAATTATTTATCGATTCCACTATTGCTACGTTGGAGTCCTAACAAATTAATCACCTTAAATGCAGGTCCGCAGTATAGCATCTTGATGGATCAGAACAAGAGCTTATTACAGAATGGGCAGCAAGCGTTTAAGACCGGAGATTTTGCCGCTGTAGCAGGTTTGCAACTCAATTTGCAGTCGCTGCGTATCTATGGTCGTTATGTAGCTGGTATGTCGAACATCAATGATGTGGGCAATAGCGACAAATGGCGTAACCAACAGATTCAGGCAGGTATTGGGTTGAAACTGTAATATTTTTTGAGCAAGCAATCGGAGGCCCTGGCATTTGCCGGGGCTTTTTGCGTCAATTTGTACAGAAAAGGGGCATTTCTGACCTGTGGCACCAATATTGACAGCTTATAGATCCCCATGACCTAGCTTTACAGCTGGGTTTGGGTGTCAATTTGACTTTTGAACAAAGCGTATGAACAAACAGAATATTTTCCTGCGAGCAGAAGATGATTCGGATTTTATGCCCATTATTCCCATTAATGAGCATGACGATTCGGATAAGGATATGGAGATCCCTGATGAGTTACCGATTCTTCCTTTAAGAAATACAGTACTTTTTCCAGGTGTGGTGTTGCCGATTACAGTGGGTAGAGATAAAAGCATCAAGGCCGTAAACGATGCGTATAAAACGGACAAGCTGATTGGTGTATTGGCACAGAAAGATGCCAATGTGGAAGATCCTCAAATGCATGATCTCTGTGCAGTAGGTACTGTAGCTAAAATTGTGAAGCTGATCAAAATGCCTGATGGTGGTACAACCATCATCATTCAAGGTAAGAAGCGTTTTCAGGTACACGAAATTGTGAGTGAAGATCCTTATTTCAAAGCAAGGGTTTCACTGTTAACAGAAGAAGTGCCAACAGACGAGGAAGATTTTGCGGCTATTGTCAGCAGCATAAAAGATCTGGCATCAAAGATTATTCAGTTATCCCCCAATATTCCTACTGAAGCATCCATCATCTTACGCAATATTGAACAGCCTTCTTTCCTGATCAATTTTGTGAGTAGTAATCTCAATAGCGATTTAGCTGAAAAGCAAACCTTGCTAGAGATTAATGATTTGCATAAACGTTCTGAAAGATTGATTCATATTCTGCAGCGCGAATTGCAGTTTGCTGAATTGAAGGATAAGGTTACATCCAAAACGCGTACTGAAATTGACAAGCAGCAGCGTGAATATTTTCTGCAGCAGCAGCTGAAGAGTATCAAAGAAGAATTGGGTGGCGATAGCAATGAGCGCGAGCTGGCGCAGATGAAGAAAAAAGCAGAAGCCAAAAAGTGGACAGATGCTGCGAAGAAATTATTCCAGAGTGGTATTGAAAAGCTGGAGCGTATGCATCCCAGTACGCCAGATTATTCTGTTGTGTACAATCACTTGGATTTGATGCTGGACTTGCCTTGGGGCGAGTTTACCGAAGACAACTATAACCTGAATAATGCCAAGAAAGTATTAGATAGCGATCATTATGGCATGCAGAAAATCAAGAACCGCATCATTGAATATCTAGCGGTCTTGAAGTTGAAGGGTGATATGAAGAGCCCTATTCTCTGTTTTGTTGGTCCTCCGGGTATTGGTAAAACATCATTGGGTAAAAGCATTGCGCATGCCATTGGTAGAAAATATGTGCGTGTAAGCTTGGGTGGTTTACATGATGAGAGTGAGATCCGCGGTCACCGCAAAACTTATATCGGCGCGATGCCCGGTCGTGTGTTGCAAAACCTGCGTAAAGTGCAGTCGTCTAATCCGGTAATGATTTTGGATGAGATTGATAAGATTGGTAATGATTTTAGAGGCGATCCATCTTCTGCTTTGTTGGAAGTGTTGGATCCAGAACAGAACAATACTTTCTACGACAATTATTTGGAGCTGGAATATGATTTGAGTAAAGTGCTTTTTATTGCAACCGCTAATAACCTGCAGAATATTCAGCCTGCTTTGCGCGATCGTTTGGAGATCATTGACCTGAGTGGCTATGCTATTGAAGAGAAAGTAGAGATTGCGAAAAAGCATTTACTACCCAAGCAGAAAGAAGCGCATGGTTTAGCAAAAGTTAATTTCAATATCAGTGACAAAGTGTTGGAAAAACTGATTGAAAATTATACGAGAGAGAGTGGGGTGCGTGAGCTCGACAGACAATTGGCTTCCATTATGCGTTATGAAGCGAAAGAGTTTGCTATCAAGGGCAAGGTTAAGCGTACTGTTACCTCAAAAGATATTGAGAAGATTCTTGGCTCTAGCAGATACAGTAATGAGATCTATAAAACAGCCAATATGCCCGGTGTGGCTGTTGGTTTGGCTTGGACTTATGTTGGAGGTGATATCCTCTTTATTGAAACTGTATTAAGCGAGGGCAAGGGCGAATTAAAGCTAACGGGTAACCTAGGTAACGTGATGAAGGAAAGTGCAACAACCGCATTAACCTATTTACAAGCCAATGCGCGTAAGTTGGGTATTCAGCCTGAAGAGTTGAGTAAGCATAATGTACATATTCACGTACCGGAAGGTGCAGTACCCAAGGATGGTCCCAGTGCAGGTGTTACTATGCTTTCTGCCCTAGCTTCTGCATTTACTGGTAGAAAGGTGAAACCTTATCTGGCAATGACGGGTGAAATTACTTTACGCGGACAAGTACTGCCAGTAGGAGGTATCAAGGAAAAAGTATTGGCAGCAAAGCGTGCAGGGCTAAAAGAAATTATCTTATGTGCTCAGAACCAGAAGGATGTAGAGGAAATTGACAGCAGCTTTATCAAAGGCCTCACATTCCATTATGTAAAAACCATGCAACAAGTGCTGGATTTGGCGTTGGTACAACCGTAATGTTTAAATTAAAAGGGGGTGAATTGCAACAAAATGTTCATCCTCCTGTAATATTGCACATCAACAAGAATTTTTCATGTTGGTTGTTTTAAGGGTTAAGGTCCTCCGTTTCAACGGGGGACATTTTATTTTCAGGCCTTTGCAGCCTCTTATCCTTTGGCTAACTTGGGGCATTATAGTATGCGTTCGTTTCTGATCATCATTGCTTTATGGACGTTTACCGCCAATGCGCAAACATTGGGGGGCAATGCAGTATTCAGCTTTCTCAATCTGCCCGGCTCCGCAAAGCAAGCAGCTCTGGGCGGATACAATATCACGGCAGGTGGCAATGATTTGGGAACAGTTTTTCAACAACCGGCTCTGCTCAGACCTTCCATGCACGGCCAAATAGCTACCAGCATGAATGCCTTTTTAGCAGGAATTCAGCAATACAATATCAGTTCGGCCTGGTATTTGGCTAAGCAGGATATTTCTATCGCTGGTGGTATTCAATACCTGCAATATGGCAGTATCACACAAACAGATGTTTCCGGTAATGTCTTAGGTAGCTTTCGTCCGCAGGATTATGTAGTACAGGCGATGGCGTCAAAATCGTATAAACAATATTGGTGGCTAGGTGCTACACTCAAATATGTGCATTCCAATTATGGTGTTTATCGTTCATCAGGTATGGCAGCCGATATTAGTGTGTTGTTTAACGATACAACCCGCTTGTTGCAGGCTGCTTTTTTGGTTAGGAATCTAGGCGCACAAATCAATTCTTACGCACCAGGATCAGCACGAGAAGAAATGCCTTTTGACATACAGTTGGGTATCACCAAAAAATTGGCGCAAGCACCATTGCAGTTTTCTTTAACTGCACATCAATTACAACGGTTTAATATCCATTACAATGATCCGGCTTTTAATGAAGCAGATGGAAATACAGCCAAGCCTTCATTTGGTAGAAAATTAATGAGTCATTTGATTTTGTCTGCACAGTTTTTTCCCGGTGATAAGTTGGAGATTAATACGGGATATAATTTTCTGCGTAGAAATGATTTGAATGTATTCAATGCAACCAATGGATTGAACGGATTTACGATGGGCGTTGGACTCTTATTGAAGCGTGTTCATATTCGTTATGCAACAGGATTTTATCAGCGCAATACTTTTCATCAGTTCTCTATCAATCTGGACAGAAGCGGTAGGGCTTTAGGTTTATAAGGGCAGATACATATCCAGATTTTCGCCGTGATGGACAAACTTGCCCAGCTCAATGAATCCGTTTTTTCGATAGTAAGCAATGGCTTGTTCATTACTGCTTTGAACACCTCCCCATAAAACGAGGGATAGCATACCTGCATTTAGTGCTGTTTGTATCACTGCTTGCAGTAAATGTTTCCCTAAACCCTTGCCTTGCCAATCATCTGCTACAGATGGTGCATAGTTCATGCATACTGCAGCATCGGGCAAGCTATTGTATGCTGCATAGCGTTCAAGATCGTGCGTAAATAAACCTTGTCTGAAAGCTGCATACCCAATAATGCGCTCTTGTTTTGTATCAATAGCAATAAGGCTGCCAAGTGCAGCATCGTGCTGATAGCAATCTAGGATTGCTTCCCTCGTATATCCATGCGGAGCAAATCTTTGCCGCGTTGCAGGAGAAAGGTTGTACAAATAAGCAGACAGGTGCATAGCATCATCTAGACTAAACCGCCTGATTAATATGGGCTGATTAGCAAGACTAATGCGCAGCATCTTGTTCCGGCTTATGCAGGTACTACTTCGTGCAGATATTGCTTTTCTTCCTTGAAGGCTTCACGTGGATGTAATCCCAATAAATCAAACATGCGGTGATCATCTTCAAAGCTGGGGTTGGGCGTAGTGAGTAATTTATCGCCGGCAAAAATGCTGTTCGCGCCAGCCATGAAACAAAGCGCTTGTTCAGCTACACTCATATCTGTTCTACCTGCACTTAAACGCACCATGGTCTTAGGCATCAGGATACGCGCAGTAGCAATCATGCGCACCATGTCCCATACATCTACTTTTCTGTTGTGCTCTAATGGTGTGCCTTTTACAGGAACCAGTGCATTGATGGGCACACTTTCCGGATGCTCAGGCATGGTACATAATGTATGTAGCATCTTGATACGGTCTTCATGTGTTTCACCCAGACCGATGATGCCACCGCAGCAAACAGTTACACCTGCTTTACGAACATGTTCCAATGTTTGTAAACGATCATCATAAGTTCTGGTAGTGATGATCTCGCTATAGTGTTCTTCGCTGGTATCTAAATTGTGGTTGTAAGCATACAAACCGGCATCGGCTAATTTCTTCGCTTGGTCTTCGGTGAGCATGCCCAATGTGCAGCACACTTCCATGCCCATTTCATTTACACCCTTTACCATATCCAGTACGCGATCAAAATCGCGATTATCCCTTACTTCTCTCCAAGCAGCACCCATGCAGAATCGGGTAGAGCCAGCTGCTTTTGCTTTAGCTGCGTACTCCAGCACATCTTCTTTTTTCATCAATGCATGTACATCTACGCCTGTGCTGTAACGCGCAGCTTGCGGACAATAAGCGCAATCTTCAGAGCAGCCACCGGTTTTAATACTCAATAAAGTACATACCTGTACTTCAGCTGTATCATTATACTTTCTGTGCAAGCTTGCTGCACGAAATACCAATTCAAGTAATGGGGTGTTATAGACAGATTGAATTTCTTCAATACTCCAATTATTACGGATATCAGCAGACATAATTTTCATGTTTGATAGAACAAATATAGGTGAGCTTATTCCTCGCTGCCACCTTTGTGCGCGAAATATCTGCGCCATTTATCAATAACGCCCTGCATATCTTCTGGCAATGGTGCTTCAAAATGCATGGGTTCTTTGGTGCGCGGATGTATAAAGCCTAAGGTTCTTGCATGTAAAGCGCATCTCGGACAGATGGCAAAGCAATTGTCCACAAACTGTTTATATTTAGTATAGACAGTGCCTTTCAGGATGCGGTCGCCACCATATTCCCAATCGTTAAATAGCGTGTGGCCAATATGCTTCATGTGCACCCGAATCTGGTGGGTGCGCCCTGTTTCTAAGACACATTCTACCAAACTCACATAGTGGAATCTTTCTAAAACAGTATAATGTGTAATAGCATGTTTCCCTGTTTCACCTTCCGGATAGGCAGCAAACATTTTACGGAACTGATGGTGTCGTGCAATATGTGCATTGATAGTGCCCTGATCTTCTTCCACATTGCCCCAAACCAGTGCAGCATATTTGCGGTTTACTGTGTGGTTGAAAAACTGCTTAGCTAAGTGAGCGGCAGCATCAGCGGTTTTCGCTAATACAATCAATCCTGTGGTATTCTTATCAATTCTGTGTACCAAACCATAACGAGGTAATGATTCCTCATCCAAGTTTGGATTCTGTTGCAGTAAATGCCAAGCCACACCATTCAATAATGTGCCGGTATAATTACCAACCCCGGGATGCACCACCATATTAGGTGGCTTATTAATGACCATAATATCAGCGTCTTCATACACGATATTTAGGTTCATTTGTTCCGGCCTTACTTCAGTATGCTCTGGGTTGATCAGGCTCATGAGCAATATCTCATCGCCTGGGCGAACCTTATAATTGCTCTTAACAATCTTCCCATTTACGGTCAGAAACCCGGCATCAATACCTTGTTGAATCTTGTTACGGGTAGCACCTTCCATGCGCATCTGTACCCATTTATCAATGCGCAAAGGCTCCTGACCTTTATCCACTTTAAAGGTCTTTCGCTCGTATAGTTCTTCGGGCGATTCTTCCAAAAGCCCGTCTTTCTCTTCATCCAGCATGGCGCAAAAGTAAGTGCATTGTTGCAGAGTGTACATTTGCAGCATGCAGGAAGTGATTTTTCAGGATTTAGGCCGCAGGTCATATAAAGAAGTGTGGGATTATCAGGAAAGCTTGTTAAAGCAGAAAGTTGACCTGAAACAGGCTGCATTTCTATCGCCGCAGGCTGATGTGCGACAGGTTGATACCCAACATCATTTGCTCTTTGTAGAGCATCCGCCAGTGTATACATTAGGCAAAAGTGGCAAAGAAGAACACGTGCTAATTAGCGAAGCGGAGAGAGCGGAAAAGGGGATAGAGTATTTTCATATTAACCGAGGCGGTGATATCACTTTTCATGGTCCGGAGCAATTAGTGGGCTATCCCATTTTGGATCTAGACAAATTCAAAACAGACTTGGGTTGGTACCTGCGCAGTTTGGAAGAAGTCATTATCCTTACTATGGCTGATTATGGATTGAAGGGTGCACGCAGTAGTGGTGAGACCGGTGTGTGGTTAGATCCGGATATCAAAGGAAAAGAGCGGAAGATTTGCGCGATGGGCATCAAATGCAGCAGGTGGATCACCATGCATGGCTTTGCATTCAACATCAATACAGATTTACGCTACTTCGATTATATCGTGCCCTGTGGTATTCAAGGTAAAGCTGTAACATCTTTAGAAAAGGAATTAGGAGAGTACATTCCTATGGAAGCAGTGAAGGCAAATCTGTTGCGCCATTTTCAGGCTGTGTTTGATTGTACCATCACTGGAGTGTAATCGTACTCTTTTCTATCAATTCTGTCTCTTCATACAACTCATAATAAAAACTGCCCGCCCGAAGGAAATTGCTTTTATCTACAATCAGCAGAGGTTCTCTGATATTATCCAGTTTCAATAGAATAAGTCCCTGCATATCTTTAAATAAAACAGTAAAACGATAATCTTTAACGGCATTGCCAAGTCGGATGTCAATATGCCCATCAGGATTGATACTGACTCTGCCGCTTGCATTTTTGGTGGGTTTCTCTGGCTTGCTGATCAATAAGATTTCTCCGGGCTCTTTTGCGATAATTTCCAATCTTGGGTTTCTGGCAATAGAATCTCTCCATGCTTTGAAATGATGATCGGGTATTGTTTTGAGGTATTGATCATTCATCCAAATGCGCATCATGCCTTTTTTATCTGGCTCGAAAACCTGATGCAGAGCAGCTTTGGGTATTGTAAAAAAATATTGGTTGCCATTAAGTACATAGAAAACGCGGTAATAGTATTTTCTGAATAAACCCGGCGGACGATCGATAAACCCGTTCTCTGGTAATTGTGGTGAGTTGGTAGAGAAAATAGTCGTAAATCCGGTTTTATTACCGGCTGCCCTTTGCACACTTAGTTGCTTCAGGTTTTTGCCAAAAGGATTTTGCCAGCTGATGCGGTAGCCCCGGCCTGGCAGGGTCTCCAGTGTAAAATCAGGCAGGAATTCCTGTGCCTTAACAGTCATGGAAATGATAAAAGCAGTAATAATGCTAAGAAGAATCCGCATACCCAAATATACAGGTTCAAAAAGGTAGTGTGCCGTTGGGTAGGGAAGCATTACCTTGCAAACCACCTGTATGTATCAGCAGCAGTTTGGATTCCGGCGGGAAAAAATCTTTTTGTATCAAATCCTTCACTGCATAAAATAGCTTTGCTGTGTATACAATATCGCTAGGTAGTTCATCGCTTTGCCACAACTGATGCATGAATTGCAACAACTCAGGCGTGTGTTTCGCAAAACCACCAAAATGATAGTCATGGATTAATTGGATGCGGTGATGTAGCCCTTTCGGTAATAATGCAGCGATCTCTTCCTGCAGGCTTTGATTGTTCTTCATGCTGCTGATACCGATGATTGTTGCAGTATCCTGTGCACCGAGCATCAAGCCCGCTAGTGTAGTGCCTGATCCAACCATGCAAAGGACGTGGGTATACCTCTCTTTTGGAATATGGTTCCAGATGCTTGCTGCACCTTGCACACCCAATTGGCCATAACCACCTTCAGGAATCAGGTATTGATATGGTTGAATTGGATACGCTTTCTTGAGTGCGGCATACTCATTTGGTTCGTGAAAACTGAATTGCGTGCCTAATGCAGCAGCTGTAGTAAGGGTAGTTGTGTTGCTTGGTTGATATGCGCGAATACATGCATGGCAAGATAGGCCGGCCAGCTGACAAGCCAGCGCTGCTGCTGCTATGTGGTTTGAATAAGGTCCGCCAAATGTGATAATCTCAGTAGCACCTGCGGCTTTGGCTGCTTCCAGATAATAGCGCAGTTTGAACCATTTATTGCCACTAATGATCGGATGTAGCTCATCTAAGCGTAAAATATCTGTGTAAATCCCTCTGTTAGAGAGACTTAAGCAGGTATTAATCCTGATATTGTCTACCAAATGGTTCTGCATGGCTATCTTTGCCCGATTGGGAGGCAAAGATGAATCAAACAACGAAACCAACACTGGTAATTCTGGCCGCTGGTATGGCTAGTCGCTACGGAAGCATGAAGCAAACGCAGTCTTTTGGACCAAGTGGCGAAACCATCATGGAATATTCCATTTATGATGCCATTCGTGCAGGATTCGGCAAAGTGGTTTTCATCATTCGAGAAGATTTTGCGGAAAGTTTCAAACAGGCAATTGAGCCCAAGTTTGCGGATAAGATTCAGATTGATTACGTATTTCAAAGTCTGGATAAGTTCACGGAAGGTTGGGCTATTCCTGAAACAAGGGTAAAGCCTTGGGGTACAGGTCATGCATTGCTTTGCTGTAAAGGCAAGGTAAATGAGCCTTTCGCTGTGATCAATGCAGATGATTTTTATGGTCGCGATGCGTTTGCTAAAGCAGCCGACTTTTTAAACAAAGATTGTTCTGAGCAATTGTATAGCATCGTTGGTTATTATCTCAAGAATACATTAAGCGAAAACGGTAGTGTAAGTCGCGGTGTCTGCGAAGTAACACCTGATCAATTACTGCATTCTATTCATGAGCGTACCAAGATTTACCGTAACGAAGAAGGTGAAGTGGTGTACGAAGATGAATCTGGAATTTATCCAGTTCCTGCAAATAGTGCAGTGAGTATGAATTTCTTCTGTTTCCATCCCAATATTCTTGCCTTATGTGAAGAGCAGTTTCAAGCTTTTCTGAAACGTAACTTTAAAGATCCCAAGGCTGAATTTTTTATTCCATTTGTGGTGAATTATTTCATTAACCACCAGCTTGGAAAAGTAAAAGTAGTACCCACCACTGCACAGTGGTTTGGTGTAACATATAAGGAAGATGCACCGGGTGTGCAAGCTAGCATCAATCAATTGGTAGCATCGGAAGAATATCCTCTTAATCTTTGGGCATAGTCACCCAGTATCAAATAAAAAAGGCGCATCATTGATGCGCCTTTTTCTTGATATCTATCTATAGAGATTAATTCTGATTGAAAGCTTTTACTAGAAAAACAAAATCTTCCATTTCCTTCACCTGATTGGTTCTGTTCTTGCCTTTCAGAGAACTATGGGTAGCTACACGTACTTTTTGGAAAGCTGTATCGTCTTTCTTTAAAGCATCTATGAGCTGATAAATATTCTTACTTTTTACAGCAAAAGCAACACCTTCAGCAGTAGCTTGTCTGGTACTCAGGATGCCAACTACTTCACCATTTTTGTTCAGTACAGGTGCTCCAGAACTGCCGGGGTTGGCACTCATCTGTAATTGGAAGCTTACGCTATCACCATTGAAACCGGTTCTTGCACTCAGGTAACCAAGGTTGTAAGAGATTTCATTTCTGGGATAGCCTAAAGTGAAGATTTCTTCACCCAGATCGGCTGTCTGCTTACGAATACCATAGGGCAGGGCGCGGAATGGTTTGAAATCTGCGTCTTCAATCTTCAGGATGGCAATATCCTTATCGGCATCTGTATAAGCAATCACCGCTTTGAATTCATCGCCTTTGCTGTTCACCACCACGGCAGAAGTGCCACGTACTACGTGCGCATTGGTAACGAGATAGCCCTTAGGATCAATGAGGAAGCCTGTACCACCGCCCACCATTTTGGCATCGGCGGGTATTTTACCTTTTACTTCATTGATCAGGTTGCCTTGGTATTGTTGGTTACGCTTGATGACCGCGATATCACGGCTCAATTGTTGAATTTGAGAATGGTTAACGGGAGAGAAGTAGGCAACAAGTCCGCTAATTAGCAAAGCAATACCACCACCCACAGAAGCAGCAATAGCCGTTACGCGGCGGTATTTGTTCCAAAGCTGGATTACTCTGCCTTTGGCAGAAACGGTACCGCCTTCATTGATTTCGCCCTTATTCAGCAGTTGCTGGTGCGCATGCTGTAAAGAGTGCTTCAATGCAGTGCGGTCGGCATAAAAATCCATCTGGTGTAGGAACATATTGTGCTCCACCACCATCTGATCTATCTCAGGTGTCTTTTTGCGCAGATCTTCAAACCAACGTTTTTCCTCTGCGCTCATTTGACCGCTGAGGTATTTTTCGATGGTTTCTAATAGTAAAATATCTTCCATAATCACTTACTCCCCGATATTATATTGTGCGAAGAACAATTTTTTCAAACGCATAAGGCATTTGTATTTCTGATTCTTCGCATTATCTGCGTTGGTGTAGCCAAAGGCTGCAGCTATTTGCTGCATATCCTGCTTTTGCAGGTAAAAAGCCTCCAGCAAGCTTTTGCAGGGTTCGCCTAGGCTGTTTAGCGCCCGGTCCATAATAGCGAACTCGGCATTACGTTTCTCATGAATCTCCAGGTCTTCCTCCACCGGAACAGTCTCATCCAGATTGTCCAGCGTGTTTGAATAGCGGCCAGTCTGCTGTAATCGTTTAAGCCAGAGTCGCCTGCATACGGAATATACATAGGTCTTAATTTGACAGGTTAATACAAATGATTCACTTTGTGCTTTTTCATACAGCGTAATCATTGCCTCCTGAAAAATATCCCTAGCGTCGTCATAAGAACCGTTGTTATTGAGAATGAAAGCTTGTACCATGTTAAAGTTGTCCTTATAAATGGTCTCAATAGCTCTTGAGTCGTTGCTAGCCAGTCCTTTCAGTAATAATTGTTCGTTAGTATCGGCTTTCACTTTCTGCCTATTAATACGGTTCAATGTGGAAAAGTAACCCAAGATAGGCCGAAAAAAAATTTTTCAAAATTTCTGTCTAAACCGGGTTACCTATTGCTGATTCCTGTATTAATAACAAAATTCACTCACAACAAAAGCTCATCAAAATGAAAAAAGTACTTGCCTTACTGGCTATCGCCGGTTTCGTAGCTTGTAACAGTGGCGAAAGCACTGAAGCTAAAACAGATTCTCCTGCTGCTACTGTAGATACAGCTGTAGCTGCTCCAGTTGACACAGCTGCTGCTGCAGTTGATACAACTGCCGCTGCTGACACTACCAAGAAGTAATTTCTCGGTACAGTGCGAAAGGGTTCCTGCTTGCTGCCTTAGGGCGCCGAAAGGCCGGGAACAGTGCGACTAAATATTTTCATATGGCAAGCAATCGTTAGAGGCCGTTCCGTTTCCACGGAAGGGCTTTTTTCTTTTAATACTAACGCTGGTTAGTGTTTCTCCACAAAAAATATTTTACATCATTCAATGTGTTGGCTATATTTGGTTCACCATGCAACAATTCATCCGCAATAGCTGGTTTTATTTTGGTTACTTTTTTTTCTATTTCAACAGAAATGGCCGGGTGGTGCTTGCTACAATCTAAACACAAATTTTAAAGCATACGATCCCGGCCCTAAGCCGGGATTTTTTATTTATGGCATTGAAAGTATCGATACAAGGTTATGAAGGGAGTTTCCATCAGGTAGCTGCCCGCCATTTATTCGGAAAAGATGTGGAAGTATTGCCCTGCGCTACTTTTCGCGAAGTGGTAAAACTGGCATTGGATAAAAAAGCTACTGACTTTGGTTTGATGGCCATTGAAAACTCTCTGGCTGGTAGTATCCTACCCAACTATCATTTGCTGCAGCAAAATAAACTGCAGGTTGTAGGCGAATTGTACCTGCACATTAGCCAGAACCTACTGGTGAACCCGGGTGTGAAGCTGAGTGATATTAAGGAAGTGCATAGTCACCCCATGGCTTTGTTGCAGTGTCTTGATTTTTTAGGCAAGCATTCTTTTAAGTTGGTAGAAACAGAAGACACTGCGTTAAGTGCCAAACACCTGCATCAGCATCGAAGTAAAACAACGGCTGCCATCGCCAGTAAGCTGGCTGCAGAGTTGTATGGGTTGAAAGTGTTGGTACCAGATATTCAAACACAGAAAAACAATATCACCAGATTCTTAGTGCTGCGCAGAGAAAAGGAGGTCATCATTCCTCAAAATGCAGATAAAGCTTCTGTCTATTTTCAAACCAATCATACCAAAGGCATATTGGCCAAAGTGCTGGGTATTATAGCAGAAGGTGGAATTAACCTTAGCAAGCTGCAAAGCATGCCCATTCCAGGTAGCAATTTCAAATATGGTTTTTATGCTGATATGGAGTTTCAGCAAGTAACGCAGTTTGAAGCTGTAATGGAGTTGTTGAAATCAGCTACAAATAATCTCCGTGTATTCGGTATTTACAAAAAAGGAAAACGCATCAAAGGATGAGTATACAGATTCGCACTGCAAAAAGATTAGAAGGTATTGGTGAATACTATTTCTCACAAAAGTTAAGAGAAATCGAATTGCTAAATCAGCAGGGTAAACAAATCATTAATCTGGGTATTGGTAGTCCCGACTTACCACCACACCCTGATGTGATTCGTGTATTACAAGAAGAGAGTGCCAAACCCAACACGCATGCGTATCAATCCTATAAAGGTTCTCCTGTTTTACGCAAGGCGGTGACAGATTGGTATCAGCGTTGGTATAAAGTGTCTTTAGATCCTGAAACAGAAGTTTTACCATTAATAGGTAGTAAAGAAGGCATCATGCATATCTGCATGACCTATCTGAATGATGGTGATCAGGCATTGATTCCTGATCCAGGTTATCCTACCTATAGCAGTGCTGTGAAGTTAGCAGGTGGAGAGCCTGTTCCTTATCACCTGAGTGAAGCGCATGGATGGTTTCCTGATTTTGATTTGCTGGAGCAGATGGACTTGCAAAAAGTAAAAATAATGTGGGTGAATTATCCGCATATGCCTACCGGACAAGTGCCAGATAGCAGCAAGTTTGAAGAGTTGGTCGCATTTGGTAGAAAACACAATATCCTTATCTGCCACGATAATCCCTATAGCTTCATCCTGAATGAACAGCCTACGAGTTTATTAGCTGTTGAAGGAGCGAAAGATGTGGTGTTAGAGTTGAACTCACTCAGTAAGAGTAAAAATATGGCTGGCTGGCGCGTAGGTATGTTGTGTGCTGCCAAAGAAAGAATTAATGAAGTGTTGCGCTTTAAAAGTAATATGGATAGCGGTATGTTTTTGCCTGTGCAATTGGCTGCTGCAAAAGCATTGAGCTTGGATAAGTCCTGGTATGATGAAGTGAATGCAGTGTATGCAGAGCGCAGACAGAAAGTGTTTGAATTATTAGACATGCTGAATTGCAGATACAGTAAAAATCAGGTAGGTATGTTTGTTTGGGCTGCCATACCTGAAGGTGAAGAGAGTGGATATACCTTAAGTGATAAAATCTTGTATGGTGCAAATGTGTTCATTACGCCTGGAGGCATTTTTGGTACAGCAGGAGACCAATATATACGTATTAGTCTTTGCGGAAGTGTGGCATTATTTGAACAAGCGATTGAAAGAATTCAACAATTATGACAGTAACGATAATAGGTACGGGTTTGATAGGCGGCTCTATGGCCATTGCATTGAAAGCGCATGGCTTGGCTGACACCATTATTGGGGTAGATGCCAGTGAAGCGCATGCCGCACGTGCTTTGGAATTGCAGTTGGTGGATCAGGTGCTTCCATTAAGAGAAGCTGTACAAGCAGCAAAGCTGGTGGTGATGGCTGTACCGGTGGATGCAATGAATGAATTGTTGCCACAAGTATTGCAGGTAGCAAATCAACAACAGGTAGTGATGGATGTTGGTTCTACCAAGAAACCTATTTGTCAACTAGCATCAGTTTGTCCTAATGCGCCTCGCTTTGTGGCAACCCACCCAATGTGGGGTACAGAGTTTAGTGGTCCAGATGCGGCGGTGAAAGGTGCATTTAGTGGTAAAGCAACAGTCATTTGTAATAAAGAGCAAAGCGATGCAGATGCAGTAGCATTGGTTGAGAACATCTATCAGCAATTGCAGATGCGCATACTTTACATGACTGCAGAAGCGCATGATGAGCATGTGGCCTATATCAGTCATATTTCGCATATCACTTCATTTGCGTTAGCCAATACGGTATTGGAAAAGGAAAAAGAAGAAGATGCCATTTTCGAACTGGCTAGTGGTGGTTTTGAAAGCACTGTTCGTTTGGCGAAGAGTAGTCCTGCCATGTGGGTGCCTATCTTAATGCAGAATAGAGAAAATGTGTTAGATGTATTAAATGAACACATTTCTCAGCTGCGCAAATTCAAAGCTTGTTTAGAGAAAGAGAATTACGATTATCTACGCGAGTTGATGGAACAAGCCAATACTATTCGAAAAGTACTGAACAGAAACAGTCATTGATACAACAATCAAATACCTTTATATGCAAGCAACCGTTAGTATGAAAGAAAAAGTACAAGCAATCTTATCCAAGGCGCCCATCATCATATCTGGGCCTTGCAGTGCAGAAACAGAGGAACAATTATTGGCCACAGCGCAGCGATTGGCTAATACAGGTAAAATTGATATGCTGCGTGCGGGCATCTGGAAACCCAGAACACGTCCCGGCAGTTTTGAAGGTGTGGGTGTAAAAGGTTTGCCTTGGTTATTACAAGCAAAGAAAATGACCGGATTGCCCATTACTGTAGAAGTAGCTACTGGTAAGCAGGTAGAAGATGCATTGAATTTTGATGTAGATGTATTGTGGGTGGGTGCCAGAACAACTGTGAATCCTTTTTCTGTGCAGGAAGTAGCAGATGCGTTGCGTGGTGTGGATGTGCCAGTTTTAATTAAGAATCCGATTAACCCTGATTTGGAGTTATGGACAGGTGCTGTTGAGCGTATCGCAAAAGCGGGCATCAAAACAGTTGGTTTGATTCACCGTGGATTTAGCTCTTATGGTAATACAGAATACCGTAACGCACCTATGTGGCATTTGGCGATTGAGATGAAGCGTCGTAATCCCGATATGATCATGATCAATGATCCTTCCCATATTTCCGGTAGAAGAGATATTTTGTTGGATGTATCGCAGAAAGCCATTAACCTGGATTTTGATGGATTGATGATTGAATCGCACATTGATCCGGACAATGCCTGGAGTGATGCTAAGCAGCAGGTTACACCGGAGCGTTTGGCTGAGATGCTGGATGAGATTGTTTGGAGAAAGGATGATGTAGATTCAGAAGCTTTTCATGCAGCTTTGGAAAAATTACGCCAGCAGATCAATCATCTTGACGATGAGCTGATGCAATTATTGGGACAAAGAATGAAGATTGCAGAAAATATTGGTCAGTATAAAAAAGACAACAATATCACCATTCTGCAAACTAACCGTTGGAATGAGATTTTGGAGCGCGCATATAAAAAAGGCGATGTGTTGGGTTTGAGTAAAGAGTTTGTTACCAAGTATCTTGATGCAGTACACTTGGAGAGTATCAACCACCAGAACAGAATCATGAACGATTGATCATGCAACAAAAACAATTTCAATTTTCCAGTCAACGCGTCAAATACTATTTTGATGCAGACAGTAAAAGCCTCAAGCAATTCTGCGATCCGGCAAATACCATCCTGATTACGGATGAGCACGTACATGCTGCGCATGGAAAAAAATGGAAAGGCTGGAAAACCATCGTGTTAAAAGCTGGCGAGGAGTATAAGCTGCAACAAACAGCTGATGCGGTGATTGATACGCTGATTGAGATGGAAGCAGATCGTAAAACGATGCTGGTGGGGATTGGTGGAGGTGTTATTACCGATCTTACTGGATACATCGCTGCAATCTATATGCGTGGTATTCCTTTTGGATTTATACCTACTACATTATTGGCGATGGTTGATGCATCTATTGGTGGTAAGAACGGTGTTGATGTAGGCGTGTACAAGAATTTAGTAGGAACAATTCGTCAGCCTGAATTTATTCTCTTCGATACTAGTTTGCTGAAAACCTTACCTGATACAGTATTTCGTGATGGCTTTACAGAAATCATCAAACATGCAGCAATTCTCGATGCGCCCATGTTCAAATGGTTGGAAGCGCATACGCCAAAAAAGTTGCGTAACAATAAAGCTGCTATGAATTGGCTTGTTCAGCGAAATGCTTTGTTGAAGTCTAAGCTTGTTCAGCATGATGAATTTGAGCAGGGCGATCGTAAGCTCTTGAATTTTGGACATACCCTGGGCCACGCTTTAGAAAATCAATATGAATTATCACATGGAGAGGCTGTGGCTATTGGTATGACTTATGCAGCTCATTTCTCCGAACAATATACCGGTTTCAAACAAACAGATCGATTGACAGCTTTATTGACACAGTATGGGTTGCCCACTTATGCAGCTTTTGATGCACAAAAAGTATTTGATGTGTTGAAGCATGACAAGAAGCGTAATCATACCGGTATGCAGTACGTATTATTACAAAAAATTGGTAAAGCGATGATTCAACCCATTGCTTTAACTGAATTGGCACAAATGATTCAAGCAATAAAATGAGGGTTCGTATTCAACCAGGAAATATAGAAGGCGTTATTGTTGCACCAGCATCTAAGAGTGCAATGCAACGCGCCTGTGCGGCTGCTTTATTAGCTAAGGGTATAAGTGTATTGAAGAATCCCGGTAAGAGCAAAGACGATCTAGCTGCTATCGATACTATTCAAAGATTGGGTGCTACAGTAAGCACACTTGAAGACGGTAGTTTAGCTATTCAATCAAATGGTATTGCGCCCAAAGAAGCTGTGGTACATTGCGGCGAGAGTGGATTGGGTATTCGTATGTTCACGCCTTTGATTGCCTTACATGATCAATCCATTCATATTACCGGTGAGGGTAGTCTCACCACAAGGCCGATGGATTTTTTTGATGCGATCTTGCCACAATTGCAAGTAGCTGTACAATCCAATGCTGGGAAATTGCCATTGGTAGTAAAAGGTCCTTTGCAGCCCAAGAATATTGAAGTAGATGGTTCTTTGAGCTCACAGTTTTTAACTGGTCTGATCATGGCTTTCGCTGGCGCCGGTGCTGATGGCGTAACGATTACGGTAAAAGACTTGAAGAGTAAACCCTATATTGATTTAACACTACATGTCTTGTCTGCTTTTAGTGCAAGTGTCACCCATACCAACCACGAGCAATTTCATTTTCATGGAACCAAGAGCACGATTCATCCTGCAAACTTTTCGGTGGAAGGGGATTGGAGTGGGGCTGCATTTTTATTAGTGGCTGGTGCATTGGCAGGGGAGACAATAGTGAAAGGCTTAGATCCTTTTTCTACGCAGGCAGACAAAGCCATTCTGCATGCATTGATGGATGCAGGTGTACGCATGAGTATTGAAGACGGACAAATCACCGTTCGTCCGGGTGAACTGCATGCATTTCAATTTGATGCAACAGATTGTCCAGATTTATTTCCGCCATTGGTAGCCTTAGCGGTGTATTGTCATGGTACATCTGTGATACAAGGCGTATCTCGTTTGGCGCATAAGGAAAGTAATCGTGGACTAACCTTGCAAGAAGAGTTTGGTAAAATGGGTGCTGTGATCAAATTGCAAGATGATTTGATGATTATTGAAGGCGGTAAACCTTTGCATGGTGCAGCAGTGCATTCCAGACATGATCATCGCATCGCAATGGCTTGTGCAGTAGCAGCTTTGAAAGCAGTAGGTGAAACAGTTATTGATAAAGCAGAAGCAATCAATAAGTCTTATCCTGATTTTTATCAGCACTTGCAACACTTAGGTGCGCAGGTGGCTGTAGATGCAGCAAACAATTCATAAGTTTACAAGACAGCAAACCTCATGAATACATTCGGTAAATTATTTCGACTTAGCATATTTGGTGAATCTCATGGTCCCGCAGTAGGTGTTACCATTGATGGTGTTCCTGCTGGTATGCCTTTGCTTAATGATGATTTTATTGTGGATATTGAACGCAGAAAGGGCGGTGTGCAAAAAGGTACTACACCACGACAGGAATCTGATATGCCAATTTTTCAATCAGGTGTTTTCAATGATCGAACAACAGGTGCACCATTAACCATGTTGTTTGAAAATAAGAATACGCGCTCGGGTGATTACGAAAAGCAAAGAGCCATTCCACGTCCAGGTCACGCAGATTTTGTGGCACATCAAAAGTTTGGAGGATTTGAAGATTATAGAGGTGGCGGACATTTTAGCGGAAGGTTGACAGTATGTTTGGTAGGTGCAGGCGTTGTAGCCAAGAAAATATTGCAGGGTGTTTCGGTACAAGCATCCATTCTTTCCATAGCAGGTGAAACTGATCCGGAGAAGGGATTGCAAAAAGCCATTGATGCAAAAGATTCTGTTGGTGGTATTGTTGAATGCCGAGTAACAGGTTTGCCTGCGGGCTTGGGTGAGCCATTTTTTGATTCAGTAGAATCGCTGATCAGTCATGCAGTGTTTGCCATTCCTGCTATTAAAGGAATTGAATTTGGTACTGGTTTTGCTGCAGCGAGTATGTTTGGTAGCGAACACAATGATGCTATTCTCAATGATACTGGTAAAACAAAAACCAATCATGCTGGTGGTATTGTTGGAGGTATCACGAATGGAAATGAATTAGTTTTTCGTGTGGTAGTGAAACCAACTTCTTCCACACCGAAAGAGCAAATCACCTATAATTGGGAGACAGATACGTTGGATACACTTTCGGTAAAAGGCAGACATGATTTGTGTATTGCGTTACGTGTACCTGTTGTATTGGAAGCGGTAACGGCTTGTGTGCTCGTAGATCTAATGTTAATAGAACAACAAATAAAAAGAGTTTGGCATGGCTGATTTGATTTATCATGTTACGACGCAGCAAGCATGGGATGATGCAGTAGCTAAAGGATTTTATGCGGCTGCTTCTCTGGAAATAGAAGGATTTATTCATTGTAGTACAACTGACCAAGTAGCTGGTGTGTTGGAACGATATTACAAGGGTGTAACTAATTTGGTGAAACTGGTGATTGATCCTGATTTGTTGAAAAGCGAATTGAAATTTGAGTTAGCGCCTTCAGTCAATGAATTGTTTCCGCATGTTTTTGGAAACATAAATCTGGATGCGGTTATTGCTATTCAAGCCATCAATTAATTATGCATCAACATACGATTAACGCAAGCATACAACTCATTCCTGTTTCATTAAGCAAGCATGCATATGATTGGGTGGATGAAGCCATCGCCGTTATTCAGCGATCTGGCATCAAACATCAAGTCACTGCATTTGGAACAATCATTGAAGGCAGTTATGCAGAAGTGATGGAGGTGATTCATCAAGTACAAGAACATTTGTTGGCGATAGGGTGTGAAGAATGGATCAGTCAAATTCAAATTCAAATCAGAAAAGACGGACCCATTACCGGTGATACGAAAACAGCCAAGTTTCACTAGCGTGTTAGTCGCTTCATATCCTTAAAGCCCAAATCCATCAATGGAAATCTTTTGGCAGCATCTGGCCAACTATAATGCCACCATTCTGTACTCAGTGAGATAAATCCATGTTTCAGCATTGTTTGCTTTAGCAACTGCCTGTTTTTCAAGACTTGCTCAGGTAGTGCAGTAAAGTCATGATGGGCAGTATCGCTAAAATGATCGAATCCCGTGCCCATATCAAGCCTTTTTCCTGTTTTCAGGTCGTATAAAGTCAAATCAACCGCTGCGCCACGGTTGTGGCCGCTTCCTTTGGCAGGATTGGCGGCATAGCGCTCGTCGGGAACAATAGCCCACATTCGTCTTGTAACCCGATACGGCCGATAGGCATCAAATAGTACAATTCCTAATCCAATGATATTCAGCTCTTTATTTGCCTTGGCTAAGGCGTTGGCTGGTTCTTTTCGCAGGTATACTTCTGGTGATTTGTACAAAATTTGTCGAGTGAAATTATCATAACCTGCATATTTCCAGTCTGTTATGAGATTGGGGATCATGCTTTTAAGCGGAATCATGGCCTGATTGCTGTCCAGTTGGACTAGCTTACGCATTTCTTTGGTTGAGCCAATCACTGGTGGCTTTTGTGGCACGACTTTTGGCAAAGGGGTGCAGCTGGCAGCAATGAAGCTGAGGAAAAGCGTTCGATAGAAAGTTTGTACGATGCGGCTGGCCATGAATCCTTAAATTTAACCAAAGATGAAAAAGTGGATCACGATAGGGCTGTTTTTATTTTTAGTATCTGATAATCAATTGCTTGCAATTGGTTTTAAGCAACCCAAACCGCATGCGCCCATTACTGGAACAGCCAGTTTTTACAGCAAAAAGTTTGAAGGAAGGAAAACAGCAACAGGGGAGCGTTTTCACCATAAAAATTATACAGGTGCTAGTAATCATTTCAAGTTGAACACTTGGGTCAAGGTCACGAACATTAAAACTGGTGCTTTCGTGGTAGTTCGTGTTAATGACAGAATGCACAAAACCATGAAAAAAAAGGGCAGGGTTATAGATCTTACACGCAGCGCTGCTGCTGAAATTGGCATCCTAAGCAAGGGGCTGGCCAAGGTAAGGGTGGAAATAGCTGAAAAGCCATCGCAAACAAGCAATTAGGAATATAAACATATCTTAATTTTCGTCAAATGGTGCTCAGCCATTATTTTTGTACAACTTTTAAAAACCTGAATATGAAGAAACTCATTTTACTATTTGTAGTGGCTGCATTCGCTGCAAGTGGTATTGCGCAAACAACCAATCTCAAAAAGAGGCCTACACTGGGTATCAATTTTATGTTGAAGGACTTTGTTACCCCAGAGCGTATTGCCGCAACATCTCTTTCTTCTGTTTTACAGAACAATCAGTGGCAGAAAATGCGTAACATGACACCTGGTCTGCAGGTGACTTATCAGCAAGGCCTTACTGACCATGTTGATTTCATGGCAAACCTGGGTGGTTCTTTCTTGGATTATCCTTTCTTGTCTAGCGCTGGCGTTAGAAGAACTTTCAGCGATAAATTCTTGCTGGAAGCAGACGCTAACGTGAATGTTAAGCTGTTAACCGACAAACATTTCATAGTTCCTTTTGTATCTGCCGGTCTTGGTGCTTCAATGTACGGTGGTACATATTTCGCAGCTTATGCACCAGTTGGTACTGGTTTGCAGTTTAAGTTAAGCGATGATGCATACTTGATTACTCAGTGGAGATACCACCTGAGAGTTTCAAGTCTTGCTAATTATCATTTCAACTACATGATTGGATTTGCATCTCCAATTACAGACCCTAAGCCTGTAGTAGCTCCTGCACCTCCTCCTCCGCCACCACCACCTCCTCCTCCAGCTGATTCTGATAAGGATGGTATCATTGATGAAAAGGACAAGTGTCCTTCTGTACCTGGCGTAGCTAAGTACGATGGTTGTCCAATTCCTGATACTGATGGTGATGGTATCAACGATGAAAACGATAAGTGTCCAACTGTAAAAGGTTTGGCTAAATACCAGGGTTGTCCAATTCCTGATACCGATAAAGATGGTATCAACGATGAAGAAGACAAGTGTCCAACTGTACCAGGTGTAGCTCGTTACCAGGGCTGTCCAATTCCTGATACGGATGGTGATGGTGTAAACGATGAAGAAGATAAGTGTCCAAAAGTACCTGGCGATAAGGCTAACTACGGTTGTCCTAAGATTGAAGCTAGCGTTAAGTTGAACAATATTCAGTTCAAGACTGGTAGCGCAGTATTGTTGCCAATCGCTCTGAAAGAACTGAAGAAAGTAAATGACTATCTGAAAGCAAACACTGGATTTGATGTTGTTGTAGAAGGTCATACTGATAATGTAGGTAAGCCTGCTAATAACAAAGTATTGTCTCAGAAGCGTGCTCAGTCAGTTGTGAACTATCTCGTTAAACTGGGTACTCCTAAAGAGCGTCTGTCTGCAGTAGGTTACGGTTCTGAGCAGCCTGTAGCTGATAATAAAACAGCTGCTGGTCGTACACAGAACAGAAGAGTTGCCTTCAAGATCAAAGGTTAATTAAAAGCACTTCGATAAAAAAAGCGGATGAATTTCATCCGCTTTTTTATTGTCCCTAACTGAGTAAGATGTGTCGCTTAAAGGATATTCACTTCTCTTTCCAGCGTTATGCTGAATTTGTCTGCAACAGAAGTAATGATTGCCTCTGATAAATCCCATATCTCCTGACCAGTTGCAGATCCATAGTTCACCAATACCAATGCTTGCTTGCTATGGCAGCCAGCGTCATGTTTTCTAAATCCTTTCCAACCACATTGTTCAATAAGCCAGCCTGCAGCAATCTTTATTGCATCTGAACCTGCAGGGTAGGAAGGCATTTGCGGATATTGGCTTTTCAAGCGCTCATATAGGCTTGCATCAATCACCGGATTCTTGAAAAAACTGCCTGCATTACCAATGACAGCAGGGTCTGGTAATTTGCTTTGTCTGATGCGAATCACAGCCGAAGCAACATCTTTAATACTTGGTTGCTGAATACCTGCAGCCAATAATTCTTGTTCTATTGCACCGTAACTGGTGTTGAGTTTAGCTGTTTTGTTTAGTCGAAAAGTTACGGATAGGATAATGTATTGCCCTTTAAGTGCTCTTTTGAATACACTTTCTCTATACCCAAATGCGCACTCTTCATTATTGAAATGCTGTATCGTTTGCTCTTTGATATGATAGGCACTTACTTCAGTAATCAGGTCTTTCACTTCTACACCATAAGCACCAATATTCTGCATAGGTGCTGCACCTACATTACCAGGAATTAAGCTAAGGTTCTCTAACCCCGCATAATTGTTTTCTACGCACCAAGTGACAAAAGAATGCCAGTTAGTACCTGCGTATGCTCGTACATAGTAATGTGCGTCATCTTCACGAATAAGCTCAATACCAGTTAATTCGTTTTTGAGTACAACGCCATCTATGTCTTTTGTCAAAAGAATATTACTACCTCCGCCGAGAATCAATAATTGATTGGTGGATTGTACGCGAGCATCAGCAAGCAGAGATTGCAGTTGTTCAATCTGTTGAAAAGCTGCGAAGTATCTGGCATTGGCTTGAATGCGAAAACTATTGTATGGCAGTAATGAAATATTTTCTTGTAACATATTTACTGCGGGTCTATATCTGGAATGATGTGTACACTTCTGTATACTTTATGCTGAGACAGTATGAGCATTTGTTGTTGAATCAGGTGTTTGCTTTGCTGCAGAAACTGTGCGTCTTTGGGAATCTTCAATAGTACTTCCCAGATATATTGATTTCTAACGCGATTCACAACGGGCTGCGACGGTCCGCTCAAGTATTTTCCTAAGTAAGTATGCAGGCCATTGCAGAAATGATGTGCTGCTTCTTCAGCAATATGTTCATGTTTGTTTTTGAAAACAACCCTGATCAATCTCGAAAAAGGTGGATAGAAAAACTGTTGCCTGCTTTCCAGCTCCGCTGCATACATGCTTTCATACGCATGGGATTGTACAGCTTTCAACACTGGGTGTTGCAAATTACTTGCTTGAATCAGCACTTGTCCATGTGCATTTTTCCTTCCGGCTCTGCCACTCACTTGTTCCATCAAATGGAAGCCTCGTTCATTTACCCTGAAGTCTGTAAAGCTTAACAAACCATCTGCATCAATAATGCCTACGAGATTCACGTGTGCAAAGTCTAAGCCTTTAACCACCATCTGGGTACCAATCAGAATATCAATTTTTTGATCTTCAAATTGCCGGATAATAGTATCATGATCATGCTTGCCTTTTACAGTATCATGATCCATTCTGGCCACTCTTGCATCCGGGAATAACTCTAATACGGCTTCTTCAATTTTCTCTGTTCCAAAATTGCGTTGTACAAATTGATGGCTGCCACAAGCTACACAGGTTTGTATAGGCGGATAGGTGGTGCCACAATAATGACAAGCCAATTTGTGTCTGGCTTTGTGGTAGGTGAGGGTTACATCACAATGTTCTCACTGTGGTATCCAGCCGCAAGTCTGACAGATAAGATAAGGCGCATAACCTCTTCTGTTCTGAAATAAGATCACCTGCTTCTTCTGCGCAAGTGTTTCGGTAATTTTTTCTTGTAATGCCGGACTAATCAATACGGCTTCTGCTTTTCCTTTAAGGAAGGGCTTCATGTCCACTACCTCAATCGTTGGCAATTCACCCTCGCCAAATCTTTCTGTCAGCGACACATATCCATACTTTTCTTGTGCAGCATTAAACCTGCTTTCAATAGAAGGTGTGCCACTACCTAGCAGTACTTTGGCTTTAAATAGATTGGCTAGGAAAATACCTGCATCTCTTGCCTGATATCTTGGTGCAGGATCTTGTTGTTTAAAAGAAGGATCGTGTTCTTCATCTATGATCACCAATCCTAAGTCGGTAAAAGGGAGTAGGGTTGCAGATCTCGCACCAAGCACTACCTTCAATTCATTCTTACAGACCTTATGCCAAATCTCTACTCTTTCGTTATCGTTAAACTTAGAGTGATAAATGCCGATATGTCCACCGAAATGTGCTTCCAGTCTTCGTATAATCTGTGCGGTTAAGGCAATTTCAGGCAGCATGAAAAGAACCTGCTTACCTTGTTGAATCTGCTCTTCAATTAATTGAATATAGATTTGTGTTTTGCCACTACCAGTTATGCCATGTAATAAGCAAACATCTTTGCTTTTGAATGAATGCTGTATTGCTTCCTTGGCTTTTGTCTGTGCTGGCGACAGCTCAAACTGGCTATTGATTTCCGCTTTTGATCGTTGAATTCTATCGATATTTCTGCTAACAACTCTTAATACTTCCTTTTCTATCAAGCCTTTTAACTGTGCGCTATTTGCATTAGCTTTCTTCAGCAAATCACTTTGAGTTACTTCATACTGTGTTTGTTGTAAATGCAAGTACGCAAGGAGTAATTCCATTTGCTTGGGTGCTCTGCTCCAGTTATTAAGTAGATCTTCTAGCTTGGCTTCATCCTTATAAGTGTCGTGTAGTAGAACGTATTTTTCTTTCTTTGGTTTATACCGCTCTTTTAATTCTTCCCACACATAGCAAACATCTTTCTCAATCAGTCGCTTGATTACCGGATATACATGTGTTACTTCAAGTAAGTTCTGCACTTCACTTAACTTCAACTCACGCTTTAACTCCAGTGCTTCAGTTACAATATACTCCTCATCAGTTAATTGATCAGGTGAATAATTGCCACCTTCATTCCATACCAAAATACTTTCGCTGGAGAGTTTAAGGTTAGCAGGTACAGCGGCCTGCATCACTTCGCCTTCACTACACATGTAGTATGCGGCAATCCATTCCCAGAATTGTAATTGTTGTTGATGTACGATTGGATTACTGTCCAATACCTGAATAATTTCCTTGGGTTTAAATCTTTCAGGTGCTTGATGAATCACTTTCTTGACAATACCTGCATATTTTTTCTGCTTACCTAAGACTACTTCAACACGTACGCCGCGTTGCACTTGTTGCTGTAAATGTGCTGGTACAGCCCAAGTATAGTTTTTAGGTAATGCTAGTGGTATGACAACTTCTACAAACAAGTCAGGTATTTGCTCAAAAATACGGCTTAGGCATCAGGATATGTGCGGTATCTGCGTAAGCCGGCGTCCATGACAGCGTAAACTCTTTCTTTTAACAAAGCAATATCTTGTATGGTGTATCCTTTCACGGAAATTTCTTCTAAGAAAACTGTCCTGCATTTACCCGGTGTCATAGCAAAGACGCTACTATAATGCATACGCTCAAGGGTATCAATAAAAAGTATGGGTTTAATTGGCGTTTCTGTTTCAATGGCAATGCGGAATGCACCATCGTAAAAATCCTTCAGTGGCTTTTCTGTAAGATTGAATGTGCCCTCAGGAAAAATGAAAATGGAAATATTGTTGCTTAATGCTGATTTCAAGGCACGAACACTTTTCGCTCTTTTTTCCGGACTTCTTCTGTCTACCAATACAACAGCAGCGCGATAGATCAATCCAAAGATGGGCACTTTTACCATTTCGTATTTGCCCAGTACCCGGTAGGGTTGTTTGATGGCAATAACGATGGGAGGAATGTCCATATAAGAAATATGGTTGGCCACAAAAATGAAGTGTCTTGAAGTATCATGCGGCGCTTCATAAATCTCTTCGTGCCTAACGCCTATGAGCCAAAACCAAATTTGCGCCCACCATTTGCAAAAGAAATAAACCAGGTTACCACCTTTGATTTTCCCAAATGCAAGTGCTACGAAGACGATGGGTATTACATTGATGATTGTAAGGCAAGCGAAGATAATGCCAGCATAGAGGCTATAAATAGCTTTCAGCAATGGTTTCAGGGCATTCATCTGCCGAACTTATGAAAGTTTGTCTAAACTCAGCAGCTTGTAGAAATAATGTTCTGGCCATTGCAGCTGTGGTGAAACAGTATGATGAAAGATACCAAATACGGTACTGCCGCTACCCGACATAGCTGCATATACAGCACCTTGTGCATATAATTGCTCAATGGCTTTGCCGATTTCGGGATAATGTGCTACAATGGGTGCTTCAAAATCATTGATGAGTCTTCCTCGCCATGTATTAGGTGGGTCTTGTATTACGGCTGCACAATCATACTCAGGTAAGCTAGGTTTGATTTGCTGAAATGCCCATCCCGTTGGTACATGAATACCAGGGTTAACGATAGCTATGGAATAAGCGCTTAAATCGAGTTGAACAAGTGTTAGGTCTTCACCTCTGCCTTTGCCGATAGCAGGTGCGTTCACAATAAAAAACGGACAATCTGAACCCAGTTGTAAAGCATAGTTGATTAATTGCGCTTCAGTCAGTTGTAATTGAAACTGCTCATTCAGTAAGCGAAGCGTGAAAGCGCCATCAGCACTGCCGCCACCCATACCAGCACCCATCGGGATTATCTTGTGCAAGTGTAATGCTATTGCTGGAAGATTCGGGAAATCAGCTTTCAGCAGGCGATAGGCTTTTACACAAATATTATCGTCGATATCTCCTGCAACAGCTAAGCCGGTGCTGCATAAAACAACATCCTCTTTCGCATCACGCTGCTGCTGTGGTACAATTTCTAATATGTCTTGAAGTGGAATAGGATAAAATATGGTGGACAGATCATGAAAGCCATCAGTTCTTTTCCTGAGAATATTCAGGCCAAGATTGATTTTAGCATTGGGAAAAACCACCATGATCGGGGTTATTTACGCTTATTGATCTCGTCGCGGATGGCAATGGCACGGATATAGTCCTCCTGCTCAAGTACATCATTCAGCAATTGCTGTAAGTCTTCTAAGCTCATGCTGTGTAAATCTTCCTGCGAAGCACTTGCAGCAGAAGGTTCCTCTACATCGCCGAAGGCTTCTTTCTTCTTTTTACCAGTATTGCCGTCCTCCATTAATATACCCGCACTTTCTAAAATATGTTCATAGGTATAAATGGGGCAACCAAAACGTACGGCTAGTGCCAGTGCATCGCTGGTGCGACTATCAATTTCAACAGTATCATGTTCACTAACGCAAACCAGTTTTGAATAGAAAATACCTTCCTGTAAATCGCTGATGATGATTTCAGTCAATTCCACATTGAAAGCATTCATGAAGTTTTTCATCAAATCGTGGGTAAGGGGCCTGCTAGGTTGCATACGCTCAAGCGCAACAGCAATGGCTTGTGCTTCAAAGCCACCAATAACGATAGGTAGTCTTCTCAGACCATCTACTTCTCCCAGAACCACCGCATAAGAATGCGTTTGCGTGATACTATGGCTCAGGGCCACGATTTCCAATTCTAGCTTCTTCATAAACTGGTGCACGAAATTAGTTGAAAATGCCTCAAAAAGAACAGCTGGTTTTTGATAACTTGGACAACCTTAATGCCAGTTATGAAAAAGTACCTTTTCCTCCTGTTTTCGGTAAGTAGCCTAGTCCTGAGTGCGCAAAAAGCAAGTTCCGTAAGTGTTCCTGCGGCTGAAATGCCTATTACCGGTGTGCAAACCACGGTAACCAAGGGTAGTGTAACCATTGCCGGAAAAAAGATCGATTATACGGCACATACGGGCTATTTGGATCTCGAAAATGATACCGGTAAGCTGCTGGCCAAAATCTTTTTTACGTACTACAAGAAGGATGGGGAGGCTGAAGCCAAAAGACCAGTCACATTTACGTTTAATGGCGGGCCAGGGTCTTCTTCGGTTTGGCTTCACATGGGCGCACTTGGGCCTAGAAGGGTATATCTGAAGGATGATGGAACAGCAACAGCACCCCCTTATGATGTTATTGCCAATGAATTTTCTTGGTTGGATAAGTCTGATCTAGTTTTCATCGATCCGGTGTCTACGGGATTTAGTCGTGCAGCCAATGGCGAAAGTCCGAAGCAGTTCCATGGTTATGTAGAGGACATCCAGTCTGTAGGCAGTTTTATCCGCCATTTTTTGTCCCGCTACGAGCGTTGGGGTTCTCCCAAGTTTTTGGCCGGAGAAAGTTATGGTACTACCAGAGCTGCGGGACTTTCTAAGTTTTTACAAGACAGCTATCGTATTTATATCAATGGTATTTTCCTGATTTCGCCTGTGCTCAATTTTGGAACGAATGATTACTATGTCGGTAATGATTTACCAAGAGCATTGTATATCCCTTCCTATACAGCCGCAGCATGGTACCACAAGAAATTGGCACCAGAGCTTCAGGCCGATTTAAAAAAGGCATTGAAAGAAAGTGAGGCCTTTGCCATCGGTGAGTATGCTTCTGCATTGATCAAAGGTGCTTGGTTGTCTGATGCGGAGAAAGACCGCATTGCACAGAAGATGAGCTATTATACTGGTTTGAGTAAAGAGTATTGTCTGCGTGCCAATCTTCGCGTAGAAGAAAATCGTTTTTACAAAGAGCTGAGAAGAGGGGATGGGTTAACTGTTGGACGCTTAGATGCAAGATTTGTTGGTAGAGATTTGGATGATGCCGGAGAGTTGGTGAGTTATGATCCTTCATTTACGAATATTGATGGTCCGTTTACTTCTGCGATGAATGATTATTTCCAAAAGGAATTGAAGTTTAAGGAGACAAAGCCCTATAATATTTTTGGTAGTGTTTATCCATGGAATTACAACAATGTGCAGAATCAATACCTGAATGTAGCAGAAAGTTTACGCGATGCGATGGCTAAGAATCCTGCTTTAAAAGTCTATGTAGGTTCTGGTTATTACGATTTTGCAACGCCTTATTTTACTGCTCAATATGATATTGCGCACATGTTTTTAAGGCCAGAAGCGCAGAAGAACGTCCGCCATTATTTCTATGAATCTGGCCACATGTATTATATCCATATGCCGTCTATGGTTCAGTTTAAAAAAGATGTGGATAGCTTTTTTGATTGGAGTCTTAAATAGTTCTCAAAAAACATCTTGAGTAATCATCAAGCAGCAGGAAAGCTGTAACTTGTATCTGTTCAGTTAATCCTGCTTTACCTATGCAAGAACCTGCTGCTACTGATAAATTATTGGCGCTGATCAATCACTTGCCGGCTGCGGTCTACCATTGTGCTATTCACGAGGACAAACTGATACTCGATTTTATTAGTGATGGATTTTCAGACATCACCGGTTATCCTGTTGAAAATGTTACTGCGCAAAAAGTGGATGCGTATAGGCGTGTTGTACATCCTGATGATCGCGAGGAGTTGAACTTAATCATTCAGCGAAGCATACAGGCAAGAGAAGATTTTACAGTTGTTTATAGAATTCTTCACCAGAATGGTGGCATCAAGTGGGTAAGGGAAAATGGGAGAATGTACACGGATACGGCTGGCGTGGCGCATTTATTAGGCTATATATTCGACATCACCAATGAACAGCAAGCCGCTGAATTACTGGAGGCCAACAGACAAGAATTGGACTTATTATCTCGTGTTGCCAGAAACACTAGTGACTCTATCATTATCGCAGATGCATCAGGTATCATTGTTTGGGTGAATGAAGCTTTTGAACGTATTTCTGGTTATGCCAAGTCAACTATTATTGGAAAAAAGCTTGGCTATTCTTTAGAGGAACAATCCACACATCAGGAAGTAAGACTGCAGTTGGAAACGGCTATTACAGAAGCCAAACCATTCCAAATTGAGACACAGAGTGTTACTGCATCAGGCAATAAAATTTGGTTAGAGGTAGACATGCAGCCACTATGGGATGAAGCGCACAACCATATTGGCTTTTTGTTGGTGGAGAATGATATCACTGCTAGAAAGCAGGCAGAAGCAGAGCTTGCCGAACAGGAAGCCCGTTATCGGATGTTATTCAGCAATAGTATTGATGGCATTTTGTTACTCAGCGAGCAACATGAAGTGTCTGAAGCGAATGAAGCAGCATGCCAGTTATTGCAATATCAAAGTGGTAGTTTAATTGGAATGCCGCAGGTAGCTATTATTGATGTGAAAGATGAACGCTTTCGGTTTTTCACAGAAGAATTAGAGGATGATGGGAAGGCAAGGGCTGAATTACATTTTATGAGGGCTGATGGAAAATGGATTGAAGCAGACCTTACGGCTTCTAAGTTTTATGATACCGATGCAAGATTGCATTATGTCTATATATTCAGGGATATTACTGCACGGAAGCAGGAGCAACTAAAAATGGAGCAGCTGCTGCGTCGTTTATCACTGGCAACAGGGTCATCCGGAACGGGTATTTGGGAAGTAGATGTACAAACTGGTGCCATTGTTTGGGATGATATGATGTATGTGTTGTTTGGTTATCCTTCTTATTCGCCTACAGCAGCATTCAGTATTTGGAAACAAGCGATGCATCCGGAAGATGCTAACTTAATGATGAAAGTGATTGGAGCGTTGGTGAGTGGAGAAAAAGAAGTAGATAAAGCTTCATTTCGTATTATCAGACCTGATGGTGAAATACGGTATCTCGACTCAAACGCCATTGTACAGCATGATGCTAAAGGACAAGTACAGAAATTGATTGGTACAGTGAGAGATGTGACGGAAAGTGTAGTTTCAGCTCAGCAAATCAAACAGCAGTATACCGCATTAAGAGAGATTGCGTTCGCGCAATCACATGAAGTGCGCAGACATGCAGCCAATATTATTTCTGTGATTGAATTATTGCAATTAGATCCTGGATCTTTGAAAGATACTGATATGATTCAAATGCTGCAGCATAGTGCTACTGAAATGGATAAGCAAATTCGATTGGTCGTTAGTAAGATCAACCAAATGGAGAAAAATCAGTCGAGCTAGACAGCTTATTGTACTAATATACCCGCACTTAATGAGGCGATAATCTTCTTTACACGCAAATCAAGTTTTCTCAGTAATTCTTCGTGGCGTTGAAGCACAGCTTCTTTTTGCTCCATTTTTTGTTTCATAAAAGGGTCTCCCTTTCGATAGCCTTTGTAAACAGCTGTGGCATCAAATCTTTGTCCGGCTTTGATCAATCCTAATTCGTTGATTTGATAGCGCAGACGGTCATTGATCATCATAATGGTGATTGTGAAGCCCCCGTCTACAGAACGATAATCACCTTCTTCGGGATCAACCCGAATAATGCCATTGATGATGGTGGTGCCGCCAATCAGCGTTGATTTACTCGATTGCAGTTTCCAGTTTTTTTGATTGGCAGCCACCCATTTCTCCAGATTAGCAGTTGCTTTTTCCTGATTGATGCTATCGCCAAAAAGGATAATGTCTTCGTAATGAATCATATCGTCTTTGATGGGTAATTCCAGCTTTTGCGCTGATACCAGTAAGTGAAACAAACCGCATATCAGGCTTAGACCAAGCTTCATCAAAAAAGAGGTGTTAGTATGTAATCGCATCTTGCTGTTTTGCTTAATTTGTGTAGGTATGGGCATACTGTTGCTTTATTCGCAGCAGGCCCCATCGTTTAATGATAAATATATGAAACAAATTGTCTTTGCAATACTGCTGCTGATTGGTGCCCAATCCTGTGATTTCATTGGTGCTGAACGTATCAAGGGAAACGGAAATATTGTGACTGTCGACAGAACGATGGAAGATGTCTCCAAGATAAAGCTGTCGGGTAGTTATGAAGTAGAGATTACGCAGGGTAGTGTACCATCACTGCGGATTGAAACAGATGAAAATATTGTTCCACTCATTCAATCAGACATTTCAGAAGGTTGGTTAAATATCAAAACCAAAAAGAATATTAGCATTAGCACTACTAATCAAATTAAAGTGTACCTCACGGTGAGTAGCTTAGAAGCTTTACATGTAGCCGGAAGTGGTAATATCACCGGTAAGGGTAAGTTTACAAAAGGAGAAAAGCTTTCTCTTAAGATAGCCGGTGCGGGTTCTGTAACATTGGATGTGAATACGCCTGAGGTGAAAACAGATATTGCTGGAAGTGGCTCTGTTTATCTTAGTGGTGAAACACGTAAACAGACTATTGATATCGCCGGAAGCGGTGATTATGTAGCTGAACAGCTAAAATCAGAATCAGCTAAGATTGATATTGCTGGTTCTGGTGATGTGAAAGTTTTTGCTGATGATGCAATTGATATACGCATTGCTGGTAGTGGCAACGTGTATTACAAAGGAAACGCCTCCGTTAATCAAAAGATACTCGGAGGCGGTAAGATTGTTAAGCTGGATTAATTACTGCAATAATCTGTAAACAGGATAACGTAAGTGTGCAGGCTCGTAGTAAGGAGAGTTCTTGTACACGAAGTCCAATTGTGCATTGGCATTGGCCGCAAACTTGGGATCAGCTTGTTTCTTTTCTTCCAACTGCTTTCTAAGATTGGGATTTTTATTCAGCCATTCAGCTGCTACATCTTCCCAGCGATAAGCACTGTAGCCCTCTTTTTGTTGCAGAATGGCATCGAAGAAATTCCAGCTGAAATAGCTGTCATCCATTGTTGGTTCTAACACTTCCACCAAAAAGCGATCAGCTCTTTGTCCGGTTGGAATGAGGTAGTCTCCTTTAAGGAAACGAATTTGCTGCTGGCTAGTGCTGAGCTTTATATCGCCTTGGCGATAGTGTTTCTCAAACACGCGTGTGGAGGTTTTATACTCTTCAATACGATAGGCTTCTACTGTGATAGTCGTGTCTTTTTCCAGTGGCTTCATGTCTACTTTGTTCAGCTTAAGCAGATCAATTACGGTATGCCAGCCTTGCGGAATGAGGTAGGCTTTGGGTTTATTGATTGGCTTTATTCCGTTGAAATAGTTGAAGAATTTTACCTGCTTGTCAAATGGTTGGCTGCGATCGTAGAATAGTCGCTCCATGCCAGTTACTTCACTCGTTTTACGACCTGCTTGATATCCCAAGAAGCGTATAAAGTCGTGACGTGCTGTATCTTTCTGCCAAGTTGTAGCAAAGCTGTTTTGTTTTTTTACAGCTTCGATAGAAGCAGCTCTTTTTGCTTTAATGGTAGTAGCATGTTTTGCACCTTCTTCAATCATGGTTTGCATCAATGCATAAGTTGCTTTTACACGCTGCGGGAAAGGCTTCAGCATATGTGTTTCCGGCACAAAGCCCATGGTTTGAAACAGCGCAGCATAGCCACTGCTATATCTTGGCGCATCATAAAATGCATCCCAGCCTCTGTCGGGGTTAGCACCGAAAAAGTTTACATATGGGCACATCGGCCATTGCTTGGCTTCCATGCTTTTGTACAATGCAGGTTCAAAAATATCATGCAAGAAGTCGCCTATTGGTCCGCCTAGTTTATCATGTTGCGTTGTCAGTAAAGTCATGGTGTGTTGGTAATCTGCACCATCACTCACATGATTATCCATGAATAGATCAGGATTCATGAATTGAAAGATTTCTACGAAAGCCTTGGCATTACGTGAGTCTGATTTAATGAAATCTCGGTTCAGATCCAGATTCTGCGCATTACCTCTGAAACCATAGCTGATGGGGCCGTCCTGATTTACGCGTGAAAAGCTGTTTCGATTCAGTGAGCCGCCAATATTGTAGATGGGAATGATGCCGATAGCGAGATTATCCGGCATGCTTAGTTTGCCTGTTACCAAGTCGCGTAACAACATCATGCTGGCATCAATACCGTCCGGCTCGCCAGGGTGAATGCCATTATTGATGAGCAATACAACCTTACCAGCTTTATGCCAAATCGCCGGATCTTGTACTTTTCCTTTACTATATAAAACTAGGTGCAAAGGATAGCCCGCATCAGTATTGCCAAAGGTTTTGATGGTGATGCCGGTATATGTTTTTGCTAATGCCTGATACCATTGAATGGTTTGCGCATATGTGGCTGTTTCCTTGCCGCCTGATTGTTCAAAAACAGTGGTATGTTTCTGGGCACCCACGTGCATGAACAATAACAGAAAAGGTAGGAATATGATTTTTTTCATTACTTTAAGCTTAATTTGGGGGACAAATTAACGATGGAAAGTCATAACCGGATATTATTGATAGAAGACGAAAAGATTTTTAATGAGGTGGTTAAGTCTCAACTCACTAAAAATGGCTTCAATGTAGACAGCGTACTGAATGCAGAAGAAGGGGAGCTGTTATTCAAGAAGCACAAATACGACCTCGTCCTTTTAGATATTTACCTGCCCGGAGAAAATGGATTCCAGTTATGTAAAAAGTTCCGTGATATCAATCCCGCTGTGCCTATTCTTATGTTTTCTTCACAAGGCGATGTGAACCATAAGCTGGATGCATTTAGCCTTGGAGCTGATGATTATATCGTAAAGCCCTTCCACATCAATGAGCTGATTGCACGCATGAAAGTGTTCATCAAGCGTTCGTTGAGTGCTGTGCAGGAGAACGAGATTGAACAATTAGAAGTGGAAGACCTCTCTATTGATTTAAAACATAAAATTGTCAAAAGGGCTGGAACTGAAATTGCGCTTACAGCAAAAGAATTCGGTTTACTCGTTTTATTGGCAAAGAATAACGGAGCGGTGGTTTCTAAACAGGAGATTTTGGAGAAAGTATGGGACCTGAGTTTTGATACAGGCACCAACTCCATTGAAGTATACATCAATTTCCTTCGTAACAAATTAGATAAGCCCTTCGAGCATAAGCTTATCCATACCAAGCCCGGCTTCGGCTATTTCCTCAAAAAGAAAGAGGCATAAAAAAACCGACCTATTGGCCGGTTGAATATGTTTATCAACAACTTGACTTGATTAAGCAGTTTTCTTAGCGAGCTTGCTCTTCAGATTGGCTGCTTTGTTCTTGTGGATAATACCACGCTTAGCCAACTTGTCGATCATGGATACCACGGTAGGCAATTGCTCACCGTATGCATTACCATCGGTCGTAGCTTTCAGGTCACGAATGGCATTACGGGTAGTTTTGCCATAGTAACGGTTACGGTCACGACGCTTGGCAGCTTGTCTGGTATCTTTTTTGGTAGCCTTATGGTTTGCCATGTTCTAATTTTTCAGGACGGCAAAGGTAAGGGCAAAAGCCATATCGGCAAAATCCTACACTAAAAAAGTGGAAAAATCCCTTTTATCTTGGTTTTTGCATATGAGAGGCCCTCAAAATCAGCCTGATTGAGTCAAAATTGGGTAAAAAAGAAATGTTCAAACAGGCAGGCTATAATTATCCCGAAATGTCAAAAAACATACCCAATCAGGCCATTTTTGACTGAGTTTCGAGCCTGATTTTCACCGATATTTGCCACCATTTTAAGAATCAGCCGAACAATATTTGCCGCATGAAGGACTTCTCCTACATCACGAACTCGCATCCGTCGTTTATTGAAAATTTGTACCAAGACTTTGTCAAGGACCCCAATAGCGTTGACCCAGACCTGAAGAAATTCTTTGAGGGCTTCGATTTTGCGGTGTCTAACGGCAGCGCTACTCCTGTAGCAACTACTCCATCGGGCGATGGTGCAGCTGTTGCAAAAGAGTTCAGTGTGTATCAGCTGATTGATGCGTATCGTAAGAAAGCACACTTAATTTCTAACACCAATCCAATCCGCCCGCGCAAAGACCGTCAAGCGAATTTGGAGTTGAAATATTTTGGTTTATCAGATGCTGATTTGAATACCAATTTTCAAGCTGGTCAGTTCATTGGCATGCCGGGTGCAAGCTTGAAGTCGATTATCGCAAGACTGAAAAAAGTTTATGCAGGTACAGTAGGTATTGAAACGAGTTATATCAACAATCCTGAGCGTGCGGCTTGGTTGCAGGAAGCAGTGGAAGAAAAATTATGGCAACCTGTTCCTCTGGAGCAAAAGCGCAGAATTCTGGAGAAGTTGAATCAGGGTGTGTTGTTCGAAAAATTCCTGCATACCAAATACATTGGTCAGAAAAGATTTTCACTGGAAGGTGGTGAAACGATGATTCCTGCATTGGATGCCATCATCAATACTGCTGCTAATAATGATGTAAAGGAAGTGGTGATTGGTATGGCGCACCGCGGCCGCTTGAATGTGTTGGCCAATATCATGGGTAAGACTTACGAACAAATCTTCAGCGAGTTTGAAGCTACTGCTGTCCCTGATACCACTATGGGTAGCGGTGATGTGAAATACCACATGGGCTACAGTGCAGAAGTGATTACACCTGAAGGAAAAGATATTTACCTCAAACTCACACCTAACCCTTCGCACTTAGAAGCGGTTGATCCTGTAGTAGTAGGTTTTGCACGTGCTAAGGCAGATGTGATGTACGATAGCAACTTCGATCAGGTATTACCTATCCTGATCCACGGAGATGCTTCTATCGCTGGTCAGGGTATAGTATACGAAGTATTACAGATGAGCCACCTGCGTGGTTATTATACTGGTGGTACTATGCACTTGGTCATTAATAACCAGATTGGTTTTACTACTGATTTTGATGATGCACGTAGTGCTGATTATTGTACTTCACTGGCTGCGATGATTCAAGCACCTGTATTACACGTAAATGGTGATGATGCAGAAGCCATGGTGAAAGCCGTACAAATTGCTACAGAATATCGTCAGAAATTCAATGCAGATATTTTCATCGATATGTTGTGCTATCGTCGTCACGGTCATAACGAAGGCGATGATCCCAAATACACACAGCCCCAGCTGTACAGCATGATTGATCAGCACCACAATCCAAGAGAAGCGTATACGCAGTATCTGCTGGAGAATGGTGAACCTGCTGCCAGAGAGTTGGCCAAGGAAATGGAAAAGAAATTCTGGTCTGATCTACAAGAGCGTTTGGATGAAGTGAAGCAGAACCCATTGCCTTATCATTATCAGCAGCCGGAATTGTGGTGGAAGAGTTTGCGTAAGGCCAAGCCGGAAGATTTTCTGCGTTCACCTGAGACAGGTATTGGCAAAGAAAAAGTAGAGCAGTTGTTCCGCGGTATGATGCAGTGGCCGGAAGGTTTCAAGCCATTGAAAAAAGTGGAAAAGCTGGTGCAGGATAAAGTGAAGCTGTATGAGACAGAGCAGAAGATTGATTGGGCAACAGCTGAACTGATGGCCTATGGTTCTTTCCTGGTTGAAGGAAAGATTGTGCGTATGAGCGGACAAGATGTGCAACGTGGTACATTCTCTCACCGTCACGCTGTGATTCGTGATGAGCAAACCAATAAAGGCCACAATCGACTGAATCATTTTACAGAAGATCAAGCCAAGTTTAGAATTTATAACTCTTTATTAAGTGAATACGGTGTATTGGGTTTTGAATATGGTTATGCCATGGCCAATCCTAATGCATTGGTGATTTGGGAAGCACAGTTTGGTGATTTCTCCAACGGTGCACAAACCATGATTGATCAGTTCATTGCTGCTGGTGAGCAAAAATGGCAGCGTATGAATGGTGTGGTAATGTTGTTGCCACATGGTTATGAAGGTCAAGGTCCGGAACATAGTTCTGCTCGTCTAGAGCGTTTCCTGCAATTGTGTGCAGAGCTCAACATGATTGTTACTAATATTACTACTGCAGCTAACTTATTCCATGCGTTGCGCAGACAGTTGGTTTGGGATTTCCGTAAGCCGCTGATTAACTTCTCACCAAAAGCCAACCTGCGTCACCCGGGCAGTTACAGTCCTGTAGAAGAATTTGTAACAGGTCAGTTCCGCGAAGTGATTGATGATGCACAAGCTGATCCAGCAGAAGTGAAGAAAGTGTTGTTCTGTTCTGGTAAGCTCTATTTTGAATTAGCTGAGAAAAAGCAAAAAGAGAATCGTACTGACGTAGCGATTGTGCGTGTGGAACAATTGTACCCGCTGCCTGAGAATCAGTTACTGGAATTGTATAGAAAGTATAGCAAAGCCACTTGGTTCTGGGTACAGGAAGAACCATTGAACATGGGTGCAGCATCATTCTTGCAGATGAATCTGAAGAGCATTAACTATGGTGTGATTAGCCGTAACGCTAGTGCAGCTACTGCAACCGGTTATGCCAAAGTACATGCGAAAGAACAGCATGAAATTATTGAAACAGCATTCAGCATTTAATATCCATCCGAAACAAACGCATTATGATAGAGATTAAAGTTCCAACCGTAGGTGAATCGATCAATGAAGTAACCCTGTTGAAGTGGGTGAAGAAAGATGGAGAGTGGGTAGAGCGTGATGAAGTGATTGCAGAACTGGAAAGTGAGAAAGCCACTTTTGAAGTGAACGCTGAAAAAGCAGGTATCCTCAAGACCAATGGTCAGGAAGGTGATACATTGAATATTGGTGATCTGTTGGCTAGCATTGATGAAACTGCTGAGCGTCCTGCGGCAGCGGCTGCACCAGCACCCGAAGCACCTAAAGCAGCTGCACCAGCTGCCAGCCAAGCACCAGTAACTGCAGTAAGCAATGATATCAAAGCAACACCTGTTGCTTCAGCGATCATTGCAGATAAGAAAGTTGATCCTACCAGTATTACACCTTCTGGTGTGGGTGGTAAGATCATGAAAAGCGATGTATTGGAAGCATTGAATAATCCCGGCAAGAAAGCTTTTGAAGGTCAGACCCTATTTAGCCGCAATGCGCGCAAAGAGAAGATGAGTAACCTGCGCAAAACCATCAGCCGTCGTCTGGTGGAAGCCAAGAACACCACGGCCATGCTCACTACTTTCAATGAAGTGGACATGACACGTATCATGGAATTGCGCAAAGTGCATAAGGATAAATTCAAAGAAGCACATGGTGTGACCCTAGGCTTTATGAGTTTCTTTGCTAAAGCATGTGCCATTGCCTTGGGTGAGTGGCCTGCAGTAAATGCCTACATCGATGGTGATTCTCTGATTTATCATGATTATGCAGACATCAGCATCGCGGTAAGTACGCCAAGAGGCTTGACTGTTCCAGTGATTCGTAACGTGGAAAGCCTCAGCATGGCAGATATTGAGAAAAAAGTATTGGAACTGGCTGGTAAGGCAAGAGACAATAAATTAACGACTGAAGATTTAACAGGCGGCACATTTACGATTACCAACGGTGGTGTGTTTGGCAGCTTAATGAGTACGCCGATTATAAATATTCCGCAGAGCGCGATTCTGGGTATGCACAAAATTCAGGAGCGTCCAATGGCGGTAAATGGTAAAGTAGAGATTCGCCCGATGATGTATCTGGCATTGAGCTATGATCACCGCATCATTGATGGAAGAGAGAGTGTTAGCTTCCTCGTTCGTGTAAAAGAATTGCTGGAAAATCCAGAGCTCTTGTTGGCTGGTAAGGATCCGGTGAAACTCTTGTTAGAACTCTAATCACAATAATAGAAAGTCTCCCAAGCGGAGACTTTTTTATTTGATACCTTGGCAATATGAAAGCAAGGCTGGATAGTTACCTACAAATGTCTTTATCGTTGATTGAGCGATATGATGGGGCTATGCCATTAGCAGCTTTCCTAAAGCAATATTTTGCGCAGCATAAAAAGCATGGTTCAAGAGATCGAAAGCTGATTGGCCATCTTTGTTATACCTATTATCGTTTAGGTAAGTGTGATGATGCTAATAAGCATCAAAGATTACTGTTGGGTTTATTTTTATGTGAATCGGCAGATAGTCAGTGGATAGTTTGTCTACCGGAGGATTGGCAACAACTGATGCAAGTTTCTTTGGCAGATAAGCTTACGCATCTACAAAAAAAGCAGCTGAATATAACAGCTGCAGATATTTTTCCATGGATCAATGAACTATCAACCGGCATTGATCAAGAAGCTTTTGTGTGGCAGCATCTACAGCAGCCTGATTTGTTTTTACGTGTGCGTCCTGGTAGGATGAAAAAAGTAGTGGAGACACTTAACAGTAACGCTATTGTATTTAAAGCAGAAGATAATTGTTTACGTATCGCGAATGGTACCAAAATAGATCAGCTATTAACCATCAATAAAGATATAGTTGTTCAGGATCGTAGTTCGCAGCAGGTTGCCCAACTGTTTACATATTTTCAAGAAGCAGGGGTGAAGCGAGTTTGGGATTGCTGTGCAGCCAGTGGTGGTAAATCCATTTTATTGATGGATACATTGCCGAGCGTTCAACTTTCAGTTTCTGACATACGTGCAACTATCATACACAATCTGCGACAGCGTTTTGCAGAAGCGGGTATTACGCAGTTTCAATCTTTCTTGGCTGACTTATCTCAGCCATTACCAGTAAAGCAGCAATACGATGCCATTATCTGTGATGTGCCTTGCAGTGGCAGTGGTACCTGGGGTAGAACACCGGAGCAGCTCAGCTTTTTCGATACAGTAGAGATCAATCGATACGCACAATTGCAGGCAACCATTGCTGGTAATGCTATTCCGCATGTAAAGCAAGGTGGTTATTTGCTGTACATCACTTGCTCCGTGTTTGCTGCTGAGAATGAGCACAATGTCAAAAAGCTTCTTGAGCAGCATTCCTTACAGCTGATCACACAACAAGTGATCACGGGTTATCAGCACAAAGCTGATACGATGTTTGCAGCTTTATTGCAGAAAGCTTAAGTGTTTAAGTATTCTTGAAATAAATCGATATACCTGCTTACATGATAGCCATCCATCAAAGCATGGTGAGCATGCACCGACATAGGCATGATGCGCTTGCCACTTTGTTCCGTCATTTTACCAAAGGAAATTTTTGGAATAGATTCCTTGAAAGCAAAACTTCTAGCATGCGATAAGCTGGTGAACTTAATCCATGGTATGGAAGAATAGTGAATCACATTTTCATTGGAATTCGCTGGTACCAATCCGGTTGAAGCTTGTACACGTGCAACTTCTTTAGAAGCTGCTTCTAAGAACGTGGTGAAGTCTTGATGATAATCTATATACGAGAAACCAAAAGTGCCGTCGGGTCTGTTGATGGTGGGTGAAGCATGTACCTGATCATACACAATTACCTGATCACCATCAATTCTGTATTTAAAATTGTCAACTGCATTCGCCGCTTTTAGTGATTGGTAGAGATAGTATAGAAAAAAAGAAATGCCTTGTGCTTTTGCATTTGCATAGGCTTTGGTTACATCTACTTCCACTGTAATGCCAAAAAAAGGCTCATCAAATTGTTTGAAGAAAACGAACTGATCTTTCCTTTCCCATTGATCAATATTCAAATAATGGTTCATGGTTGTAGCAATGGAAGTACGTCAGTAATGGTGTTCACTTGATGATAGCGTGGATTATCCATATTCACTTCAGCTGTTTCCAAAGCCCAAGTGGTATGATAGGGCACATGTATGCCATAGCCACCCAATTCTAACACAGGCAGTACATCTGATTTCACAGAATTGCCAATCATCATGAATTCCTCAGGTTGTATATCTAAGTGGTGAATTAGTTTTTGATAATCAGCAGCTCTTTTTTCCGACATGATTTCTATGTGGTGGAAATAATGTTCGAGTCCGGATTTCATCAGCTTTCTTTCCTGATCCAACAAATCACCTTTGGTGGCAACCACTAGTTTGTATTGGCCTTGTAAAGCTTGCAATACGATTTCTACGCCATCCAACAATTCAATAGGGCGGTTAATCATTTCCTGTCCAAGTGCAATGATGGTTTCGATGGTATCAAGAGAGATTTTCTTTTCTGACACTTCTAAAGCCGTTTCAATCATCGACAGCATGAACCCTTTGATACCGTAACCATAGAGTGGTAGGTTCTTGATCTCATTTTTTAGCAATACTTTTTCTACACTATGGTGCGGTAGAAAATTTTCTAGTAGGCCCGCAAATTTTTCTTCTGTTTCGCGGAAGTAAGGTTCGTTTACCCAAAGGGTATCGTCTGCATCAAATGCAATGACTTTGATGTGCTGCATGTATCAAATGTAGGAAAAGGCGGCTTAGGATTGCTTGAGGCTACCGTACTGAATCACACCGCCACCAATCACATCGTCGCCATCATAAAATACCGCGCTCTGTCCGGGTGCAATACTTTTTACATTTTCGTAAAAGCGCACTCGAACACCATTGTTATCTGTGTAGAGATTACTCAATGCGCCACCGTCTTTATAGCGAATTTTGGTAATGGCTTCCATGCCATCCGTGATACCATCGTATTTAATCCAGTTAATCTTGGTTACCAGCATTTCATTCTGTGCCAGATCATCTTCATCACCCAGCACAACTGTATTGGTATCAGGATTAATAGCAGTTACATACGCAGGTTTACCTAATGCGATATCCAAGCCTTTGCGCTGACCAATGGTATAAAAAGGGTAGCCCTTATGTTGACCTAATTTCTTACCAGTTTTATCTACGAACCAACCACCAGCAACTTGTTCTTCCAGCCCATCAACGCGTCTTTTTAGGAAGCCGCGATAATCATTGTCTGGTACAAAACAGATTTCATAGCTCTCGCTTTTCTTGGCCAGTTCAGGATAGCCCATATCGAGTGCCATTTGGCGAATCTGCGTTTTATGATACTTGCCCAAAGGCATGATGGTTCTACTTAACAAGTCTTGTTGCAAGCCCCACAATACATAACTCTGGTCTTTCGTAGCATCCAAACCTTTGCTGATGTAAAAGCGACCATTATCATGTTGCGCAACAGACGCGTAGTGACCAGTTGCAATAAAATCACAACCCAAAGCATCAGCACGCTTGAGCAATGCACGCCATTTGATGTGCGTGTTGCACATTACACAAGGGTTTGGGGTTCTTCCTGCCAAGTATTCGTCTACGAAATTCTCAATCACGAAATCACCAAACTCTTCGCGGATATCTAAAATGAAATGGGGAAAGCCATGTTGCACTGCTGCCATGCGTGCATCATTGAAACTATCCACGTTGCAACAGCCGGTTTCTTTTTTGCTGGTACCACCGCCGCTGGTGGCATAATCCCATGTTTTCATGGTAATACCCACCACTTCATATCCTTCGTGGTGTAACATGAGTGCCGTAACGGTACTATCAATACCGCCACTCATCGCTACCAGCACTTTTCCTTTACGGCTCATGTTGAATAAATTTCAGGCAAAATTAGCACAAGGGCAGGGAATTCCGTTTCTGGGGATTGATGGCAAAACGCTCAAAATCTTACGAAAAGCGAAATTTAGACGTCTACAGCCACCAATTTGAAGGTGTTGCTCCAGCCATCGTACACAAAACTGCAGAAGCGTAAAACGTCTCTGCCGATAATGCCATCATAAGGGGAGTTGGCATAATTGCCCTCTACCACATCAATGGGTAAAGCCTTATCCTGAAAGATCGGTATGTATAAAATGGTGCGATAAATCTTCAATGCATGCAGTCCGCCAACACCATCTACGGTGGCGTCATCCTTGTAGGGACTGAGTTTCAGCTGACGAATAAAATGCTGGTCGAGGCCAGAAACATTGGAGCCTGTATCAATCAACAACCTTACTTTACAGTAGGTGTTGATCGCATTGAAGTTTTTTGTGCTCAGAAATGAATCTTCATCTGTGTGCACTTCCGCTTCAACGATCGGGCCATGATCTTGTAAAGTGGGTATGGTTAATTGTAATCCGTGCATATATCTAATTTACGGTATCTCTTTCATAACTCATTGATTTTTAATTGTTCATGTAATTAGTAAGAATATCTCAACAAAATATTCATCCCTTTTCAGCAATTCTTGCAGCAATGATGAATTTTCTTAATTTCCATCTCCTTATTATTGACAACTATTTACAGTATTAAAAAGATGTACTTATGATCAAACTACAAGTAATTGGCAACCTCGGCAAAGACGCCATCGTCAACAACGTGAACGGCAAAAATGTGATCAACTTCAATGTGGCACATACAGAGCGATACAAAGATGCACAAGGCAACCAGAAGGATAGAACTACTTGGGTGGAATGTGCTTATTGGACAGAGCGTACAGGTATTGCGCCTTACCTGAAGAAGGGTACGCAAGTGTATTTAGAGGGTGCGCCAGATGTGCGTACTTACACAACACAAGATGGTCGTAATGGTGCTTCACTGACCGTGCGTATTTCCAATATTCAATTGTTGGGTAGCAGATCTGGCGGTGAGAATACGGGTGGTGGCTATAATGCTGGCTCAACCGGTTATAGCAACAATAATAGCAATTACAACAGCGGCAGCAACAATAATAGCTATGCTTCAGCGCCTGCGCCTGCAGCATCAGACATTACAGAACCTTTGGATGATCTTCCATTCTAAGCAATGGTTAGTAAGCAAGGTCCCGCACATGCGGGACTTTTTTATTTTACCTTCGGCAGCAATATTGACAGACAGATGATGACACAGGAAGTGAAGCGTTCATATGCACAACTCAAAGCGTTTGCACAAAATATATTTACATCTATTGGATGCAGTGAATCAGATGCAGCATTAGCTGCAGATGCATTGGTAGCTGCTGATCTGCGTGGTATTGATAGCCATGGTGTAGCAAGGCTGAGTGGTTATGTGCGATTGTGGGAGAGCAAGCGAATTAATCCAACACCAGATATTCGTATCATACATGAAACGCCTTCTACCGCTGTTGTAGATGGTGATGCAGGTTTGGGATTGGTGGTTGCGCCCCAAGCCATGAAGATTGCCATTGAAAAAGCCAAGCAGGTGGGCACAGGTTGGGTGAGTGTACAAAACAGCAATCATTTTGGCATTGCGGGTTATCATGCAATGCTCGCTTTAGAACATGATATGATTGGCATGGCCATGACCAATGCAAGTGCTTTGGTAGCTCCAACATTCTCAACAGAAAGAATGCTGGGTACGAATCCCATAGCAGTTGCAATACCTGCAGGAGAACAACCTGCTTTTGTTGCTGATTTTGCCACGACCACTGCTGCCAATGGCAAGCTGGAAATATTGCAACGCAAAAATGCAGAAGCGCCTTTGGGTTGGGTACAGGATGTGCAAGGTGCGCCAAGTACTGATGCCAATATCTTGAAACAACAAGGTGCATTATTACCATTGGGCTCAGATCGGGATCATGGTAGTCATAAGGGATATGCGTTGGGTAGCATTGTAGACATTTTCTCTGCAGTACTTAGTGGTGCTAGTTATGGTCCATGGGCACCGCCTTTCCCAGCTTATGTACCTATGCCGGAGAATATGCCGGGCAAGGGCTTGGGTCATTTCTTTGGTGCCATGCGTATTGATGCGTTCAGGCCTGCTGCTGACTTTAAATACCATATGGATAACTGGATACAGCGTTTTCGTGATGCCAAACCTGCTGCCGGACAAACACGCGTATTGGTTCCGGGCGACCCCGAGCGGGAGATAGCTGCAGAAAGAATGCAAGCGGGTATACCGCTGGTAGAGTCCGTGGCCAAAGATTTGACCGAATTAGGACAAAAATTCGGTGTCGACTTTTAACTTCGCCATCGCTTGCCATTCACCATTTAAACGGAACGTATGAAAATCATGAAGTTTGGCGGTACCAGTGTTGGTAAGCCGGAAAGGATGCATCAGGTAGCCTCGCTAATCACCAGAGATGCTGATGCGAAAATCGTTGTGCTGAGTGCGCTCAGTGGTACTACCAATGCCTTGGTAGATATCAGCAATAGTTTGAGTAATAGCGACCGTACTGCTGCCAAACAGAAGATTGATGCGTTGGAAGCGCATTACAGAAATTTCATTCCCGCATTGGTGCAGCAAGAAGCGATGCGTGCGAAAGCAAATGCCATCGTCAGTGAGCATTTTGAATTTCTGAATATCATTCTCAAAATTTCTTTTAGTGAAGCACTGAATAAAGATATTCTCGCGCAAGGTGAATTGATGAGTACCAAGCTCTTTAGTGTGTATTTAGAAGAGATTGGCGTAGCGCACGTTTTACTGCCGGCGTTGGAGTTCATGAGTATTGATCAGTATGAAGAGCCACAGCTGCAACAAATTAGAATCAAGCTGACTGAATTACTGAAGCAGCATAGTCATATCAAGATGTTCATCACACAAGGCTATATCTGTCGCAACGCACGTGGTGAAGTTGATAATCTCAAGCGTGGTGGTAGCGATTACACAGCTTCTTTAGTAGCTGCTGCAGTGAATGCTGATGTATGCGAAATCTGGACAGATATCGATGGTATGCACAACAATGATCCGCGTATTGTTGATAAGACTGTTCCTGTAGAGCAATTGAGTTTTGATGAAGCGGCAGAGTTGGCCTATTTCGGTGCAAAGATTTTACACCCTACTTGTATCTGGCCTGCACAACAGGAAAACGTACCGGTAAAATTATTGAACACTATGCAGCCTGATGCGGCCGGTACAGTGATCAGGAAAGAAGCGGGCAGCGTTGGCGTAAAGGCGGTTGCTGCAAAAGATGGTATCATCGCCATCAATATCAAGAGCAGTCGAATGTTGTTGGCTTATGGTTTCATGCGTAAGATTTTTGAAGTATTTGAAAAGTATAAGACTTCTGTTGACATGGTAACCACTTCAGAAGTGGCGGTATCTGTTACCATCGATCATGATGAGCATTTGGAAGAAATCATTCGCGAATTAGAACCATTTGGCGGAGTAGAGGTTGACAGAAACCAAACCATTATTTCTATTGTAGGTAACGAGATTGCTGAAACCAGAGAAGTGTTGACCAAGCTCTTCGATGCCATCCATGCCATTCCTGTGCGTATGGTGAGTTATGGCGGCAGCAAGCACAATGTCTCTATTCTAGTACCTGCAGCCAATAAGCAGGAAACGCTTCAGTTATTGAATAAAGGCTTGTTTGGGTTATAAACAATATAAAATCAGTTTTAAGCCGGTGCCATTGGTGCCGGCTTTTTTTTAACCATAATTAACCCTCGCAATCAAGGATGCTGCACGGTTTTTGCCAGATTTGTATATGCGAATAACCATCAGTTTCTTGTTGTTGTTCATGAGTGCAGTTGTGCATGCACAAACTTTACGGGGTATAGTATTGAGTGCGGATAATCAGCAGCCTGTTCCTGCGGCATCTGTGTTTCTAAGTAATACGGGTGTAGGTACCATCACTAAAGATGATGGCAGATTTGAGCTGACGCGCTTTCCTTCCGGCAGATATGAGTTGGTTGTGACAAGCCTTGGCTATGAAACCTATAGTGTCATTGTTCAATCAGCATCATTACCAGAACTGCTGAAAATACAACTCAAACCTAAAGCGCGCGAATTACAAGAAGTAGTAGTAGAGCCTTATGAGAAAAATGGGTGGGAGCGTTGGGGTAAATTTTTTCTTGAAAACTTTATAGGTATTTCGGTCTATGCAAAAGAAGCCCGATTGAAAAATCCGGATGCGATTCGATTCAGACACAATAAGAAAACCAATACGCTGAATGCTTATGCAGATGAACCTTTATTGATTGAAAACAATGCTTTGGGTTATAATCTCCGTTATCAGCTGGAACAATTTGAGTTTCGTTTCTCGTCAAACATGTTGTTGTTTCAAGGCTTTCCCTTTTTTGAAGAAATGGTGTCTAAAAGATCAGGTAGAGTAAAGCGATGGCAATCGAATCGTGAAGATGTATATGAAGGTTCACTCATGCATTTTTATCGTTCCTTGTTTCGCAATAAGCTTGTGGAGGAGGGATTTGAGTTGCGAAAATCCGTAGATGTGATCAATCCCGAGAAAGCCCGCATTAAAGGCAATATGCAAGCACAGATGGGTGGTGCTGTTCGTCAAGGGAATAAGGTTTTTGTATCTGGCACTATGATTAACACTACACCCGGCAATGCAGATTCTGCTGCTTATTATAGTAAAGTGATGCGACAACCAGATAAGACGGAATATCTCTACAATACGATCATCCCTGCAGATAGTGTAGCGTATGCCATTGATAGCGTTACTGTAGGCCTTTACTTTACAGATTACCTACATGTTACATACCCTAAGAAAAATGAGCCCATTGAGATCAGCAGGGCGTTGGGCAAGTCTACAGCTGGTAACGCTTTAGTCTCCAAACTTCAATTGTTGAATAATAAAGAAATCGCCATTTTGGCCAATGGCTCTTTCTTTGAACCTACTGATATTCTTGCACATGGCTATTGGGCTTACTGGGAAAGAATGGCTACTATGCTTCCATTGGATTATAAACCTACTCGCAATAAAAAAGCCCCTTAACGGGGCTTTGTATTATTAGATGATCAGTAAAGCATCTCCATAACTGAAGAAGCGATACTTATCCTTGATGGCTTTCTTATAAGCTTCCATAGCCAGATCATATCCTGCAAAAGCGCAGGTCATGATTAATAAGCTGGTCTTAGGTAAATGGAAGTTTGTCACCAAACTATCTGCCACATTGAAGTTGTATGGAGGATGGATGAAGTGATTGGTCCAGCCTTCACTTGGCTTCAGTAATTGCTGCGCTGTAAAGCTGCTTTCCATAGCACGCATGGTTGTGGTGCCAATAGAGCAAATACGATGACCATTTTCCTTCGCCTTGTTCACAATCTTACAAGCATCTTCTGTAATGCGATAGTATTCAGCATCCATCTTATGCTTGCTCAGGTCCTCTACTTCAATCGGGCGGAAAGTACCTAAGCCGGTATGCAGGGTAATTTCTGCAAAGCGAATGCCTTTGATCTCGCAACGCTTGATCAATTCCTGACTAAAGTGCAAACCTGCAGTTGGTGCTGCAACAGCGCCTTCATGCTTAGCATAAACTGTTTGGTAACGCTCTTTATCATCTTCATCAGGCTTACGCTTGATGTATTTAGGCAATGGTGTTTCACCTAATTTCTCCAACATGGCTTTGAAACTAGCTTCATCATTGTCCCAAAGGAACTTGATGGTACGGCCACGGCTGGTGGTGTTATCGATTACTTCAGCAACCAACTCTTCGTTGTCGCCAAAATACAATTTGTTACCTACGCGAATCTTTCTTGCGGGATCAACAATCACATCCCAAAGACGATTGGGCTTGTTGAGTTCACGCAACAGAAATACTTCAATCTTAGCTCCAGTCTTCTCCTTGCGGCCATACATTCTAGCCGGGAATACTTTGGTGTTGTTTACTACAAAAACATCCTTATCATCAAAGTATTCAATGATGTCGCGGAAGTTTTTGTTCTCAATATTACCTGTGTGACGATTTACCACCATCAGGCGGCTGTCTTCCCTTCTTTTAGTTGGCGTTTGCGCAATAAGGTTAAGGGGGAGGTCGAATTTAAATTGACTCAGCTTCATGTTACGGCATGAAAATTTTAGTGATGAAAGTCGGCAAAGGTAAGTTTAAGTGCACAAATGGTCAAGAATACCACTTGTGCACTGATAATCTGTGGGTTATGTGTTTATAACCGGATATTAATGGAAGCCATGAAGTTGGTGCCGGCCATTGGGAAGTAATAGTTTTCAGCAACGGTTTGTCCGCCCATAAAGTAGCTGAACGTATAACCATTCGGCTCGTAGAGTCTGTTCAACAGGTTGTTTACTTGAAGGGCTATTGTCCATTCTTTGAACAGCAGGTTATTGAATTGGTAGCTGGCGCGGATATCCTGTACATAGAAAGGATTTAAGCTGCGCGATTTGTTCTGTGTATTATCCAGATACTGTCTGCCCACATATTTGCTGATCAAAGCAATCTCAGACTGACTATTAGGTAAGATACTGATGGTGGCACCGCCTACCAATGCAGGCGAGAAGGCAATATCTGTGTTGTTGTGTGATACAGTGATTTGTCCGCCATTATCATAATCATCAATAAACTCCGTGAAGTTTTTGATCTTATTACGGCTGATAGTAAGGTTAGCAGTTGCGCGCAACCATTTGCTAAACTGGCCACTACCTTGTAATTCCAAACCCATACGGTAGCTATCTGGAATATTGACGCGTGTGTAAGCACCTACATCATTCACCTTGCCTGTTAATACTAGTTGGTCGCGATACAACATGTAGTAGAAATTCGCACCCCAGCTGAATGCACCAATTCTTCTCGTAACACCCGCTTCAATATCATGCAAGTGTTCAGCTTTTGGTTGGTTCACCGCACCTGCCTCAAAATCATCTCGATTAGGTTCTTTGCTACCCTTGGCATAGCTAGCATAGAATTGCCATCCCGGCAAATTGTAGGTTATACCTGCTTTGGGATTGAAGAAATTAAATTGTCTGTTGATGAATAAAGTTGGGTTATCCCTGAAGCCATTCATGACATAGCCAACGCGGCGATATTGCAGGTCGGTAAATAATTCCAAACCCTTACCCAATTGGTATTGCCATTTGGCGTAGAGATTGGCATCTTTCTTATACGCATCCAGATCATACCAACGATGGTCTTTGGGTACACCTATTTGTGCCCAAACAATTTTTCCGTAATGGCTTGCATCATATTGATTCCATCCACCACCCAAAGTGAGTTGGTGTTTATCGTGTTTGTACTGTGCACTAAATACTTGTCCAAAGAAATAATTGTCCAACCACAATTGTCTGATCAAATCTGTACGTGTGATTGTAGAGCCGCCTACAACAGGATTAGGTAAGCCAATACTGCTGAATCTTCTATTGGCTTTGTATTGTTCATAGTAGCCCTTACCTCTAGTTAAGAAGAAAGCTGTATTAAAACTCCAGCGCTTATTGAATGTATGGTTGAAGAATAATTGATAGTGATCTTGCTGATAATTATCTGTTTCATTTTCATAAGGCGTACCTGGCTTTTCTGTACCAGCTGTATTGAAACGACGCTGACTGCGTAGCATAGATTCAGGAATACCATACCATGCCTGATAGGTTTTTTCCTTACCAGACAAAACATTGAAGCGAATAGATGATTTCTTCGTGAAGTAAGCGCCTGATAAATAGAAGGAGCGCATATTAGTATTGGCTCTATCAATAAAACCATCACTATTGATACTGCTCAGTCTAGCATCTACTGTAAACTTGCCATTGATCAATCCCGTACCCGCTTTCACGGTATTCTTCCAAGTGTTGAAAGAACCATAGCTGTTATTCACTTCCCCATAAGCTTGCTCTTGATAGCTATTGGTGCTCAGGTTCATGGTGGCACCAAATGCGCCGGCACCATTCGATGAAGTACCCACACCTCTTTGCACCTGAATAGAATTTACAGAAGAAGCTAGATCAGGCAGATTCACAAAGAACAAGCCTTGACTTTCTGCATCATTGTATGGAATACCATTAATAGTCATATTGATGCGGGTAGCATCTGTTCCGCGAATGCGTATGCCGGTATATCCCACACCATTACCTGCATCAGAATTAGCAACAACCGAAGGCGTTTGGTTTAGTAGGAAGGGGAGGTCCTGACCAAAATTCTGTTTGGCAATCGCTGCTTCGCCCAGATTGGTTTTAGCAAACGGTGCTTTGTCTGAAGCACGGGTAGCCGTTACTTCCAAAGGCTGCAGGTGGCTGGGATTGGGCTGTAAGAAAATCTGCAAATCATTTTCTTGAACAGTGATGGTCTGACTTTGGTAGCCAATGAAGGAAACCGTTAATGTTTGGCTTTTCGATTTGTTGTTAACGCTAAAGCGACCATTGTCATCTGTTCTAATGGCAGTTTGGCCAATTCGTACAATAGCGCCCGTTAAAGGCTCTTTTGTTTGTGCATCGGCTACTTTGCCTTTGATGGTAGCTGATTGAGCGATGGATACACTTGCTGCAAGCAGGCAGCCGATTGTTCCCAAAAATCTTTTCATGACTTTTTGTTTAAAAAATGAATCAATTTGGGAACAGGGAAAATGCTGTAGGAAAAGCACAGCTCTAGAAACTGTGCACCTCCCTTCGCAGGAATTACCCTGTTCAGGTTCTACGGGTATTATCTCAGCCGTTCTATTGGAACAGCACCCCGGGATTGCGCGGCAAAGGTAGGCGGCTAATTTTTTACAACCAAGTGTAACTTTGGCCCTAGTTTGCCGTTTCATCTAAAAAACACCGAAATGAAATATTTGTTGATCAGCTTTTGCTGTTTGCTGGGTTCTCTGAACTTGATGGCTCAGGAAGAGAAAAATGTGGTCTATGATGCCAATGTAGAAGTACGCAAAGCAACGGATTTCAAGGAAGTTGAAGTGTCTGGCGCCATTGATCTATACCTCTCTCAGGGTTCGGAAGAAGCCGTTGCCGTAAGTGCCGGGGCAGATGAAGTGCGCGATAGAATTAAAACGGAAGTGAGAAACGGCGTGCTCCATATCTTTTTCGATACCAAGGGCTGGAACTGGCGTAGCTGGAGTAATTCCAAGATGAAGGCCTATGTTACTTTCAAAGATTTGAAGAAAGTAGAAGCAACTGGTGCTTGTAATGTGAAGACTACCGGTTCTATTAAAGTTTCTGAACTGCGTATTGAGTTATCAGGTGCGAGCGATTTTAATGGATCAGTTCAAGTGGAAAAATTGGTAGTTGATGCCAGTGGTGCTTCCAATGCAAAAATTACTGGTACTGCTGGCAAAGCAGAAATTGATGCTAGTGGCGCCTGCAGTATTCGTGCATTCGACTTGAAAGTGGATTATTGTAAAGTAGAAGCGTCTGGTGCATCTGGTGTTCGCATTCATGTTAACAAAGAGCTGACTGCCGAAGCCAGTGGCGGCAGCAATATTTATTATAGAGGAGATGGATTGATACGTGATATCAGTACTAGTGGTGCGGCTTCTGTGAAACGCAGAAACGAAGATTGATAAATTATTTGGCTATAAAATGGCTGACCATTACCTTTGCTGCCCACAAAGCGATATTTAAGAACTCATTATATCGCGAGGTAGAGCAGCGGTAGCTCGTCGGGCTCATAACCCGAAGGTCGATGGTTCGATCCCATCCCTCGCAACACTAGACCCCGGAATTCCGGGGTTTTATTTTTTAGTACATTACAGCAAGATGAAATCCGGTTTTGTCAACATATTCGGTAAGCCCAATGCAGGGAAAAGCACTTTACTTAACGCACTGCTAGGAGAGAAGCTGGCTATTGTTTCACCTAAAGTGCAAACAACCCGCCACCGCATCAAGGGCTTCTTGAATAAACCGGGTGAATATCAAGTGATCTTTTCTGATACACCCGGCATCATTGAAGCCAAATATAAACTCCACGAGAAAATGATGCTGGCGGTAAAGTCGGCACTAGAAGATGCAGACATCGCCTTGTTGTTGGTAGACATCAACGACAATCTTGAAGAAGCTGATGCAATTTTCAGTTCATTGAAATTAAAAGTGCCGGTAATCCTGGTCTTGAATAAAATAGATACCGGTAAAAAGTTGGAAGCGGCCAAAACCTTCTTTTCAAATAAGCCTTATGCCAAAAACTGTATCGCGATTTCTGCACTGAAAAAGCAGCATACAGAAGTATTGATCAAGACGATTCTAGATTTATTACCAGAAGGTGATCCATTCTATCCGGAAGATCATTTGAGTGATTTGCCTACCAAATTTTTTGTGGCTGAATTGATTAGAGAAAGAATCTATGAATTGTTCGGTGATGAGATTCCCTATCACACAGCTGTGTTAGTGAACGAATACAAGGAGCGTGGTCACCTAGTCAAGATTCAGGCAGATATTATTGTGCAGAGAGAAACCCAGAAAGGGATTATTCTCGGTGAGCGTGGCAAGATGATCAAAGAAATTGGTACTGCTGCGAGAAAAGAAATTGAAGCATTTATTGGGGAGAAAGTATTTCTGGAGTTGTTTGTAAAAGTGAAACCCAAGTGGCGCGACAATGAATTGCAGTTGCGCGAATACGGATACCAATAAAACAACCAATATGCGTGTTTATTTTCTTGTAAGCCTGATGCTACTTGCTGCTATAGCAAAAGCACAGGTTGTTTTTGATCCTGTTATTGCCGGCAATTCTCCCGGTGGTTCCATCATCATGACTCAGATCAATATCTATGGTACAGATAAATTGGGTAGAACTATTAGCTTAAGTGATGTGCGTGGAACACCTTTTGCAGATTCTGCATGGCGTGTGGCTTGGTTGTTCGATTTCAATGATAGATTGTTTGGTAAGTTCACAGTCAAGATTAACCTCTATAACAATAACCTGCATTACTTGAATAAAATGGGTGAGGAGCTGGTAGCGGATAAAGGGCAAATCAAACGCGTTGTTTTTGTGCCTAAGGACAGTACAGAACCTTTGCAAATGTTTCAGTGTGGATTTAAGGGACTTGATAAAGATGAATCAAGCTTATTCCACTACATACAAACCTATAATATCGGTGAAGTGCAATTGATCAAGCGCACCAAGAAATATATTGATACCTATGACTCATTAGTCATTTACAAGCTGAACCGTTTCAGGAAGCAAGAGTCATATTACCTCTATCAAAATGGTATTGCTACACAATTACCACGACTTTCCAGTTCTAACATATTAGAGTCAATTCCTGCTGAATCTAGCACAGAAGCATGGCTTGAAAAGCAGCAGAATAAGCTTAAAACACCGCAGGAAGTGGCTATGTTTCTGGACTACTATAACAGCAAGCGAGGTAATAAAATCAGGCTGGTATTCGATTAATCACGACCTTTGCGCCCATTCTGAATTATTATGTCTGCGTATACAGTTGCAATCGTTGGTCGCCCAAATGTGGGTAAAAGTACTTTCTTCAATCGCTTATTGGAGCAAAGAAAGGCTATTGTGGATGATATTAGCGGCGTTACACGCGATCGCCAATATGGCGTTTCTGAATGGAACGGTAAAACATTCAACGTCATTGATACTGGCGGATTTGTGCCAGATAGCGAAGACATATTTGAAACAGAGATTCGTAAGCAGGTGAAGATTGCCATTGAAGAAGCCAATGCGTTGATCTTCATGGTAGATGTGGTTACAGGTATCACTGAATTGGATGATAGCATGGCGCATTTGCTGCGCAGAAGCACCAAGCCGGTGTATTTGGCTGTGAACAAAGTTGACAACCATGAGCGCATGTTGGATGCCACTGAATTTTATTCATTAGGCTTCGATCATGTTTTCTTTATCAGCAGCATTAGCGGTAGTGGTTCTGGTGAATTATTGGATGCTATCACTGAGCAAATTGAGCCGGAAGAATCTACAGCAACAGAAGAAGAACTGGCATTACCTAAGTTCGCGATCATTGGCCAGCCCAATGTCGGCAAATCCAGTCTGCTGAATGCTTTAATCGGACAGGAGCGTACTATTGTGAGTGATATTGCAGGTACTACACGTGATACGATTCACACGCACTATAATCTTTTCCAGAAAGAATTCATCCTGATTGATACTGCGGGTATTCGCCGTAAGAATAAGGAAAAGGATGACCTTGAGTTTTATTCGGTAATACGTGCCATCAAAGCCATGGATGAAGCCGATGTGTGTTTGTTAGTGTTAGATGCAGCCAAAGGCATTACAGCGCAAGATGTAAGCATCTTCTCTCTGGCAGCTAGAAAAGGTAAGGGTGTGGTTATTTTGGTGAATAAGTGGGATGTTATGGAGAAGTCAACCAATACAGCCCGTGATTATGAGAAATTGCTGAAACAGCGTATTGCCCCATTCACCGATGTACCCGTGATCTTTATCTCGGCCAAGGAAAAGACCCGCATTTTCAAGGCTATTGAAATTGGATTGGATGTATTTGAAAATAAGCGCCGTAAAATCTCAACTTCACAACTGAATGAAGTGATGTTGAAGGCGGTGGAAGCTTACCATGCGCCAGTGGTTCGTGGCCATTCGGTAAAAATCAAGTATGTAACCCAATTGCCTACACAGGTGCCTTCATTTGCGTTTTTCACGAATTATCCTGATGATATTAAGACTCCTTATCGTAACTACCTTGAAAATCAATTGCGTACACATTTTAAATTTCAAGGTGTACCTATCAGGATTTACTTCAGAAAAAAATAAAAAGTGCTGTTAAAATTTGATGAATTCGCACCAGACCTTATCTTTGCGACCAAATTAAAAAAACACTTACAATGAAAAAAGTACTCGCATTACTGGCTATCGCTGGTTTCGTAGCTTGCAACAGCGGTGAAAACACTGAAGCTAAAACTGATTCTCCTGCTGCTACTGTAGACACTACTGTAGCTCCTGCTGTTGACACAACTGCTGTTGTTGATACAACTGCTGCTGCTGACACTACTAAGAAGTAATTCATTGTACTGAATTAATAACTTCTTGCAAGAAGGCCCCGCCAAGTGCGGGGTTTTTTATTTTCGGCGCTTGCCTATTGGTTTTTGGAGAAAGCTCTTTTTGGCATGTTTCGCTTCCGCGTTCCATGCTGCTGCAGCAATAATCAGTTCGGGAATATGTAATCGTTGTATGTCTTTGGGTTGAGTCAGAACTACTGAAGCCACCATATCTCTGCCTCGTAGGTCTAGCTGGGGAAAAGTCATGATCAGATCTTTACCCCTACAGAAGCCTAGGTCGAGGCCGGTTTTGGTCTTGTTGAGGTAGCAAAACATGCCATGGTAGTGGTAAAAGGGGATCTTGAAACTGAATCTTTCCTCAATACCGGGTATATTTTCTATTAGTAATTGCCTGATTAGCGACGCGGTTTCAGCCAAAGGTTCCTCTAATTGGTCGATATATGCATCTACCTGCCGGTTCATTTCTTGCTAAGCTGCTTAATGAGGGCTTCTACGTTCGACTTATATGCTTTCAACTGCGCTTCTTGTTCTTTGATGAAGCTGTTTTGCTCCAGCTTGCCTAGTACAGCATTCATTTCAGCAACAGAATCGTATACCATTTTACGGAAGCTATTGCTATAGTCTTTCGCTCTGGAATCATAAATGCCCTTGCACATCCACTCTTTAGTGGCGATGGTTTGTTGGAGTAATTGCACAAAAATGTGCGGTGCAGCACTGCGTAATTTGAGCCCGGTTATTTCTTCTAATACAGCTAAGCCGTATTGGTATTTTTGTTTGGTATACTGCTGGCCAATCTGTTCGTAGTGATCATGAACAGCGTACCAATTCTTTAGTTTGCCTTTTTTGATCAAGTCTTTGAGCTTGCTTAGTTCATCTGTCGTCATGAGTTGCCCGCCCACATTCAGCCATTCTTGTCTTTTGAATTTTGCAGGTAATGATTCTTGCCAGGTGCGAAAAGATTTGATACCCGACTCACGCCATGATTGCATTAAAGCATTGGTGCCGAAATAGGTAATCAGTTGACGGAAGATATCATAAGCGCTACGCACTTTTACCAACTGTACTTTTCTGCGACTGTTTTCAAAACCATCTGCATAAATGGATAAGCTATCGACAACAGGATTCTGGCTCATCAACAATTGTTTACCAATAGTAGCAGCCTTCTTCAGGTCTGGTTTTTTGCCGGGTTCTTCTTTCATCAGAAAAGCTTTTCCGGTAAACAATTCCAGCAGCTGCATGGCATGTATGATCTCTTCTATCGTATCTGGTGCCAGATAATCATATTCAATCAGCTGCTTGCGTTCAATGCGTTTATCACGGTCCACATATTTCCATGCATTTCTTTCCAATGCATACATATTGTACTGGAACCAAAATGCCGGCATCACGGTTAATTGATCCTTTGATGCATCATTGCTTATCAATGAAAAGGGGATGGGTATTTGCAGCTCATGCATATAGTCGCCCTTGGCAATCATGGTAAAGCTAGCAAATACAGAATTGTGTTTTAAACTCACACAAAGTCCGGGCCAGAAGCCTCTGCCTGCAATCAGTTCGCCATCATTACCGCGACTATTGTGGTTAGAACCAATAGTCGCACCAGCAGCAATATTGCTTTGTCCCATAATTGTGGCTGCACAAAGGAATGAGTTGTTATGGTGTTGCTCATGTGCGGGGAAGATCAAAGAATTCAATACCTCGCAACAAGAGATGGTAGCATTATTCCCTAAGTAAGAGTTAATCAAACGTGCGCCATACTTGAGTTGCGAATGTGAAGCCATCACAAAGCGAACGGCTTTTACACCATAGAAAGCTCTGCAGCCAAAACCAATGATGCCATTCACCATTTCGCAACCTTCACCAATCTGTGTCTTGCCTTCATCGCCAGAATTGATGGTCAGGTTCTTGAGTTTGTTTGCCCCCTTAATGTAGGCATCGCTACCAATCCAGCAGTCTTTAATAATGCTACAATTCTTGATCACTGTTCTATCGCCAATCTTGCCATAATAGCCACGCTTGGTATCAAACTGCGCTTCGGTTATCTCAATCAGTTTCTGTTGTAGTAATGCATCATCTTTATACTTGCTCCAGATATAGGCATCACCGGCCAGCATACCATTGAAAGGGATCACTTTTCTGCCCGTATTTTCGTTGCAGATTTCCATCCAGATACGTACAGCTTCTGACTCGCCCGTCTTTAAAATGCCATTACCGAATTTGGTATGGTTTGTAGAGACCAGCTCATTAATATTCGTCAGGATGACTTCGTTACCAATGATATAGTGGGAGAGATAGTTCACATTATCTACCACTACATTGTCGCCAAAATCACAACTGATGATGGTTGAGTTATATAAACCAACAGGTACTTTCAAATCACTAAAGCTCAGGTAAAAGGCTTCTAACTTACCAATGCGTACCAATCCATAGAACTTACAATTCTTCACCAGTTCTGGATTGAAGGCATCAGACACTAAAATGTTATTCCAGTTATCGCTGGTGTTACGGTTACGCACCAATACTTCAATTTCAAATGCGCTTAACTGGCGATAGTCAATACCACTTCTGTTCTGGATATTACGCAGATAATATTCGTCTTTTCCTTTTGGGATTTGATTCGTAGGAATAAATCCATAACCCAGACTGGATACTGGTACTTTGAGAATATTGTTCTGTTGCATAAGGGTGGATTGACTTATTCTACGGTTACGCTTTTGGCGAGGTTACGTGGCTTGTCAACATCCAAGCCTTTTGCCACACCAACATAATAGCTTAATAGTTGCAATGGTATTACGCTGAGTAATGGTGCAATCAATTCATCTGCTTCAGGCACCAGCATCACATCATTGGCCATATCTGGAATGATGCTATCGTTTTGTGAAACAACTGCAATCACTTGTCCCTTTCTGGCTTTGATTTCTTGTATGTTAGAGACAATTTTCTCGTAGTAAGTATCTTTTGTGGCCACAAATACCACAGGCAGTTTTTCATCTACCAATGCAATTGGTCCGTGCTTCATTTCAGCAGCAGGATAACCTTCTGCATGGATGTATGAAATCTCTTTTAGCTTCAAAGCACCCTCTAATGCTACAGGGAAATTGTAGCCTCGACCGAGGAAGAGAAAGTCTGAAGCGTCTTTGTATTTGTTGGCAATGGTCTGAATGCTGGATGTATCAGCCAGAATCTCTTTTACTTTTTCAGGAACCGCATTCAGTTCGTGCATGAGGTGCTGATAACGCTCCTGTGTGATGGTGCCTTTGGCAAGGCCCACTTTCATCGCAATCATCATCAACACTGCCAACTGACCGGTAAATGCTTTGGTGCTGGCTACGCCGATTTCTGGTCCGGCATGGGTATAAGCACCAGCATGACTGAGTCGCGCAATACTGCTACCTACTGCATTCACCACACCGAAGATGAATGCACCTTTTTCTTTGGCATTTTCCAGCGCAACAAGTGTATCAGCTGTTTCACCACTTTGTGAAATAGCAATGATTACATCGCCCGGATGAATGATGGGATTACGGTAACGAAACTCTGATGCATATTCAACTTCTACCGGAATACGACAGAGTTCTTCTATAATATATTCAGCTACCAAGCCGGCATGCCAGCTGGTACCGCAGGCTACAATGAGTATGCGTTTTGCATTCATTAAAGCATCCAGATGATTTTCCACACCACTCATCACGATTTGTCCGGCATCTGGCAGTAATCTTCCTCTCAAGCAATCATGAATGGTTTCAGGTTGCTCGTGAATTTCTTTCAGCATGAAGTGCTCATAGCCACCTTTCTCGATAGCTGCTAATTCCAAATCAAGCTTTTGAATGAAAGGGGTTTGCTTTTCGTTACCCAGATTTTTCAAAATCAATTCATCTGGACGAACGATTGCTATTTCATAATCATTCACATACACTACTTCCTTCGTGTATTCAATGATCGGAGAGGCGTCGCTGGCAAGAAAATGCTCGCCTTTACCAATACCAATCACAAGCGGACTACCTTTTCTCGCAGCAATAATGGTTTCAGGATCATCTTTTGCAATCAGCAAAATACAATAAGCACCAACGATACGTTTCAGTGCAATGCGTAATGCTTCTTCTAGGGTACAGTTATTGTTCTGCTGAATGTCTTCAATGAAGTTCAGCAACACTTCTGTATCTGTATCACTTTTAAATGTGTAGCCCTTGTTGATTAACTCTTGCTTGATGTGGGCATAGTTCTCAATGATACCATTGTGAATCATGGCCAGCTTGCCTGATTGTGACAAATGCGGGTGGGCGTTTCTGTCGCTTGGTTCACCGTGTGTAGCCCAACGGGTGTGACCAATACCAATATTGCCGTGCAGGTCTTGACCAATCACGCTTTCTTCCATATCGGCAACCTTGCCTTTTTTCTTGTAGACTTTGAGTCCTGTATTCAGGAGTGCCACACCGGCACTATCATAACCCCTGTATTCCAATCTCTTTAATCCTTTAACGATCACCGGATAAGCTTCACGGTGTCCTACGTAACCAACGATTCCGCACATAATGGTTGTTCTATTTGTTCAAAAAAATGCCATAGCATTTCGGGGGCGAGAAATGCATGATTGCAAATATTCATCATTTTCAATCGATTGCAGCAGAATTGGTTACAAAACTTTCGCCGATGCGTTATCATGCAGTTTTGTAAAAATAAAGCGAGTTGAAATTGCAGTTTTTTGCAGGTTAGAGAAGCAAGCCTTGTAAAAAGAAATAGGCAAAACTGAAATAAATTATGAGGCCGGTAACGTCCACTAACGTGGCCACAAATGGAGCGGATGAAACCGCAGGGTCTGCGCCCATTCTTTTAAGCAGTAATGGAAGCATGGAGCCGGAAAGTGTGCCCCATAATACCACACCAATGAGGGAGAACCCTACCGCTGCGCCAATAGAAGCATAATGTTCTCCATAAATATCCGGAGCAAACTGGTGCCAAAGCACCACACGTAAGAAACCAATGATGCCGAGTACTGTACCCAATAAAAGTCCACTAATGATTTCTCTACGCATCACGCGCCACCAATCGTTCACTGTAATTTCTCCAACAGCCATCGCTTGAATGATCAATGTTGAAGCCTGTGATCCACTATTACCACCACTTGAAATAATCAGCGGTACAAATAATGCCAATACAACGGCTTTGGCAATTTCATCTTCAAAATAACCCATCGCTGTAGCGGTTAGCAATTCGCCCATAAAAAGGACGATCAACCAAACCACTCTCTTGCGGAATAATTTTAGGATGGGAATATCCAAATAGGGTTCGTCCAAAGCTTCGGTACCACCCATTTTCTGCATGTCTTCACTGAACTCTTCATTGGCTACCCAGAGGATATCATCAATGGTGACGATGCCTAAAAGAATATTGTTATCATCGGTAACCGGTAATGCCACTCGGTTATTCATTTTGAATACCTGGTTGGCATGTTCCTGATCATCGTTCACGTTTAGTGCTACAACTCGGCCATCAATCAACTCATGCACTTCTTTATCTGGTGCAGCAAGAATGACATCGCGAATACGGATATCATCTATCAGCTCACCTTGTTCATTGATCACATAAATCACATCTACTGTTTCGCTGTTCTTCGCATACTTGCGAATGGTGGCGAAAACATCTTGTACAGTATCGTGTGCATATACGTACACATAATCGGGCGTCATCAATCGCCCAACACTATCTTCCGGATACCCTAGTAGTGATAAAGTAATTTTTCTTTCTTCTGGATCTAAAAGCTTAATCAAATCACGAATAGCTTCCTTAGGTAGTTCTTCTAAAAAATCAGTACGGTCATCTGCGGGTAATTCATTCAACAATTCAGCCTGCTTAAATGAAGGCAGTTCGCGGATGATGTGTTTTTGAGTAGGGAAGTCGAGAATCTTGAACACCATAGCCGCCCTGTGCATGCTCATATTGGCAATAATCTGACTTTCGTGTTCAGGATATTCATTGATGAGCAATGCCACATCGCTGATATTCTGATCATTCAGAAAATCACGAATCTGCAGTTTGTCTTCGGTTGCAATTAACTGCTCAAACTGTTCCTGCAAAGTGGGTTGTTCCAGTTCCAAGCTCATGGCCGCAAGTTAATCAAATCCGCATGTAAACGGCCTTTCTGCATTAACTTGCTGCGGCATGATACTCCCGTTCATTTATATTGCTCCATCAGATAAAGGCGGCCGAGGTGTTTTTACCAGCGAAGCCATTCCTGCTGATACGGTGATTGAAGTGTCTCCTGTATTGGTGCTTTCCCCTGAAGAGCGTAAAGCTGCTGAAACAACATCCTTGTTCAATTATATTTTCGAGTGGGGTGATGCAGGGGATGGCGCTGCAGTGGCATGGGGCTATGTATCTATGTACAATCATCATGCGCCAGCCAATTGTCATTATACGATGGATGCCGATTTTGAAACCATCACGATCACAACTGTGCGAGATATTAAAGCGGGCGAGGAGTTATTTATCAACTATCTTGGCGAACCGGATCATGCAGGAGAAACATGGTTTGAATCTCGTTGAGGATTAGTTTTGCACCACAAATAAAGTTTCATGAAAAAGCTGCTGTTTGTTGTTAGTGTTGTATGGATGATGCAGGCAGATGCCCAGTTGTATCCTTCTATATTGCGATATCTGGTTCCAGATTCTGTAAAAGGTGTTCAGTATTATACAGAGTTGCGTGTTCGTCAGACAGAAGACGCCAAGAAGTTTGCAGTAGTTGCTGGTTTATCAAATAAAATACTGATGCGCTTTGAGCGCGATAAGAAAGACCGTGCTATTAGTATGGCGGTATTGGCTGAAAAAAAGCAGGTGAGCGTATTGGCGAATGGTCGTGATGTAATCACTAATCAGGGAAAGGATGAGTTGGCTTTTCGATGGTCTTTCGATTGGAAGGATGAAACCAATTATCATGTGTTGATCAGCAGTATTCAAGATTCTGCAGATAAGTACACCATTTATACAGGCTATTGTTTCTTGCCAGATGTACAGCAATGGAAATTATTGGGTAGTGTCAAAGTGTTGAACGATGGCAATTATCTGCCGCAGCCATTCTTGGCATTAGATGGAAAGAAGTTTGGTAATGTATTGGTACAAGGCAATACGGCTTGGATGCAGCAAAATCGTGGCCAGTGGGTTGAATTGAACAGAGCCAGTGTCTTGAATGGCAGTGTGGAGCAGGATGTCTTTTACATCGCAGAGAATTCAGGTATTGCACCAGATTTAAAAATCAAAGCAAAGGGTAATAAGCCCGTTGTAGATGTTACCAAGCAAATGGATAGTGCATATCAGCATGAAGCCGATATTGCATATATCAAAGCTCAAGTTGCTGCAGGCAAGATTGATACAACAGGTTCAGTGGATGGTGTATTTTATCAAATGCTCAAAGAGGGCGGCGGTGAGCAAGTGCAGTTGACAGATACAGTCACGCTTTTTTACAAAGGTTATCTTATGAAAGATGGCAGTGTGTTTGATCAGACTAAAGATAAGCCTGCAACATTTCCTTTGGCGCGACTGATTAAGGGTTGGCAACTTGCTGTGCCTAAAGCAAGAGTAGGTGGGAGCATCAGGATTTTTATACCATCAACATTGGCGTATTCTATCCGTAGCAGAAGCAAAGCCATTCCACCCAATAGTATTTTGGTATTTGATATTGACGTGGTGAGTACGAAGAAACCCGGTTAAGCTTCTGCAAATTTTTTGAGTTGCTTATCGTAGAACCAAGTGCCGAATGGTAAGAATGCAGCTAAGCCAGCGTACACCAATCTTTTGAAAGGCCATCTTTTTTCCTGAACTACAATCAATGATAGCAGCATATAAGCGATGAAGAGGATACCATGTATCCATCCCACAATTTTTACGGCTAATGGCTCGCCCCAAATGTATTTCAGTGGCATGGCTAGAAACAATAAGAATACCCAGGAAATGGCTTCTGCTATTCCGGTTATACGCAGTTTACCTAAATTATCAGCTGTCTTGATCATATGGTCAATGGTATAAAAAATCCCACCACGAGGGTGGGATTGATCTATGTAACAAAACCGAATTAAGCGATGCCTTTCAGCTGTTTGATAGCAGCTGTGAGCTGAGGTACCACTTCAAATGCATCGCCTACGATACCGTAGTCTGCTGCTTTGAAGAATGGTGCTTCAGGATCCTTGTTAATAACAACAATCACCTTACTTCTGTTCACACCTGCCAAGTGCTGGATAGCACCAGAAATACCGATGGCGATATAGAGATTAGGCGCTACTTGTACACCTGTCTGACCAACGTGTTCATGGTGTGGTCTCCAATGTGCATCACCCACTGGGCGACTACAAGCAGTTGCTGCACCCAATACTTTGGCCAGGTCTAAAAGAATGCCCCAGTTTTCTGGTCCCTTCAAACCACGACCACCACTCACTACTACATCTGCTTCTGTCAAAGGCACTTCGCCACTCACCTTATTCACCGCAGTTACTTTTATGCGTGAGCTGGCTTCCAATGACAATGCTGCAACTGTTGCACTTGCATCTGTTGTTACTACACCCACACTATTCGGGTTAAGTGCAATCACTTTCACAGGAGAGTTCACACTAACATGTGCAAATGCTTTACCTGAGAAGCAGGATTTCTTTACAACAAATCCATTAGACATATCAGGCAATGCAATGGCACCTGATACCAAACCTGCTTTCAAGCGTGCAGCTACGCGGCCCGCAATGGCTTTGCCAGATTGTGTTTGCGATAATACAACAACAGTAGCACCAGAAGCTGTTGCTGCATCTGCAATACCCTTGGCATAAGCTTGCGCATCAAAATGGTTGAACACATCGTTGGCTGCATGATGTATTTTACTCACACCGTATTTACCCAGTGCGCTCAAATCATCCTGCACATTTCCCAATACAACTGCTTCAGCTGCAACACCCAGTTGTTTTGCCAATTGGCTGCCGTAAGACAATGCTTCGTAAGAAGCTTTCTTGATATGTCCTTCAGTCTGGTCTGCAAAAATCAGTACTGACATAAGTTTCGTTTTAATGAGTTGATTAAATGGCTTTGGCTTCTTCGTGTAACAGACGTACTAGTTCGGCAACGTTATCCGCAGGTACCAGTTTTACACCGGCTTTGGCTGGTGGTAATTCAAAGCTGACAACACTAGTCAGGGCTTCTACTGCAGCAGGCTCTACCACTTTCAATGGTTTGGTTCTTGCTGCCATGATACCACGCATATTAGGAATACGTTGCTCAGCTACACCTTTCTGGCAGCTTACCACCAGCGGTAATGCTACTTCGCATACTTCTTCACCACCTTCAATTTCACGTGTAACCGTTGCGTTATTGCCTTCGAGATCAAGCTTAGTAGCTAAACTCACGTAAGGCATATCCAACATTTCTGCTACCAATGCACCAATGGCAGAGCCATTGTAATCGATGGTTTCTTTACCGGTTAATACCAAATCATAAGCACCTTGCTTGGCAATCTCTGCAATCTGCGCAGCAATGTAGTAGCTATCGCTGCTATCTGCATTCACACGAATGGCTTCATCACCACCTAATGCCAATGCTTTGCGGATGATGGGTTCTGCATCAGCGCCACCTACTGTTACCATGTGCAGGGTAGTTGATGCATCTTTTTCTTTCAATTCAATGGCACGCACCAGTGCATACCACTCATCATACGGGTTGATGATCCACTGAACACCATTCTCATCAAACTTCGTGTTGCCATCTTTGAAGGCGATTTTTGAAGTTGTGTCTGGTGTTTTGCTAACGCAGACTAAGATTTTCATATGAAGAAATTTAGGATAGTTGTTTATGCAACTATTTACAAATATAGCAGCAAAATGTTTGCGGCAAAGTTGCAACCCTAAAAAAACTGTGAAAATGGAGTTTTCCACCACCAGATAGCCATCCGGCTTATTTTTGCGGCATGGACAGAATCGCCCGCATCCTCGAGTTTTTGGAGAAACAACCCAAGGACAATTTTCTTCGCCATGCATTGGCATTGGAGTACACCAAGCTTAATAAGGATGCAGAGGCTAAGGCCCTTTTTCTGGACATCCTCACCGAAAGCCCTGATTATGTGGGCTCTTATTACCATCTCGGCAAATTACTCGAGAAACTTGGCGAGACAACGGCTGCTATCGAGTGGTATGAAAAGGGGATGGAAGCAGCCAAGGCGGCTAAAGATCAGCATGCGTATAATGAGCTGCAGGCTGCCTACGAAGACCTTGCTTACTAAGGATTATCCACATTCCATTTTTTAAGTTCTTGGATTGCTGAGTATTTGTACTTTCGAAATGTATAAGTACTTATATAATTATGCAATTCTACCGCGATTTAGGATTTCTGGTGATGGGCAGTCGCTTAAGGCGGCTCAGTGAAACCTTTATTCAAGAGGTGAACCAAGCCTATGCACAACGCGGTATTGCTTTCGATGCATCTTGGTTTCCTGTATTCTATTTTTTATCTCAGCAAGACGAAGTGTCCATCAAGGATATTGCCGATGCATTGAATGTATCGCATTCGGCGATGAGCCAGTTGGTGAGTGCGCTACAAAAAAAAGGATTGGTGAAGTCGGTGGTTTCTGTCGCAGATGCCAGAAGAAAAGTGATCACGCTTACAGCGAAAGGCAAAAAATTGCTGGAGCAAATTCAGCCTGTGTGGCGTGCATTGGAAACAGCGATGGCTGGTTTAACGGCATCAGGAAAAGAAAGTGCTAAAATATTGCAAGCGCTTACGCAGATAGAGAAAGCATTGGAGCAAGATGCTCTAGTGAACAGAATTACACAAGCATTACCCTAACGATTGACTATGAGCTATAACTATTTACCCTTGGACAGTAAGTGGCTACATTTTGAGCAGGTGAAAAATCTGCTCGACTTTCAGCAACAGGTATCCATTACTTATGATGCACATGAGAAAATTCTGCGTTGCCGCGAATACCTCGATGGTAAAATGACGGAAGCCGATCAAACCTATTATGGCATCAATACAGGTTTTGGGTATCTGCAGCATGTACGTATTGATGCAGATTCCATCGAACAATTGCAATACAACCTCATTGTATCACATGCCTGTGGTATGGGTGAAGAAGTGCCTAAGGATATCGTGAAACTGATGCTGATGCTTAAAATCAAAAGCCTCAGTTATGGGCATAGTGGCGTGCAGATTGATACCGTGAAGCGATTGATGGATATGTACAATCATGAAGTGCTACCAGTGATTTATACGCAAGGCTCTTTAGGTGCGTCTGGTGATTTGGCACCACTCAGTCATTTGAGTTTGCCATTATTGGGTTTGGGTGAAGTGTATTATCAAGGACAAAAAAGAGCGACTGCATCTGTATGGAAAGAATTGGGCTGGGAACCTATTCACTTGCAAAGCAAAGAAGGATTGGCACTCATCAATGGAACCCAGTTCATGAGTGCATATGGTATCTACTCTTTGAAAAAAGCAGAACGCTTATTGGCCTTGGCCGATTTGATTGCTGCATTGTCATTCGATGCATTTGATTGCGTGCAGGAACCTTTGCATCCATTGGTACACCAGATACGTGCCCATAAAGGACAAATTACATCTGCACAACAGATTGCTGATTACCTGAAGGGTAGTGCCATTGCTACTCAAAAAAAATCACAAGTACAAGATCCTTATTCTTTCCGTTGTGCACCGCAAGTACATGGTGCATCACATGATGTGTTTGAAACAGTGTTAAACGTGTTTATGCGCGAGATCAATTCTGTTACTGACAACCCCAATGTATTTCCTGAAGAAGATATGATTGTGAGTGGTGGTAATTTCCACGGACAACCATTGGCGCTACATCTCGACTTTCTAAGTATCGCCATGAGTGAGATTGGTAATATCAGCGAGCGCAGAACATATCAGTTGATTAGCGGACAAAGAGGACTGCCCTTATTCTTGGTAAAAGAAGCCGGACTCAACAGTGGCTTTATGATTCCGCAATACACTGCTGCAGGCATTGTGAGTGAAAACAAACAATTGTGTACACCTGCTTCAGTTGACAGCATTTCTTCTTCCAACAATCAGGAAGATCATGTGAGCATGGGAGCTAACGCCGCTACTAAATGCTGGCGTGTGTTGCAAAATGTAGAGCGCGTGTTAGCTATAGAATTACTCAGTGCTGCACAGGCTTTGGATTTCAGAAGACCATTGCAAAGCTCGCCTGTGTTAGAACAATTGCATCAAGCTTTCCGTGAGCAAGTAAGCTTTAACGAAAAAGACAGAATCCTGCACAACGATATGTTGCAGGCGGTACAATTCATTCAATCATATACCATTTAATTGCTTGTTATGAAATACGATCCAATCAAATACGCTACGCCTAAAGGCAATACACTGAATTGTAAAGGCTGGGTGCAGGAAGCCGCTTTACGTATGTTGTTGAATAATTTGGATCCTGCTGTAGCAGAAAGACCAGATGACTTGATCGTGTATGGCGGCAGAGGGAAAGCAGCCAGAAATTTTGATGCCCTGGATAAGATTATCGCAGGCTTGAAAATATTAGAGAACGATGAATCCTTATTGATACAAAGTGGTAAGCCTGTTGGTATCCTCAAAACACATGCTGATGCACCGCGTGTATTGATCAGTAATTCGCAGCTGGTGCCTAATTGGGCCAATTGGCAGCATTTCACTGAGCTAGAGAAAAAGGGTTTGATGATGTATGGCCAGATGACGGCTGGCTCATGGATCTATATTGGCTCGCAGGGTATTGTGCAAGGTACATATGAAACCTATGCAGCTGCAGCGGACAAGCATTTTGGCGGTACACTCAAAGGAACTTTGAATGTGACTGCAGGCTTGGGTGGTATGGGTGGTGCGCAACCGTTAGCGATCACCATGAATGAAGGTGTGGCTTTGATTGCCGAAGTAGAAGAATGGCGTATTGATAAAAGATTGGAGACAAAATACCTCGATGAAAAATTCACCGATATAGATGCGGCAATTGATCAAGCTTTGTTATACAAGCAACAAGGTGCTGCCAAGAGTATTGGTGTGTTGTGTAATGCGGTGCAATTATTACAAAGATTATTAGAGCGTAAGATCATCCCAGATACATTAACCGATCAAACATCTGCACATGATCCATTGATTGGTTATATCCCGCATCAGTTGAGTAATGAAGCTGCCAATGATTTGCGTGCAAAAGATCCGGAAACTTACACGCGCATGAGTTATGCATCAATGTATTACCATGTACAACTCATGGTAGCATTGATGGATAAAGGCGCTATCACTTTTGATTATGGCAATAATATCCGCGCACGCGCAGCAGAGTATGAAAAAGAACATGGTGTGCAAGCAGGTATCACTGCTACCATCGCAGGCAGAAATTTTGATTTTCCGGGATTTGTGCCTGCCTATATACGTCCATTATTCTGCGAAGGCAAAGGTCCCTTCCGCTGGGCTGCACTGAGTGGACATCCGGCTGATATCGCTGTAACAGATCAACTCATCATGGAAATGTTTCCTGAGAACAAAGGCATGTTGCGTTGGATGAAAATGGCCAAAGAAAAAATTGCCTTTCAAGGTTTGCCTGCGCGCATTTGTTGGTTAGGTCAGGGCGAAAGAGAAAAAGCGGGTCTTGCCTTCAATGAACTGGTGCGTACCGGAAAAGTATCTGCACCGATTGTGATTGGTCGCGACCATTTAGATACGGGCTCTGTTGCTTCACCCAATCGTGAAACAGAAGCCATGTTGGATGGCAGTGATGCTGTTGCCGACTGGCCCATTTTGAATGCACTGGTGAATACCGCAGGTGGTGCCAGCTGGGTATCGCTGCATCATGGTGGTGGAGTAGGTATGGGCTATTCCATCCATGCGGGCATGGTGATTGTAGCTGATGGTACCGATGCGGCTGCCGCCAGATTAGCACGTGTCTTGCGTAACGATCCGGGTATGGGTGTAATCAGGCATGCAGATGCTGGTTATGAAATTGCGAAGGCCACAGCTAAAGCACATGGCTTAGGCATGAATGTGTAAGTTGGCTTATTCTGCTTGATAATAACCTTCATTCAAACCGAAATGTCTTTCCGGTGCACGCTCTTCAATTTCGTGAAAAGCGTTGGGCGATAAACCGGTGAGGTCTTTGTATTCTTTGGCAAGATGTTGGTGATCGTGATAGCCACATTCCATCGCAATGCGCAGCCAATCAAGATGCGGATAGGTATTTTTTAATCTGAATGCTCGATCGAAGCGAATGATTCTTTGATACAGCTTCGGATTGATGCCCGTTCTTTCTTTAAACCTTCTTTCCAACTGCCTTACACTTAGGCATGCCTGACTGGCGATATTGTCAAGGCTCAGTTGATGCGGCGATACCAAGAGCTTGGCAAAAGCATCATCGATAGGCAGGCGCGACTTCTTTTCTTTCCTGATTAAGCCACGAACAAAATCCTGCACAATGCATAGCATGTTTGCATAATCATTTGCTGCTCGAAGTAATTCATTTACCTGCTGCAGATCACCTTGTATAAAATAACGCGCATCTGCATAGGTATTGGTGATTTCATCTGCTGGAATACCTGTAAGCCGATACAAAGCACCGGGCCAGAAAATCACCTGCACCACCAAAAAGTTCGCTCCGATAAACCGGTTGGTCACTTCAGAGAATTGTCCGTACAATACTACAGGCACATCTTTCACTTCCTTACCATCTGATGCATAAGTAATTCTTTCCGTGTCGTAAGGGTAAAATGCCAAACAATGCTCCGGCCTTGGTGGATATGCTTTAAAGGGCAGTGTTTGATTGGCATCAAACTGCAGATGTACAATACGTAGCAATTGCACATAATCCGAAATGTCGGCAGCAGGTGGAAAGTCTTTGAGTAACAAGCAGGAAAATGTTCAGTTAATATACAGCTATTTTTATAAGGTCAGTGGAGGACCAACCACTTTCATGTCATGTGCTGCATGAATCCTGTTCATCTCAGCTTCGCTGGGTCTTTCTTTGAGGCTATTCATGAGAACAAAAAACTCCTCCATCTTACCTGCAGGCTGCAGCATATAAATCAGTCTGCCTTTATCAGACAATTGAATCCAGGTATGCGGAATACCCCGAGGTAGAAAAATGGTTTGTCCTGCCTGCAATACATGGGTTTCATTACCTACAACAAAACGGTAGGAGCCATCAATCACTGTAAAGATTTCATCCTGTTTGAAATGTATGTGCAACATAGGACCAACTTTATCTAGGCCCGTATAATCAAAAACAGATAATTGTCCGCCAGTATCTTTTGAAGATATCTTCAGGTCGTTAGGATGCACACCAAGAAACTTGATGGTATCCCCGAATCTCGACTTGCCTGCATCTACCACAAAGGGTTTAGGATTACTTTGTTGGGCCTGGGCTTCAACAGTTTTTAACAATGCTAAGGCGGGTAAAGTCATTAATGACTGTCGGATAAATTGCTTTCTTTTCATGGTGTTTGATTGTACCATAAAATTGAAAGCAAGGGCCTATTGCTTACTGGTATAAAAACGACATTTTTTGGTGATTCGTTCAGCGCATATCATTTGAAACGGTATTTGATGTGGTGGAATGCACAAATTCTTATTCTAAGAATACATGACATGTTAATTTCAGCTGATTTTTTTTTCTCAAAAAGCCGGACTTTGTAAATTGGGTAAAACCAAGCACATGACAGCACAGCCCTGGAGCTTGCTGCGGAAGTTTTGCTTCCGCTTCTATGCCATTTTTTTTGCCCTATGGATTATACCGATTTCGTTGGAGATTATTCCCGGTGTGAATATGCTTATGGGATATATCTACCAAGGTATTGACGCTGTATCAAGTCTGTTCAACAAATGGTTATGGCATATTGAGCCAGCTAAGTTACCACCAAATGGCAATGGCGATTTCCCTGAAATGTGGATGAGTGTTTTTACTTTCCTACTGCTCTCTTTTCTTGCTTCGTTAGTGTGGAGTGTATTCGATAGAAAACGAAGTAATTATCAGCGATTGGAATATTGGGTGGTAGTAATGGTCCGCTATTTTATCATCTTCAACGGATTTTCATACGGGTTAGTGAAAGTTTTCGGATTACAATTTACTTTCCCTAGTCTTAGTCAGCTAGCAACACCTTTAGGCGATTTTCTACCCATGCGTTTATCGTGGATGTTTCTAGGCTATTCTTACCCATACCAGTTTTTCTCCGGTGCTATTGAGTTATTTGCTGCTTTACTCTTGTTGTTCAGACCTACAGCTACGCTGGGGGCACTTGTGTCAGGCGGCGTTTTCATCAATGTGATGATGCTAAATCTCGGCTATGATATTCCGGTGAAGGCAAACTCCATCATGCTAGTGGTATTCTGTTTGTATTTGCTCGCGCATGAACTGCCCAGATTGATTGCTTTCTTTTTTAGACAAGAAGCATGGCCGAGTCAGATTTTTGTTTTCCCCTTCGAGACCAAAAAGGGTAGAAGAATTGCGCGTGTAGCCAAATGGACGTTAGTATCCTATGTATTGGGTATTAACCTTATGATGGACATCAGTGGTGCCAACAAGCCGCAATCGAAAAATAGTCCAATCAAGCAAGGTATCTATGAAGTATTAGAGCATCAGGTAAACGGACAAGCTATTACGCCAGATCAACCAGATTCTGTGTACTGGCAGAATATGGTTTTTGATGTATCGTCCGGAGGAAGCATCAAAACTGCTGACACACGTTTCCGTCAACGCTATGGTAGAAGCTATTTCCATTATCAATTGGATAGTGCTACAAATACCATAGCCCTTCGTAAGAACGGTACAGATAGCCTGCCTTTGATGCAGTTTAGTTATCAGTATAAAGACAGTGTGTATTTGATACTTAGGTCTTACCCTGATTCAGCGGCAAGACAGTTGTTATTGAAAAGAAGGCTTAAAGGATTTCCCTTGGCAGAAAAGCAGTTTCACTGGATTTCTGAGCAAAACCGGTAGTGGTTGTCCAAAAAATCCTAATTTACTGTTGTGTGAAGGGCCGGTGCACTAGCCAAAACCTAAAACGATTGCTATGAACCAAACAATGGTAATTGACGCCGTAATGCTCAAAGAATGGGTGCGCGAGCGTCTTTCTGTCGAAGCAATTGAAGAAAGATTGCAGCAAAGAGGATTGGATATGGAGTCTATACAGGCACATATTCATGCGTATAAAAAGCATTGCTATGAGCAGAAACAATTCAATGGTTTTATCTTTTTGGGTATTGGTGCTTTCCTTGGCTTTCTGAGTTGCGTACTTACCTTGCTAAATCCATGGCCGGAGTTTAGTGCTTTTACTTTATATGGTTTCACTGGCTTGGGTGTTACACTCATTTTTATTGGTCTTTACTGCATATTCGAATAGTCATGCAATACATGGTCATAGAAAAGTTCATGGCGGGTAGAGTGAAAAACCTTTACCAGCGTTATGCAGAAATCGGCCGAATGCTACCGGATGGTGTGGTGTATATTGATAGTTGGATTAGTAAAGACCTTACTTGTTGTTACCAACTCATGGAAGCGAACTCACTAGAAGACCTGAACTTGTGGATAGCCAACTGGGATGATCTAGCTGATTTTGAAGTAATACCTGTGATAAGTTCTGATGAAGCAAGAGCCAAAGTGCTTGGACACTGATTAACCTAACACATACACGGAAATGAGGTGTTCATCTACTTCAATAGTAGTGGTAGATTGGATGTAGGGCGCGATGTGTTGTACAAAATCTCTGGCAATAATTCTTTGTGGCGTAGTAAGTATGATGATGGCCTTTGCTGTGCTATAATGTTCTATCAAACGCATTAAGTCTTTGAAGTCGCCATCTCTATAATTCACATCACTCATCAACACACAATCTGCTTGAGGCCATGTTTGATTATTAGCCCAATCAAAGTGTTGTTGCTGAACATGCTTGTATAAACGTGCATGATGTTGCTTAAACCAATCCATCGCATCTGTTGCATGATCGGTGATTAAAACAGATGCAGCTATTGATGCGCTGTATAAAGCGGGCAAACCAATGCCTGCACCAAATTCCACCACCTGTTTATCGACAAAATATTCAGGATGCATGGACAGATATCGTGCGAGTGCTTTCGCAGCAGGCCATATTCTGGCCCAGAAAGGAAAAGGTGTTTGCGGGTCTTGGCTGCGATACCATTCCTGTACGGCATTTTCTTGCGGAAGCTGCAGGGTAATGGTCTGATTGCCAAAAACAAAATGCTCGGTAACAAAAGGGAACATCTGTACTACTGAATAAAGTACACTTTACTAATCTTTCCCTTGTTGATGGTATAAATAGCAATTGCCCTTAAAGGTTGTGGTCCAAAGCCAGTTACATTTTCATGATCAATAACAGTATTGCCCTCCACAATTCTGTTAACCAATGTGCAATGTAAATTGGGTACTTGCTGAAACATGGCACCGTATTCTTTGCGCATGGCTTCCTTGCCTTTAGACATCAATTTTCCTGGAAACATGTAGATCTCTACACTATCGCTATATGGTTCCAGAAAAGCATCAATATTTTTGGCATTGTATGCATCCAATTGTGCCTGAGCAAGTTGCTCAGGTGTTTTGCTGCTTTGTGCATTTGCTTTTATTAAGCTGAATAGGGTCAGCAGGAGGATGGGGAGAATTCTTTGTTGCATTTGCTAAAAATAGGCAATCCCATTTCAGAAAATTGCTATTTTGTCGCAAATAATTTTATGCAACTGCACTTGAGACTGGCTATCGCTGCGCTGTTTTTCAGCGGTATCTCATTGGCGCAAGCTGAAAAGCCCAACGCTATTCATCAGCGCAACCCAAAAAAATCTGTGCAGGTGGTAGAAGCTTCGTGCGGGCAATGCAAATTCAAGTTGCCGGGTAAGTCCTGCGATCTGGCAGTTCGCATCAATGGCAAAGCCTATTTCGTAGATGGTACTAAGATTGATGACCATGGCGATGCACATGCGGACGATGGTTTCTGCGAAGCCATCCGCAAAGCGGAAGTGCAGGGTACCATTGTTAACGGTCGCTTTAAAGCTACTTATTTTAAACTTTTACCTGAGAGAAAATCAGGACAACAATAACGCCATTTTATGCAAACAAGTATTTGTCAGAATTGTGGTACAATACTCGAAGCCGGATATCAATTTTGCCCGAATTGCGGGCAAAAAGCAAATACGCACCGGTTTACCATGGGGCATTTTCTACATGAAGCCGGTCATGCATTCACGCATGCGGATAAGGGTATTTTTTTTCTGATCAAAGAGCTGGCGCTTAAGCCGGGTATTGTACTGAGAGAGTATATCATTGAGGGGAAACGCAACCGCTATTTCAATCCCTTCACATTTATGTTGCTGATGTCTGGTCTGCTCCTGTTTTTTACCATTGTTTTCAAGCCTTATGATACAGAAACTATGGGTATGACCAAAGCCAATGCAAAACAATATTATGCCCAGATGCCTCAGGCACAGAAAATAATGGAAAAGCAGCAAAAGTTTGCTGTCTTTATGGAGAAGAATACGAAAATCATATCACTGATTTCTGTGCCAATGACGGCATTTATTTTCTGGTTATTCTTCCGCAAAAGAGGCTTGTATTATGCAGAGCACTTGGTAGCAGGATTGTTTCTCACAGGCTTTTTTACCATATTTAATGCCCTCATGACGCCCATTATGGCTATGTTGAAGGGTACTTCCATTTACCTCAATGTGAGTTTATTACCCTTACTCTTTCAAGTAATCTATTTCGGGTGGGGGTATTATCCATTTCTTGCGGCACAAGGCAATGTGCAAAAATGGAAAGTCTATTTTGTATCATTGATTAATGTGCTCATATGGTCGCTGCTATGGGTATTGGTAGGTGCGGTGTATATGGTGATTTCATTCATCGCTGCTTAAAGGTTTAAAACTAGAAGATGATCGGACTAAGACAAAGTATTACTGCTTTTTTGTTTGTTGTATTGATGGTACAGCAAGCGGGTGCACAAGCCAATGGAAAACTATTTATCATCGGCGGAGGAGATCGCACACCGGGCTTGATGCAATGTATGATTCAGGCTGCAGGTATGCAGAACAAGGATTATGTGGCTGTGCTGCCTATGTCGAGCGCAGAACCCGACACTGCTTTTCATTATTTTGCTGAAGACCTGAAGCAGGTGTACAAAGGCAAAATTGTACAACTGCATTTCACCAAAGCTGATACAGCCAATCAGGAAAAACTTCAACAATTGTTACAGGCAAAACTGATCTTTATAACCGGAGGCGATCAGGATAGGTTTATGCGTGTTGTAGCCAATACGCAGATTGAGCGAGCCATTCAGCAAGCGTATGCCAAGGGTGCGATGATTGCAGGTACCAGTGCCGGCGCTGCTGTAATGAGTGAACACATGATTACCGGTAATGAGTTAACTGATACCGTGTACAGACCTACTTTCAGAAAGGTTTGGCACAATAATATTGAATTGTCTAAAGGGCTTGGGTTAATTCGTTCAGCTATCATTGATCAACACTTTATCGTGCGCAGCAGGTACAACCGGCTCTTCAGTGCATTAGCGAAATTTCCTCATCTACTCGGTATTGGTATTGATGACGCAACAGCTATTCTCGTAGAAGGCAATAAAGCAACTGTCTGTGGTGAGAGTCAGGTAGTGGTGATGCGGGATATCCGCGGACTCAAGACTGCAGACCCTAAACGCGTACACTGGGATAGTCTGTAAGTATCTTTATACATATCCGGACAGTCCTTCTCCTTGCGCGCGCCATAATTTTCTGTATTTTGAGCCAAACGATTGTTATGCCCCCAACTTCACCGCTTGGGCAGTTTCTGCATTGGGAAACTGCTACACCGCATGATATCTTTCTTCGACAGCCATTTAATGGTCAATGGACTACCTGGACTTGGGCAGAAGCCGGACAGGAATGCCGGAAAATGGCCACAGCCCTGCGTGCCTTGGGTCTACCGGAACGTGCGCACGTTGCCATTTTGTCTAAAAACTGTGCTCACTGGATCATGGCTGATGTAGCCATTATGATGGCTGGCTATATTTCTGTACCCATCTACCCAACGCTGTCAGCTTCAGCTATTGAACCTATCTTAACACATAGCGATACGGCCGCCATTTTTGTAGGCAAGCTGGATGATTATGCTGCTCAAAAAGACGGTATTCCAACGCATATCCAAAAGATTGGTTTTGATATGTATGAGATGACAGATGGAAGCGCTTGGACTGATTTAGTTAGGAATCATGCGCCTGCTGAAGATCTTTACTATTGGCAGCACGACGATTTGATGACCATCATCTATACTTCAGGAACTACGGGTGCGCCGAAAGGTGTGATGCATACAGCCGGCAATTTTGACGCAACGATGCAGGTAGCTATCAGCGAATTACGCTTGCCTCAAAGACCACGTTTATTCTCTTATTTACCCTTGAGCCATATTGCTGAACGTATTGGTATTGCAACGAACGCGTATTATAGTGGTGGGGTTATTTCATTCGCAGAATCGCTCACCACATTTGCACATGATGTGGCTTCCGTACAACCCGATATCTTTTTTGCTGTACCTAGGTTATGGGGCAAATTCCGTGAAGGCATTCTCAGCAAGATGCCGCAAAGCAAACTCAGTTTCCTCATGTCAATTCCACTATTGGGCAATGTGGTAAAGAAAAAGATCAGACATAAGCTAGGCCTATCTAAAGCCTCACATATTTATAGCGCTGCTGCGCCTATTTCTGTTGACATGATCAAGTGGTTCGATAAGCTGGGTGTTAAAATTACCCAAGCGCTGGGCATGACAGAAGATTGCGTGTATGCGCATTTTGAAAGACCCTTTGATAGAAGAATGGGTTCAGTAGGAAAACCATTCAAGGGTTTGCACGTGAAAATTTCTCCGGAAGGTGAATTGCGTGTGAAAAGTGTGAGCAATACAAAGGGCTATTACAAAGAACCTGAACTCACGAAAGAACTGTTCGATGAAGAAGGCTATCTACGCACCGGTGATTTGTGCGAATACGATCATGATGGATTCTTATTTATTACCGGAAGATTGAAAGATCAGTTTAAAACGGATAAAGGCAAATACATTTCTCCTGCACCCATTGAAGTAAAGATGTTGGCCAATCCTGATGTAGAACAAGCTTGTGTGGTGGGCATGGGTATTCCTCAGCCGATTGTATTGGTTACCTTATCTGAGATTGGTAAGGCAAAACCAAAAGTAGAAGTAGAAGCTAGTTTGTTGGCCTCTATTGCAGCCATCAATCCAACATTAGAACATTATGAGCATTTGGAAAAAGCGGTGGTGATGCGCGAGCCTTGGCTCATCGATAATGGTTATCTCACGCCAACGATGAAAGTGAAACGTAACTATGTAGAGAAACTACACCAACAGTTCTATCCGCAATGGTTCCATACTGCAGAAGCCGTGGTGTGGGAGTGATGCTGGTTTAGATCAATTGATTCTTCCGCAGACTGAAGTCTGCGGAAATAATAAAACCCGCGAACTATAGTTCGCGGGTTTGCTTTACAGTGTAGTCAATATCAAATATGCATTGATGGATAGTAGCATTACCGTGGACTTAAGTCCACGGAAGAGAAAGTTTGTTCTGGGTTTAGCACAAATACTTTTTGGTCTGCGGAAATAATATTACCGCGAACTATAGTTCGCGGGTTTGTTTTGACCTCACCTCCCTACGCTATAGCTACGGAAGGCAGGCCCCAGACCCCTCTCCCTTGGAGAGGGGGGAGTTGGTTAGTCTTCTCCTTAATGGAATAGTATGCCTGCAATATTTCATTAAACTGATTGAGTGCGAATATTTGCTTGGGTAATGTCTACAGAAATTGAATTAAATAGAGCCATAGAAGTTGGCCTCAGAAAAATGTCGCTTTACATCAAGGCGACTGAAGGAGAAGCAGAAAGGTTGTTTGAGTGCGGTAGCACGAGTTTCCTTTCTGCCCGTAAGGAGCCGTAGTATGTATCGGCATTTTTCTGCAGCCTTGACCTTTTTGGTCCTTTTTGGGTCAAGCCAAAAAGGACGTATAAGTAAACAGAAAACCTTGGCTGGCTAAGAGCAGCTCGAACGGGTTTGATTTACACCAAATACTTCTTGAAAAAATCCATGCTCCTTTGCCAGGCGAGTTTCGCTGCTGCTTCATTGTAGCGGGTAGGCGCAGTGTCATTATGAAAAGCATGGTTTACACCATCGTACATGTACAGTTCGTAGTTAATCTTGTTTTCTTTCAGTGCTGCTTCATAGGCTGCAGCACCTGCATTCACTCTTTCATCCAAACCTGCATAATGCAGTTGTACAGCCGCTTTGATATTGGGCACTTTCGCCGCTTCGGGTTGTCTGCCATAAAATGCTACTGTCGCTTTTAATGCAGGTACTTCAACAGCTAAGTTATTAGCCATAGCGCCGCCCCAGCAGAATCCTACACAACCATATTTGCCAGTAACATCTTTGCGTGTGTTGAGGTAATCAAATACGCGAATGAAATTCTGCAGACTATCTTCTGCTTTTAACTGCTGAAACTTTTGTCTCGCTTCATCTTCATTAGCAGGCGTGCCACCTAATGGTGCCAATGCATTGGGTGCAATAGCCAAGAATCCTGCTTTCGCAGCTCTGCGTGCCACATCTTCTATATGCGCATTCAGTCCTCTGTTCTCATGAATAATCACTACCGCAGCATACTTACCTTTTTTCTCCGGTCTTGCCACATAAGCTTTCATCTCGCCCTGTACACCAGCATAAGTGATGTATTCTGTCATCAATCCATCAGTGGGTGTTTGATTCGCCCCAGCTGCATTCACTTCAATCAACGGTAATACAGCCATTGCAGCTGTCACACTTCCTGTCAGCAGAGTGAGTCGCTTTAAAAACTCATTTCTAGAAAGTGGCTTATGGGTGTACTCGTCGTAGAGGTTGATGATGTCTTGATTCATAGCAGCAGTTTTGAGTAAGGTAATCTGTTTACTTGCGTTCTGACAAAGTTTTACACCAATGGTTTAGTATCGCCAGCTTTTTACATCAGCACCTGCAGGCGGATTTGCCAATAATTCCTTGGTCCATTTGTTGATAAACATGCTGTGGTAGCGTAACCTGCTGATATAGTTTGGCTGCGTATGATCGCCATTCCAGCAATGCTCTGCACGATCACCATAATCCACTTCGCAATTGCAGGAAGGATTGCGCAGTTTTTTCAACACATCTTCTGCTGTGTACACGGCATTGTTGAGGTAGAAATTATCCATATCGCCCACATAAATATGGATCTTGCCTTTCAGCTTCTCACCAATCTTCGGCCAGTCGCGCTGAATGATATGGGTGAGGTCATAATTATCGCGCCAGTATTGTGCAACTTCTGGATCAATTACACCAGTATACTTATCGTAAATTCTTTTCGGATAACCATCAGCACCATTTGGCGAAAACACTGCTTCCCAGATATCAAACTGATCACCACTACGGCTCTTGGTGCCTAGTGCTAACTCTCGATGATTCATGTCTTTCACTGTAGCACTAACATGACCTAAATAATTTCTATGTCCGGGGCGTAAGGTTTTTTTGAAATCACTTTCTAGGTAATACGCATTCTTATCTTGGTAGATATTCATGGTTACGTAGTGGTTGAAATCAATGGGGTCGGGACAAGCAGCATAGCAGCCATTATACGCATCGGGGTAGAAGACTTGTGCAGCCAATGCTTCCCATCCGCCTGTACTGCCGCCGTATAAGAATCTTGCCCAACCCTGACCAATACCACGAAAACGTTTTTCAATTTCAGGAATAAGTTCATAAGTGATGGCATCGCCGTAAGGGCCCATATTCGCAGAATTCACGGCATAAGAATCATCGTAGTAAGGCGTTGCGTGTTGTATTTCAATGGCTATCACTCTTGGAAAATTCGGACCTGTCCATTGCTTGTAAAAATCATAAGCTTCCTGTTGTACAATCTTGTTGTAACCAATCAGGTTAAACCGTTTTACCGTATCGGGTTTCAGATTAGGATCTGGCGGAGTAGTGCGAAAGCCACCAAAATCTTCCGGAAAATGTCCATGAAAAATGGCGAGTGGATAACGCACATCGGGATGCTCCTCAAAACCTTCGGGTAAAAGAATATGTGCACCTAAATACATCGGCCTGCCCCAAAACTCAGTAAGCAGTTTGCTTTGGATCTTGATGTGCTTGATATACTTGGTATCCTTTGGCGCTTCAATAGGTGGAATGATTTTATCCAACTCAACAACAGCAATGCTTTTGAAGCGCGGATTCACGCTCATGCGTTTGGGTGTGGAATACGGGTTGCCCGGTGCCAGATTCCAATGTTGTCCCTCTCCACGATCCATGGGCAGCTTTACGGTTTTGCCATTTTTGAGGTGAAAGGTTTCATATTTATGAAACACAAGCTGTACAGTGTAATTACCTGCAGGAATCGCAGCTATGTTTTCAATAGGATATCCAAAAACATCTTTACCCTGAATGGAAAGTGTTGTACCTGGTGCCCAGTTTTCTACATCCATACCAAAGACCAATTGGGTTTCTGGTCCGTCTGCAATCTGAAAGCGTGGCTCACCACTTGTCTTCTTCGATAAAAGAAGTAAAAGCCTACCGTCTAAGTTTTCTTTGTAGTGTTTGGCAGGATAGGGTACACGAAACAATTGTGCGGAACTTGTCAGCAGCAGTGTGCCGAAAAAGCAAAGAAGCAGGTATCTCATGGCAAATGATTGATACAGAAAATTAAGCCTTAATACCTGTTCAGCAAAGGGCAATAAAAAACTGCATCCGGCTGCCCCCGCGCGCCATGATGCAGTTTGCCAGAATAATGTGTGTATTACAATACAATTACACTATTGCTGCCGCCATACACATTTGGTGCCTGGCTGTCAGCTTCCGGTTCGTTTAACCACTCAGACTTGTTCACCAAATACTTGAACTCGTGTGTGCTGTTTTTAGGCAATTGCACATCAGCAGTAAAACTGCCGTCTTTTTTCTTGCTCAGAACGATAGAGTTTTCCCAATCGCTGTTGAGGCCAAGTACTTCTACTGTTTCTGCGTTTTCTACTTGAAAAGAGAATTTTACTTTACAATAGTCTTTGGTTTTGTAATATGTTTTCTGAATCATGTGTAATGATTTGGTGAAAAATGGGTTGCTTGCTTGCACCTTAATACGGGCTTCAAAAAAAAGTAACCCGGCGAAAAGACGATTTTTTCTGCTTAATAGCTGATTTCTGTAGAACTTGTGGAAAACCGTGAAAAAGCACAATTCTTTGTTGAATCTTCATAAATTCAAGCATGGACAAACGTCATTTCCTCAAGCAAATTTCTCTGTTAAGCGCAGCAACGCTAACAGGTGTTAGTCAGTTGAATGCAGTGATGGCTGCAGCAAAAGATATTCCTGCAGCAACCTTAGCAGGCGAAGAAGATTTCTGGGCCATCATTCGAAAAGGTTATCGTTTGAAGCCGGATTATATCAACTTGGAAAATGGCTATTACAATTTTTTGCCTGAAGCAACGCTCGAAAAATACATCGCACATATTCGTGAAATCAATTACCAGGGTTCTTATTACATGCGCACGGTACAGTGGGATAATAAGAAACGCATGGCAGCAAAGCTGGCCACAATTGCGGGATGTTCGCCTGATGAATTGATCATCACCCGCAATACTACTGAGTCGCTGGATATGATAATTGCCGGACAAAACTGGCAAGCAGGTGATGAAGCAGTCATGGCGGAACAGGATTATGGTGCGATGCTCGATATGTTTAAGCAAGTAGCGAAACGACATGGGGTAGTGAATAAAATCATTTCCGTTCCTACGCATCCAAAAAATGATGAGGAGATTGTTCAGCTTTATGCCAATGCTATTACGCCCAAGACAAAACTGCTCATGGTATGTCACATGGTGAATATCACCGGACAAATTCTGCCCATTCGCAAAATCTCCGATATGGCTCATGCACGTGGCGTGAAAGTCTTGGTTGATGGTGCCCATGCATTTGCACATTTTCGCTACAATATTCCTGATCTTCATTGCGATTATTACGGTGCCTCCCTACACAAATGGTTGAGTGTGCCATTGGGTGCAGGTATCTTGTATGTGAAGTGCGAAGAAATCGACCATGTATGGCCGCTCATAGCCGAAGGCGATCGCAAGCCCGGCGATATCTCTCGCCTTAACCACATTGGTACCCATCCGGTACATACCGATTTAACCATTGAAGATGCGATCGATTATTATCAGATGATTGGTCCCGAGCGTAAGGAAGCGCGATTGCGCTATTTAAAAGATTACTGGACTTCCCGCGTGAAAGACACGCCGAATATTATCTTAAACACGCCATTAGATGCCGCACGTAGTTGCGCGATTGCTAACGTTGGTATCAAGGGCATCAAGCCGGCTGATCTAGCTAAGCAATTGATGGAGCGTTTCAAGATATTTACGGTGGCTATCGATTACAGCAATGTGCATGGTTGCCGCATCACGCCGAATGTGTACACCACCACGGCAGAGTTGGATGCATTCGTAACTGCATTAAAAACTTTAGCTGCTTAGTTTAATCGATTGGTGAGCTGCTCGTCAATCTTCTTGAAGAGGTGATAGGGCTTGTAGGTACGCCATTCCATTATCTCCATCAACTCGATGAAGTAATTCAATTTGCGTTTGCGAAAATCATATTGCGTTGCTTCGGGCATATTGAGAGCAACAATCCAGCCCTCTGCATCACTTACTTCTTCATACCATTCTTCATAATAGTCTTTATCGCCGCTATGAAAATTGAGTACATTTTCTGTAATGAGGATGAATTTAGAAATGCCTTCTAGTGCCAGCTTCTCCATCACTTCACGCTTCAGCTCCATGATATCATTCTCAATGGCATCATTCCATTCGCCAATGAGTTCTATGATGGCAAAATGCAATTCATAATCCACATAAATGATTTTCAGATAAAGCGTTTTACTACCAAAATCATCCCACTGCGGGTGGATATAATAATTGTACACCGTTTGCGAAAACTCAAACTCGCTATAAGTTCTGCCGTAAAAAGGGGAGCGGGGATCTTCTTCCGCGATATAAATATGTCGCCAGTTATAAAATGGTTCCAGGTGATGCATTACTGTTCAGATTTCCTTGCGTCAACTGCTTTCTTCACACTACCATGTGTGAGCAAGAGATCCTTTGCTTCTTCATAATTGGTCAAGCCCAGTTGTTCCATCACCATGCGCACACCGCGGTCAACCAGCTTCACATTGCTCAGCTGCATGTTCACCATCTTATTGTCTTCTACACGGCCTAATTGAATCATCACCGCAGTAGAAATCATATTCAATACCAGTTTCTGCGCTGTACCACTTTTCATGCGGGTACTACCGGTTACGAATTCTGGTCCAACTACTACTTCAATAGGGTAGTCAGCTACTCTCGACAATGGGTTATTGGGATTGCAACTTATACTACCTGTAACAATGCCTCTTTTGCGACATTCTTCCAATGCACCAATCACATAAGGTGTGGTGCCACTGGCTGCTAAACCAATCACCACATCTTTATCACTCACAAAATATTTTTCTAAATCGGCCCAGCCTTGTTCTTTGCTATCTTCTGCAAATTCTACTGCTTGTGTAATGGCTTTATCGCCACCAGCAATCAAACCAATCACCAAACCATAGGGTACACCGTAAGTGGGCGGACATTCACTCGCATCTACAATCGCTAAACGACCGCTCGTGCCGGCACCCAAATAAAACAATCGGCCACCGGCCAGCATTTTATCAGAAGCTACTGCTACCAGCTTTTCAATTTGTGGGATAGCTTTTTCTACCGCCTGTGGTACCAGCTTGTCTTCGTTATTGATGTTCACCAGAATTTCATCCAGTGTCATTTTCTCCAGATGTCGGTATTTCGAGGGCTGTTCTGTTACCTTAACAAAATTGTTCATGTTCGTCGCTTAACGGTGGTATTCAATCAATCCGGGCATGGGTGCTTTCAGCACTTTACCCAATTCCAGTTCGTAGGTGTTGCAAAGGTCTTGCAATACATCTCTGAAACCAAATGCAATACTGCCCACAAAATGAATCGGCAGTGTCCAGCTTTCGCGGTATTTATAGAGGTGGTTGAAGAAAAAATCATTCAAACCGTCTTCAATAATATTTTCAACCATATAGTGGCCGCGGTTCTCTGCTAGGAAAATGGCAAAAGAAGCGAGGTAGCGGTTGGCCAATGGCTTTTTATAGACGTTTTCAAGAATCTCTACTGGGGTAGTGGTAAAGCGTGCATCAAAACGAGCGCGCAGGTCTTCATCAAAAGTTTGATAGAGGTAGTACTGCACTACTTTTTTACCCAAATAAGCACCACTGCCTTCATCGCCCAGCACATAACCAATGCCCGGACTATTCTTGGCAATTTTCTTTCCATCAAAATAGCAGGAATTAGAACCCGTGCCGAGAATACAGGCAATGCCTTTTTCCTTACCACACAAAGCACGTGCAGCAGCCACCAAATCGGTATTGGCTTCTAGTTTTGACTTAGGGAAGAGCTGTTTCAGCGCTTTTTTGATGATGGTAACATTGTTGGGATTGCTGAGTCCGGTACCATAGTAATAGACTTCATCCACCGATACTTTTTTCAGTTTGGGCATCAGCTCTTTGTTGAGCAGTTCCACAATCTGGGTCTGGTTCAGAAAATAGGGACTGATACCTTGGGTGTAGAGGGTCTTTTTCTTGCCGTTCTGCAGCAGGCACCATTCGCATTTGGTGGCACCACTATCTGCAATCAGTTTCACAGCCATACAGATGGGTTTTGGCAAACATTTCAACCTGCCCCATTCAACATTAATGCAGATATTCGTGTTTGAATGCGACAAGATACAAAGAAGCTGAGTTATGGGAAGTAAAAAAATGCAGGTTTGGTTGCCTCTTTTGCTGGCTGGATTGATGGTGGTAGGCATGCTGATTGGTTATCAGCTGCGCGATAAAACAGCCGGTGTGCGCTTTTTCGGCACACAACGCAGGGGCAGTATTCAGGAAGCCATTGATATCATTACGAATAAATATGTTGATCCGGTAAAAGGCGATAGCCTTACCAATCTGGCGATGGAAGAATTGCTGGGTAATTTGGATCCACACTCAGTCTATATCCCCCCTGCCGACCTCAAAGATTTCAACGAGGAACTGATGGGCAATTTTCAGGGTATTGGCGTAGAGTTTCAGCAGTTTCATGATACGGTACATGTGCTGAATGTAATCAAAGGCGGTCCCTCAGAGAAAGCAGGCTTGAAAGTGGGCGATAGGCTGGTGAAGGTGAACGATTCTATCTCGCTGGTCAAGATTGATCCCGATCAAGTGCGTAAATATTTGCGTGGTCCCGGTGGATCCTTAGTGAAAGTAGGTTTTCTACGCAATGGCAAGCCAAATGCCGTGAATATTACCCGTGGAACCATTCCTGTGTCTTCAATAGATGCCGCATATATCATCGCACCAACGATTGGCTTTATTCGTATCAACAAGTTCGCAGAGCGCACGTATGAGGAGTTTATGAGCAACCTGGAACGTTTGCAGAAAGCAGGTATGCAGCAACTGATTCTTGACCTTCGCGGTAATGGGGGCGGACTGATGAACGAAGCAACAGATATTGCTGATGAATTTTTGGATGGCGATAAATTGATTGTGTACACGCAGGGCGATAAAGTAGCGCGATATGATTATCGTTGTCAGAAAGAAGGTTTGTTTGAAAAGGGCAAACTGGTGGTATTGATTGATGAAACCTCGGCTTCTGCCAGTGAAGTGTTAACCGGTGCTTTGCAGGATTGGGACAGGGCCACCATTATCGGCCGCAGAAGTTTTGGTAAGGGTTTGGTGCAGCAGCAATTTCAATTGAGTGATGGGAGCGCTATGCGTTTAACCATAGCACGTTACTATACGCCTTTGGGCCGCAATATCCAGAAGCCTTATGCTGAAGGAAAGGATAAGTATCAGGAAGAATTAGCAGAGCGTTTTCATAATGGTGAGGTATTGAAAGCAGATAGTATCAAACAAAAAGGTAAAGCCTATAAAACCCCAGCAGGTAGAACTGTCTATGGTGGTGGTGGCATTACGCCTGATGTGTTTGTACCGCTGGATACGACTAGTCTGGATGCGCCGGCTATGCGTTTCTACAGAAGAAATACACTGGTGAATTTTGTATACGAGTATTACACACGTAATCAGGGCTTTTTTAGCAAGTTTGCCAATCCGTTGGCGATGGCGGGTGGTTTTGTGCCCGGCGATGCTGAGTGGACGGCATTGAAGAGTTTCGCTGCGCGCGATAGTATTGCTATGGATGCAGTGGGTGCAAAAGATAAGCAAGTATTGTTAAAGCGTATGCAGGCTTTGATGGCCAGACAGATCTGGCGAAACGAAGGTTATTTCGAGATTATGAACAGGCAGGACATGGCTGTGCAGAAGGCATTGCAGGTATTGCAAGCGAAAAACTAGGGATTTCTTTACTTTTACGACCAAGGCTATTGAAACCCCATGGATAAAATCTACATACTGAAACGCAAAAACCTCTTGCGGGGCCCCTATACTGTGGATGCTCTGAAGCAGAAGGGCCTGCATAAGTATGACCTAATCTGGTATAAAGGACTGCCGGATTGGACACCTGCGCAGCAGGTAGATGCAGTGCTGTCTTGCATTCGTGAGGATAATGGTAGCAGCGATTCCAACTCAGTGTTGAAGCGAATCTGGCATTTGTTCGATTAGGGTGCTAGAGTTATACACAACAGAGTTTCAATACTTTCTAAAAATAATCCCTGAAAAATTTGGTGCGTTTTTGAATTCACCTATTTTTGCAGTCCCAAAAAACAAGGTAACACTTGATTTAGCGGGTAATGGAGATTCCGTAGCTCAGTTGGTAGAGCAATACACTTTTAATGTATGGGCCCTGGGTTCGAGTCCCAGCGGGATCACGGAAGTTCAAGCCTCACATCGTTGTGAGGCTTTTTTTATTTCATTACGCTGGGCGAGAAGTTTATCCCGCGTCATGCGGGAAGTCCCAGCGGGATCACAAAGCCTCACAGAAATTTGGGTTTTTTTATGTGCATACCTTAAGTGAGCGGCAGATTCAGACATGCAATAGTGAAGCGAGCCAAGCTTGTTTGCGTGAGCTGAACAAATTGCATGGCTAACGCGTGCAGCGCGTGCTGCCGCGAACGATATTTCATGCTGTGAAAAGCCTTTAATATTTCAATTTGGCTTTGGGTAAGCTCAATGCGGGGCAAGTCGGCGTAACGAAGTGAGCCGACAATTCTAGGGGGAGCTATGATTAGCTTGCTTTTAATGCTTTTACTTTCTTTTCCCAGCGTCGCTTAGCAAGGTACCACGACTTATTGCCACTCATTATTTCTAATCTGTCGCTTGTGTGAGAGGGTCTTGAATCAATAGTTCTATAGGAACTGTCTTCACTTGGCATTAGCAAGGAGATATTGTCTACAGGACTTACTTCTTCATCCAGATCAAATAAGCAATGATATTTCTCTGCGTTAAATTTTTCCTGCTTTTCTTTTAAATCAAGCAGTAATGTTTGAAGGGGGTAATGCTCTGTAATCAAATCTAGATCATAAATGTCTTTCTGTGCTTTTCTATTAGCCGCACTCATTAATTTGAATAAGCCTATATCTCTTACGGAGAAAAGACGAAAGCCATTGTACTCTTCAAATGGATCAAGGTGTTGAAAGTTCTGTAGGAGCTCAACTTTTATTTGCTCGTCTCCTGATCTTATCAAGCATCGCAAGAAGGTAAATTGATTACCTGCTTCCTTATTCAATATGTCTTTTACAATCAACCTATCCTGAAAGTGATGTATTAAGCCGTCTCTAATTGATTCGAATCTAGTGATGCCTATATATTCGCTAGTGAATAAATCAATATCTATTGACTTTCTATGTTGGAATCGTAATGCAAGGTTAGTGCCTCCCGCTAAGGCAAACGGGATTAGTGTATCTAAGCCCTGCAACTCACTGATTAAATCCAATAAGTTGTCACTAACTGCTTTCACTGATTATACTTTCTTTGGAAAACGGCTAAAAAGTGGTAATGCATATCGTTCAGCCACCAGCTTACAAACCTCGTTGCTGATTTTCTCTTTGGTAGTTTTTAGTTCCTGTACAATCTGATCATGTGTATACAGGTTTTCTAGTTTTACGATATCTGATGCAAAGCTTTCCGCTGTAGTCATGTAAAGCGCTCTGGGTATAATCAGGTCTTTATCCTGATGGATATCCAGTTTGCCCATATCTACATCCCAGAAAAGATGTTTGGGAAAAATTGCTGTTATGTTCTTGCGCTTTTGCACAAGCCAAAATTAGTTGAAAACACAAATAACCGCACAAGCTTTAACAAAGAAGCCTCAGTATAAGTTTGTGTATTGAAAATGAGTTAGTTATATCCGATTTTAGTTCTTTGGCTTCTTGGGTTTTACTGTAAAGGATATGGCAAATATTGACTTTGATTCCAGATTTGTATGTTTTTACGTAAATGGAATCGGGTCTTGATTAACCAATTCTACTCGCTTTGTTGGTTAATTGGCGTAACGCAGTGAGCCGACAATGCCGACGAGTTATCATTTTAGAAATAAGCCAAGCTTGCTTGATTGAGCTGGAACGATTGCATGACAACGCGCGTAGCGCGCGCTACCGCTAATGATGTTTTCCGCAATAAAATATCTGGTTTTGGATAAATGAGACAGTATTAAGTGAGATGCAATGGGAGTTGAAAGTAAATATGCTAATTGTTTAGAATTTCTTTAGTTCTATTCCTTTAGAAGTTACTTCTAGAATGAATGGCTTTTCAACTTCGGAGATCTTAATCTTTAATTCCTCCCAGCGATTTATAATTGTAGTAACAATCCCCCAATAATTTGAATCTTTTCTTGAAAGCCTAAAAACGACAGCACCAATATTATACTGCTTATATAAAGGGTAGTAGCTTTTCATGTGCTTGAAGTCCTTGTCAAAGGAAAGTATAATGCCATCATTCTTTCCTGCTAACTCTATTTGTTCTTGATCAGTTGCTCCTTTTAAACCAAACTCAAGGGTATGTTTGACTTCGGCCTTCACAATCGTTTTGTGATTAGCCTCTTCAAGGAGTGCTAATCCTTGCACAAACTTTTGAGGTACATTTTCGTCGAAAAGAAAAAGCATTAAGCAGACCTTTTGTAAAAATAATCAAGCGCATGCTGTACCTGGCTTTCTTTTATCTCATAGAGATTGGCGATATCAATAACTGATTCACCGCCTTCGTGCAGTTTCTTGATGACTGAAATTGAAATATTTCGTCCTGTAACAGTTGGTTGACCAAATTGATGTTTTGGATCAACAACAACCAATTTAGAGTCCTTTAGGGGATAGAATCTTTTCGCTAAGTTATTATCGTCGAACTCAATTTTATGAAGAAACTCAAGAATGAATTCTCGAATGGCTAGTTGATTCTTGCCATCCACTTTTATCAGTTGTTCTAACTTTTCGTACCAAACACTCTTACCATCAGTTTTAATACCAGAAAGGGCAAAAGGATATTTGACTCTTAAATCTTTTTCAAGAATTGAATGAGCTTTCTTTATTTCATTAGCAGTTACTCCAAGTTCTCGTAATTGGAAATATGTATAAAACTCTATCAACGCATAGAAGTTGATAGCTTTGTTCTTGTCTTCGCCGAATACATTGCTATGCCAAAAACCTTTCATTAGGTTTCGAACTTTTCCGTACGGCAACAAAAGAATATTTGAGACATCCCTAATTAAATAGATGCCTTCTCCGATTACAGGTGTTAATACTCGATGGTTATATGTATTTGCTGCAATCTCCATTTGAAGTGTAAAACTAAGAAATTTAGTTTCAAAATGCTCTTGCATTAGTAAATCGTTGATTTTGTACGATTTATAAGATTTATTTTTTGCTCCTACAGCTCGATTATTTTACATAGTTCTCATTTTATATTTCATGAGCTCGCTAAGATTAGTTGTAAACGGAACCGCAGAAGCTCTGCCAGTTGAATATTTTTTAAGTTGCTTAAAATTCCACTGTACATTTTGAAACTCTGGTTCTGTTACTTTCTCAATCTCTATAACTAGATAATAGTCTTGTGAAGGAGAGGGGTAATCTTTTTTTAGTAGGTCTTCCTTTGAATAAACTTTGGGCCCTTCACTCACAATTCTCCATAAATCTCCAGAAACTGAATCTCCGAAAGTATGGAGCAGTAAATATCTTGCCCCAACTGTTTCTGCATTAAGTATCAACGAGCCCGTTCCTGAACCCATTCTGAAGTTGTATCGCTTGTTTCGCTTAATCCATTCGTATTGTTCCAGTGAGTTGTAATACCCAACTAAAACATAGGTTTCATCAGGGATTAAGTCTCTGTTTGTATTATATGGCTCTGGTAGAGCTTCTTTTACGATACTGTTTGAGTCTGGTGGATTTTTATGAATATCAAAAGTTCTATAGGCCGCTTTTTCTCGTTGAGAAGCGCGATTCATAAAATGTTCTATAATCTCCAGAATAAAAGCTTTCAACTCTCCGATACCGCTATCCGTCTTTGAGGGTTTAACAGGAAAAGCACCAAGGCCTGGGATAATTTCATGAAAGCCTTTTTGGTTAAGTGATCTATCGCCTGGATACAAAACATATGCGCCACCTGTTCTTCTTATTGCATCCTTATAGGCATGCATTTTTAGTAAATCCCCATTTTTATAGATGCCTTCTCTATTTTTTGCTTTTTGATCGTCAAGATCGTTATCAAAATTCTGAGTGAGAAAGTCTGTTAGATTAGCTATTTTATATTTTGCATCAAAGTGAATATGTACAATCAGCTCCTGCGTTTCTGCTTCGCTTTCTGTTATTCCATATGGCCAGAAAGAAAGTGTATAGTCGGGCCTTAATGTGGTTGTCCAGCTGCCTGATTCAGGATAATTCTTTCGTCCACTGAAGGATCGATTGTAATTAAACCGAACATTTAGTTTTCTCTTTCCTGAATCATAAATGCCATTCAATGCAGTAAAAATACCTTGCTTTATCTGGAGATTTAAACCGTCAGGTGTTTCTTTTATTAAGTCTGAAATGTCTTTAGGTTCTATATTGAATAGCGATTGAAAAAGGTCAAGTAACTTGAAGAATAGCCAATATTCATATAAGGTGGCAATGTCTTTTTTACCACCACTGTAGACGTCATCACCGCCAGTCCATATAAGTTTAGCAGCAAGGTCAAACATCAACCAAGCACGCAATACTTCACGGTATCCTTCCTTTCGTTGGAGTACTGGGCTATTGAGCTTTAAAGTTGTTGGCCTTGAAATGCTTTTGAAGAATGAATGATGTAGCTGGCTTTCTAGGTCACGAATCAGTTGTTCTGATTCAGATTCCATTTTTTTATGTCCGAAAGTTTTAGCTTTAGTATTTATGTCCGTACAGAACTTTAAAAAGTTTTCTAGCGCATGTTTTATAAAGCGATTCTCAGCGGTATCAACGGAGTCTGTTTTTCTTATTGAAGTAATACGCTCCGGTAATGAGTCTATGCCATATTTTCTTAGATAATGTGTATCAGGTAGTTCTTTTCGTCTACTGCCTTTCAGAATTTCTTTAGTATTGGTGTTAGAAAACCTCCGCACATTACGAATATCTTTTTCTTCAGTTGTCTCAGTCCATTTTGTCACCGGTGATGTAACAATACGGTGAATAGCTTCTGCAAATTCTTCACTACTAATTACTGATTTAATAAAAGCAAATTTCTGATATAGCGTTAGACTGTCTTTGGTATAATCAATTTCAAAATGCTGTGAAACAGGTGAGCTTGCTTGCAATAGAAGTTCTGTAGATTTCTCTGTGATCAATTCAAGCATGTCTCTGTAGTCGGTTCGGTAGCTAGACTTTACCGATTGAACCTCTAGTTGTATATTACCATGTTCTTTACCAGTTTCTTTATTGATTAGAGGAATTGATAAAGTCCCAACAAAAATATTTGGCGCAATTGTGCCCAAGTTTGTTGCTCGCTTATGCTGCTGTATGATGTTTTCTTGAATATCACCCAAGACAAAATCAGTATCAGAGATTTGATAGTCATAGAGACATCCTTCTACAAGCTGAAATCTAGCTTCGTTATAAGCTTCCGCACTTTCTGCTGCGTCAAATAGTGTGTTAGGTTTACGTGCATCTATACAAAGACGTAAGCCTTTTCTGACAGCATCAAGATTGATCTCTATGTTTGATACAGGCTTCATGTTCATTAAGCCTCAGCGAAGCTTGCAAATCCGTTATCAATAGCACCGCGATACATTCGCGCAATCTTTTCTAGCGAAAGTGGGTACTTAACATTGGTATGGGTAAAATCAAACTCTTGGTTTTCAAAAACCTCTTTTATAATTTGAATGTCCTCAGTAATGCAGAATGAGCCAAGTGTTTCTAAGACAGGACATAATTTTCTTCTTGAGCCGTGCAGCTTCGGTAACAGCTTCTGCATGATAGCTATATCAATCTTTTGGTTAGTTGAAAGAGTATTATCCAAGACTGTTAACTGATGAATCAAGCGTAATATTTCAGTTGCGCTTCGATATCCAAATTCAGCTCCTGTCTTTTTTAGTTCGCTGAAAAATTGCACCAAAGTAGAGTTGATTACATCTATATCCGATGTGGCAAATGTTTTGTTTGCGGACATTTCTACAAAACTTTTAGCCATACCCGCACCTTTCCCTGCCAGTTCATCTAGGTTTATAGCCTTGATACTCTCAAGGAAGGTTTTCATTTCATCCTTGGTTACGCGAAATTCAATAGTGTTGGCCCTGTCAAGCACTTTGGGGCTGAACATATTGGTTGTCTCGTCAATATTCACTGTGCCGATAATGAACAAGTTGGCAGGAATTTTTATTTTGGCTGGAACTGCTTTATCAGCCATATCTTCTGAATACAATGAAATTTCTTCGTTTGATTCCATTACGCTCAGGAAATCAGCAAAGTACCTTTCTACATGACTTAAATTCATTTCATCAAGAATCAAAAAATGTGGAAGGCTTGGTTTTTGATTGGCTTGGATGATTAAGTCAAGTGCGCCACTGTCAGGCTTTACATATTCTTCAGGCTTCAATGCATTGGGATAGCCTAGCAATGGCTCACGATTTGTCCAATCTGCACCTACTGGAATAACACGGTATTGATTTTCGTCATTGCAAATCCATTGAGCAAAAGACTGGGCTAATTTTGTTTTGCCAGAACCTGAAAGGCCAGTGAGAATAACAAAGGGTTTGGTGAGAAGTGAAGCGATAAATCTAGTTATAAGATCTTTATTGTAGGATAAACCACTATTATTTAGTACTTGATTAAAGTCATTAAAGCTATTGTCAAATTTGATTTTCAATTGAGGTAATTGTTTTGAAGGGTAGAATTCGTCAAGGTTTGTATCGGAAACAAGTAGTAACTCTTTTATTTTATCGCTAGAGTAAAGTGTTTGAAAAAAACCTGCTCTTTTTAGTTCACTAGGTCTACTTTGTATAAAGAATGGGGCTTCAAATGATAGGTAATTACTTCCCTTTCTATCTACATTGAATTTTTTTTCTATTTCTCTTAGGATAACTGAATTCTCATAGTTCTCTAATTCTAAATTGGTGTTTTCTTGGTCAATAAAAAGGTCGGTTATTTTATTTAAGTCTATCTTACATGCGTTAAGAAATTCTTTTTTTAATTGATCAGAATTAATGGCTTCGCTAAAATTTTTTTTCTTGAAATAAAATATTGCTGCATCTAATAAATTAGGGCTTGTTTTTAAAGTTAGGCTATTTAATTTTTCCTGCCATTGTGTTGAAAACTTTACATAGATATTGCTTTCTGAGTGTAGTTTTTCAGCGGCCGAATCAAAATTGAACAGCTCATCAAGAAAATTCATTACCGATATTGAGCTGACGGTATATAATTTGTTTGGTACGATAGTTTCGTTTAATGAATGGAGTAGTGCCAATAAGCCCCAAAATTTGTTTGTTGTTGATTGTGATAAGTTGTATGTAGCATCAGCTACAAGGTGTTTACTTATTTTCATATCAAATTTGATTAATTAATGATTTTGTTATTTCTCTAACAACAGGTAGAGCAATACTATTTCCTAATTGTTTGTAAGCTTGATTGTCTGATACAGGAAATTTAAACGAGTCAGGAAAACCTTGTAGGCGTTGAGCTTCAAGGACAGATAATTTTCTCTTTAGATCCCAAAGTTTAGGAACCCTATTAAAAATAATTGTAGGTGCGTACGTGTCAACGCAGCAATAGAAAGCCTCTTGAATTTGTGTTTTTGCGAAATCTCCAATATGAAATCTCAGTGATCCGTCAGGTTTTTGGTAAGAAAATACCCCATGCCTTCCCTTTTTTGTATTAGGAGAATATTTGGAATTGTCATGTTGTACACGATCGTTTTTTCTAGCATTTCTAAAATGAAAATTTATTCTATCTAATTCTTGCTTAGGAAGCCTTAATGATGGATCATTATTGCTTAAATCAATAATGGACGAAAGTGGTATTATTTGAGTATCACCTTTTGGAAAGCTAAACTTTTTTCCATTCAATAGTCCAACGCAATACCACCTTTCTCTCTTTTGAGGTAAGCCAAATTTTAGACTATCAAGAATTTCCCAACTTACAGAGTATCCCAGTTTTTCAAGAGAACTCAAAATCGTTTTAAGAGTTCTTCCTTTATCGTGAGATTTTAAACCTTTAACATTTTCAAGGAGAAATGCTTTTGGTCTTTTTTCTTCAATAATACTAAGAATTGAAAAAAATAGGGTGCCCCTTGTTTTATCTTTAAATCCTTCATTTTTTCCAGCATAGCTGAATGGCTGACAAGGGAATCCTGCACACAAAATATCAAAGTCTGGAATATCGGAATACTTGAGATTTACGTCTGTTATATCCTCATTGAAATTTCCTGAGTTAAAGATTTCAGGAGACTTTCTCTTAAAGTTATGTTCATATGTTTTACGTGCAAACTTGTCTTTTTCAGAAGCAAAAACACATTTGCCTCCATTTTCATGCATAGCTATATGAAATCCTCCGATGCCAGCAAACAGATCGATAAAAGTGAAATCCTTCTTTTTTTTGTTCTTCATTGATGTCCTTTTCTACTAGACATAGCCTAATTGTTTAAAATTAGGATATGCCATTATGAAAATCTATTTGGTTTAATTTGAGCAAATCAAAAATAAAGAATATAGGTATTGAGCCTTTGCGTTATAAACGCTTTCAGGTAAGATAATTTAGAATTTTTCTTCTATTTCCGTGCATAACCCCTGCATAAATACAATCATCAACCCTGCAAGTGCGCATGCAGATTGGTTTTTAGCCCCGGTTATGCCCATCTTATCCACCAGATCTTTTTCTTAACAATGGCTTGACAAACGAATAGGACCTTTATGTTGTCTTACTAAAAACAGCGTTATGAAAAACGTACCCTATCATTTGCTGGTGAATGCTGCCGGGCAGTTAATGCAGCAGCACGCATTCGATCATCTTACTGATGATAAGCTCAGCAGAATGCAGAATTGTATTCGTACGCTTTCGCAAGAAGCAGTTACCAAAGAAGCCATCAATGCCAGCGGGCATGAGCTCTTGGATCTCTGCCGCGAAGCAGATCTTTACGTAGACACAGCTACACCACAATCATTACAACAGCTGTTTGCTGTGATGAGTTATTTTGGTGTTGATGCACAGTCTGCTGTAACAGAAGAAGTGTACTAGTATAGTTCTTAGATTTTCACTTAGGCAACACAATCCGAAATGTGGTGCCCTTACCCGGTTCGCTGCGGTAAACGGATAATTTACCCTTGTGGTATTGCTCAATGATGCGTTTACTCAGTGTGAGGCCTAGTCCCCAACCTCTTTTCTTCGTGGTAAAACCGGGCTGGAATACTTTATGCAAAGCGCCCGCTTCAATGCCCTTACCGCTATCGCTTACATCTATCCAATAATGTTCTGGTTGTTCTGCTACTTGAATCAAAATTTGTCCGCTGCCATCCATAGCATCCAGCGCATTCTTCAATAAATTCTCCAACACCCAATCGAATAGTAGTGGCGATAATTGCAATTGTGTATCAGTGTGCAACTGGTGCTGTAATTCCATACGCACTTTACTACCAGCACGTTTGCGCATATAGGTGAGCATGTTTTCCAGCTGCGGTAATAGGGCAGTGGGTTCTACCTGAGGGGTGCTGCCAATCTTACCAAAGCGGTCGGAGATCAGTTGCAGTCGGCGCACATCCTTGTCCATCTCAAGGGCAATATGCTGTGCTGCAGGAATGTCTTTCAATAATTCCAGCCAGCCTTCCAGGCTACTCACCGGTGTGCCCAGCTGATGTGCCGTTTCTTTGGCCATACCTGCCCACAACTGGTTTTGGTTGCTCTTAAAACGAATGCGTTGTGTGGTAATGGCAATGATGAGGAACAAAGCGGCAATACTCAATTGCACATAAGGATACCATTGTACTTGTGTTAATAAAGTGCTGGGACCGTAATAATATTTGTTGGCAGCGTAAGGGGTTTCTCTTACCACGAGCACAATGGGCTTTGGGGCAAAACGACGAAACTGTTTGAGTTTATCGCGCAGTAAAATATTAAGATCAGTTGCACCAGTGGTGTCGATATTCATGAAGAGACCTGTGGGTTCATCGCGTTCATTGGTTTCGATGATGGGTATCTCGGTATTGTCGGTGGCAATCTTGGTGGCGAGGGAGAGGGAAGTGCTATCGGCGCCGTTGAGGATGGTGCGTTCTGCTTCTACCCAGGCTTCTACATATTTGCGTTCTTCTGTAGCGATTTTATCTGCCAAGTATCGGCTATACCAAACTGTACTGCCTACTACCAATATGGCAATAGCAATCAATACATTGCGCCAGTTGAGAAGAGCACTCATACCTTAAAAGTAAAGGATTTTATGAAGGCAGGCCTTTGGTCTTTAGTCTTTAGTCTTTGGTCTTTTGTTTTTTGGTTGCCTTCGTTTTTCTTTTCTCGGTTCTCGATTTTCAGTTTAATCGTGCTGATTTTAACCGCAAAGTAGCGAGGGCGCGAAGGTTCGCGAGGAATTAGTATCAATTAATTTGCTCCCCTGCTAAGGGGAGCTGGCCCCGAAGGGGACTGAGGGGTATTGATTATCACCACCCCGTCATGTGTTGCACACATGCCACCCCTCCTTAACAAGGAGGGGAAATTATATTTAGGTAGGAAAGTTAACTTTGACGAATCACGAATCACGAATCACGATTCACGATTCACGGTTTCACCGCAGAGTTTAAGCGTTGCCAGAGTTTGCGCAGAGCATTTTCGTTTTTCTTTTCTCGATCCTCATTTTTCTGTTCATCTGTTCCTTGTTCTATTGGTGTAAAGACTTAACCGCAAAGTCGCTATGACGCTATGGTTCGCAAAGCGCTTTACCACTTTTTGCTTCTCACTTTTGACCTGCTTGCTGAAGCTTCAGCGCAGGCAAGCTTTTCACTTAAAAAAGAAGGGCCCCTTGCGGAGCCCCTGTACCCATTTGCAGTTTGGTACAAAAAATTATCCGAAGATGCCGCCTTTCTTCAGGCTCTTCACACCTTCACCAATCTTATAACCATTGTGGTAGATTTCTACGCGGTAATTACCTGTTGCATATTGGCCTTCAGGCTTCCAGTTAAAGCTTACTGGTAAACGTTTGCCTTGTTCATAATTCACAGTTACTTTGTTTGTAAACTCACGCTCACCATCTTCACGTGTTTTAAACATGCCTTCACTGAATGGCTTGCCATCAGGACCAGTTACAATTACAAAGAAATCTTTGGTGCCTGTTGGTGCTACACGGTTCTCAGCAATATCAAATGAGACACGGAACACATCGGCACGCTTGGCAGTGCTGGTTTCTCTTTCTTTACCGCCACTCTTGATATTGATGGCAGTGATATTGATGTTCAAAGCCTGCAGTGTAGAAGCCACGTCTTCAATCTTACGCTTGGCTTCTGTAGTGCTGTTCAGGTTCTGCTGCAATTCACCTTTTTCTGCAGTGAGTTTGTTTTTGTCTGTTGTCAATTGCTCGTTGGCATTGGTGAGTTGCTGGTTTTCTGCTTTCAGTTTTTCTACTTCAGCAAATAGATCGGTAATCTTACCGTTCAGTTCAGCAATTAATGCTTTTGCTTTAGACAGTTCATCAGCGGTAGCATTCTTCTTGTTCAATGTAACGCGGATATTGTTTTTCAACTGCTGAATTTCTTGGTTACGCTCTGCCAGTGTACCCTGCAATTCAATATTATTGGTGGTAATAGAATCGAGGCGTGCAGAAGCATTGTCGAAATCCTGCTGAATCGCCAGTCGGGCACTGTCCACATTTTTCACTTCTGTCTGTAATAAAGTGATCTGTTCTTTCGACTGACTCTTGTCGTAAATGATGTATGCCCATGTCATCACCAGTGCAGCGATGAGGATGCCATAGATCAGGTTACGGTTGTCTTTTTTTTCCGGAAATTGGGGATTGTTGCTCATATACATGTTGTTTAATAAGGAGTTACTATGCTAAACGAATTATTGGTCATTGATATTGAAACGGTACCACAGGTTCCGGCTTTTTCCGACTTATCAGACAATTGGCAGGAATTGTGGCAGGATAAAGTCGCGAAAACCATGCCAGACGATGTGTCGCCTGAAGAATCTTACCGAAAAAGGGCAGGAATTTTGGCTGAATTTGGCAAAATTATCTGCATTTCCACAGCCGTATTTAGTTATAACGATATGAAAATTAGTGGGTTACGGGTGAAGTCGGTTTCTGGTGATGATGAGCGGGCAGTGCTGGAGGGCTTTGTGGAAATCTGCAATAAGATGTACGGACGCAACCGCAATTTTCAGTTTGCCGGGCACAATATCCGCGAGTTTGACATTCCCTATATCTGCCGCAGGATGATCATCAACGGTATGTTGCTGCCGGAATATTTACAGCTAAACGACCGAAAGCCCTGGGAAGTGCGCATGATGGATACCCTGAGCTGGTGGAAATTTGGCGATTATAAACATTATACTTCCCTGCATTTAATGGCCAATGTGCTGGGTATTCCTACTTCCAAAACAGATATGGATGGTAGCATGGTGCAGGATGTATATTACAAAGAGCGCGACCTGCAGCGGATTGTGGACTATTGCCAGCGCGATGTAATCGTTACGGCCAATGTGATTTTGCGTTTTCAGCAATTGCCAATGCTGCGTGAGCAAGATGTGGTGATTGTTGAATCCTGATTTGAGATATTTCTATTCACATATGTGGGTATAGCGGCAGTGCTTGATTTGCGGAGTGTATTTTTGCGCCATGTCTGCTGAAAAAATATTGGGCGAGTGGAAGAAGGGCCGCTTCAAGCCAATTTATTGGTTGGAAGGGGAAGAGCCTTATTTCATCGATATGTTGGTAGACTATGCCGAGCACCACATTCTTCCTGAAAGTGAAGCAGGCTTCAACCTCACCATTTTTTACGGTCGCGATGCAGATTGGGCAGCCGTGGTAAATGCCTGTAGACGTTATCCCATGTTTGCAGAAAGGTCTGTGGTGTTATTGAAAGAAGCGCAGCACATGCGCGATATCGACAAGCTAGAACCTTATATCGAGAATCCGCTGAATTCAACGGTGTTTGTGGTATCGTACAAAGAGAAAAAAATTGATGCTCGTACCAAGTTCGCCAAACTGCTGAAGCAAAATGCGGAAGTCTTCACCACGAAAAAGATTTACGATAATCAGTTGCCTGAATGGGCGTCCAATATGGTGCAGCAACATGGCTTAACCATCAGCCAGAAAGCATTGCAGTTATTGGTAGATCATATTGGGAATGATTTGAGCCGCATTCAAAATGAAATTGAAAAGCTGGCGGTGAATCTGGGCAGCAGAAAGAATATTACTGAAGACGATATCGAAACCTATATCGGCGTCAGCAAAGAATTCAATGTATTTGAATTGCAAGATGCCATGGTGCGAAAAGATCTGGCTAAAGCCATTCGCATCATCCAATATTTTGAAGCCAATCCAAAAGCAGCACCGATACAAATGATGTTGCCTGCATTGTATAATTTCTTTAGCAAGGTCTATATGATTTTTGGTGTGCAGGGCGATGAAAAAGCACTAGCTAGTGCTATTGGCGTGAATCCTTATTTCATCAAAGACTATATCGCAGCAGCAAAGAATTATGCGTACGAAGGTGTAGAGCGTATTCTGCTTTTATTACACGAATACAACCTACGTAGTGTTGGTGTCAACAATGCCGGTGCAGAAGACAGTAGCTTGATGAAAGAAATGGTAGTGAAAATGATGCGTTAAGCTAACAGTGCAATTGCCTGGTCTCTGTCGGCAGCGAGTTGTGCTTTCAATCCTTCCAGTCCGTTAAACTTTTGTTCTCCTCTCAGATACTGATGCACGGTAACACGTAAGGTTTTGCCATAGATATCGCGATCAAAATCGAAGATGTTGACTTCTACCATGCGGCGTTTGCCATCTACCGTTGGGCGATAGCCAATATTCATCATGCCTTTGTATACACCGGGTTCATCTGTGATAGCCACCGTTACAGCATAGACACCATTACCGGGAATGAGTTTGTCCTCACTTTTGATATGGAGGTTGGCTGTAGGAAAGCCAATGGTTCTACCGAGTTGGTTGCCTTCCACTACTGTGCCGCAGAAAAAATAATCATAACCCAATAATGCATTCGCATCAGTAATGCGATGTTCTGCAATAGCATTGCGAATACGTGTAGAACTAATGCCTGATTCCTGCAACATATGCTCCGGAATTTCCTGCACGTTGAAACCTAGTTTGGCACCTTCGGCTTCCAGCAAATGATAATCGCCGGTACGGCCTTTACCAAAACGGTGGTCGTAACCAATGATGATGGTGTGTGGATGAAAATGCTGGTAGATAAACTCGTGGATATACTGCGTAGCTGTTTGGTTGGCAAAATGATGATCGAAAGGTACTACCACCAGATGATCAATGCCAATGGGTTCCAGCACCTGAATCTTTTCTTCTAATAAAGTGAGCAAACGAATATCGCCAGGAACAGAAGAAATGATCTTGCGCGGATGTGGATCGAAACTGATGAGCACCGATTCGCCATTTACCTGCTTGGCTTGTTCCACCAATTGCTGGATGATTTTTCTGTGGCCAAGGTGCACGCCATCGAAAGTGCCAATGGTGAGCACGGCATTGCGGAAAGCCGGTAACTGATTCAGCGAACGGTGTACTTGCATAACGGGCGCAAAGCTAAGGCATCTGGGTATAAACCGCAGCGAGCATGTGCAAGGGGAATTGTACATTTGCCGCAACTCAACTTATACAGGTGTCAGACTCATTATACGCGCAAAGAGGCGTTTCTGCTCAGAAAGAAGAAGTACATGCAGCCATTAAAAAGCTGGACAAAGGTTTGTATGCCCATGCATTCTGTAAAATGTATCCCGATTTTCTGGGTGGTCATCCGGATTGGGTGAACATCAGCCATGCCGATGGTGCAGGCACCAAAAGTATTCTGGCTTATCTGTGGTGGAAAGAAACCGGTGATGTATCTGTTTGGAAGGGCATTGCGCAGGATGCAGTGGCGATGAACTTAGACGATTTGTTGTGTGTGGGTGTGTGTGATAATCTCTTGTTTTCATCTACAATTGATCGTAACAAAGCCTTGATTCCCGGCGAAATGTTGGAAGCAGTCATCAACGGCACACAGGAATTCTTTGATCAGCTGAAAAATTTTGGCGTCAATATTCATTATCTCGGAGGTGAAACAGCCGATGTAGGTGATGTGGTGCGAACCATCGCAGTGAATGGTACTATGACAGCTCGCTGGCCAAAGAACAAACTCATCACCAACGAGCTGATTGCACCCGGACAAGTGATTGTGGGTTTTGCAAGTGATGGTCAGGCAGCTTATGAAAAAGCGTACAATAGCGGACTCGGCAGCAATGGTTTAACCAGCGCCAGACACGATGTGTTGTCGAAGGTCTATGCAGAGAAATATCCGGAGACATTTGAAGCAAGCTTGAATCAATCGGTTGTTTATATCGGTAAGAACAAAATGACTGATACCATGTCCATCAACGGACAGGATATCGCTATTGGCAAAGTATTGTTATCGCCCACTAGAACCTATGCGCCTTTGATGAAGCGTTTGTTGGATGAACAGTTTGATGCCATCAAGGGTGTGATTCATTGCAGTGGGGGAGGACAAACCAAGTGTATGAAATACCTGCCTCAGCCTATGCAAGTAATCAAGGATAATTTGTTTACACCGCCACCCGTGTTTGAACTGATTCGCGAGAATTCCGGTGCTAACAATAAAGAATTGTATCAGGTATTCAATATGGGCCATCGTCTGGAAATCTTCACCGACGAAGTATCGGCGCAGCAAATGATTGCTACAGCTGCTTCGCTCGGCATTGAAGCAAAGATTGTGGGCCGCACCGTTGCTGCTGATACAGCTTCGCTGGTATTGGAAGCCCGTGGCGAAACCGTCACATTCCAGTATTAACAAGTATTTTTTTCGTTTGCATAGTATTTTGGGGTGACTGAGCGTTATACACGCGCAGACTGTTTAAAATTGTGATTATGCCAGAAACTGTGATCTCTCTCAAAAACGTGAATATTTATCAGGGTGAAAGCCTGATACTGCAGGACGTGAACTTTACTGTAGAGCGTGGTGAGTTTGTGTACCTCGTTGGTAAAACAGGTACCGGTAAAAGTAGTCTGCTGAAAACACTCTATGGTGAACTGCCTTTGCGTGAAGGAGAGGGCTCTGTAGTTGGTTTTAACCTGCACGATATTACTTGGAAGAATGTGCCTTTCCTGCGCAGAAATCTCGGTGTGGTGTTTCAGGATTTTCAATTATTGACGGATCGTAACGTACAAGATAACCTCAAGTTTGTGTTGAAAGCTACCGGCTGGAAAGACGAGCGTTTGATGGAAGAGAAGATCAACGATGTGTTGGAGAAAGTAGGGCTGAAAAGCAAGGGCTTTAAAATGCCTTTTGAAATGAGTGGTGGTGAGCAGCAGCGTATTGATATTGCGCGTGCTTTGCTGAACTCGCCCAAATTATTATTGGCAGATGAACCAACAGGTAATCTTGATCCTGAGACCAGTGATGAGATTATGCAGTTGCTGGTGCAGATTGCCAAAGATTATGGTACAGCCATCATTATGGCTACACACGATTTCATCGTAATCAATCGCTATCCTTCCAGGATGCTGAAAACTGAACGCGGTAAAGTAGTGGATAGTACTTGGGTGCCTAATCCCCAGCAATAATTATTCGCCCCAAATCCATTGCACCTGCTGACGGGCATTGGCTTCGTTACTGAACATCTTGACCAGTAATCTTTCCCTGATTTTTAGTTCCTCATCGGTAAAGGGCTTATAGTGCAGTTGTGCAATAATCTCCTGCATGGCTTGTGCTGTATTGCCAATAAAGCAGGCAGATTCCAATCCGGTTCCCTGCACCATGGCATCGTTCACTACACAGTGGCGACCGTTATACAGTGCATTCAATAGTTTGATTTGAATACCCGTGGTATGGGTGGATGGTAATACATGAATATGCGCTTTGCGAATCATGTCCTGCATCTCCAGTTCAGTTGGATTAGACACGATGCAAGTATGCTGCTGGGCGTGCGCCAATTGCTGCAATTTCTCCGATGGATTTTTACCGGCTACGACAAAGGGTATTTTGAGCTTGCCAAACACTTCTTTTAATAACCAGCTTGCTTGTTTTTCGTTGGCAGGCACACTGAGGTCGCCATGATACAAACAATAACTGCCCATGCCTTCGAGTCCGCTTACTTTCCAATCTGCCGGCAGGTACACAGGTAGGTAATCAATGGTGTTGCAACCGAGCTGTTTGCGATAGTAGTGCACATCGTCATGGGTAACACCCCAATAAGCCGTGGCTTTATCGGCCATCCAGTGTTCGTACTTTTTTAGGAGTCGGCTCTCATTGGCATAATAGAGCTTCTTGAAAATACCTGTGCTGTTCTGAAATAAGCGTTGGTAATATTTGTGTTCCACATTATGGATGCGGACAAACTTTCTTCTCTTGGCAAAGCGGGGGTCATTCAACAGCCAGGTACAATGTACACCTTCCATCAAGATGGGGTAATCATCTTCCAGCAAACGGTTGAGTAATCCCTCATGTTTTCTGCTGGCAACAATATAGGGTACGGAAGTAGAGAAGCCTTTATGTCCTTCCTGTCTTTCGTAGTAGTTTACCGAGGCGCAGTATTTTTTGAGGATGGGCTGCTGGCCGCGACCATAATCGAAACAATGCAGGTGAATTTGAACACCCTGTGCCTGTAAGGAGGGTAGTTTCCAGAACAGGTCCACCACACCACCGTAGTCAACGGGGAAGGGAACGTTCAGGGCAATAATGTGCAGATGCTTTTCCAAAATAGTTGTCCTTAGGGCCTGGCCGGGAAGAGGTTTTGATAGAACTGGAGTAAGGTTGCCGATTCGGCTTCCCAGTTCAGGATCTCTCTGGCCTGCAGTGCGTTCGACTGCAGCTCAGCATACAAAACAGGATCATTCAATAATTTGTTCACGGCCTTGGCAATCGTGGCCGGTTCGGTATTGCTGATGGTAAGGGCAAATCGGTGGTCGTTGTTGATGGATTTGTAGACAGGGAAGTTGACGCAGACCTGTGGAATACCTGCCATCATGTAATCAAAGAATCGGTTGGCGAGGGAATATTCCTGGTTCAATCCCGTCTTTTCGAACAATGTTAATCCTAAACTAGATTGTGAGGTAATATTTTTAAGTAATTCTGGATCAATAGATTGAAATATTTTTATTTTATCTTCTAATTGATAGTCTTTTACAAGCTGCTTAAGCTCCTGTTCAAAATTACCCTTGCCGTAAATATGCAATTCGGCATCTATGCCGCGCATGGCGGGGACCAGTTGTTCGAAGCAGCGGCCCTCGTTAATGGCACCTTGGTAGAGGATGAAACGGGGCTCTGCAGGCTTGGGTAGCTCGGTTCTTTTTAGCGGCATGTTACGGATAACAGCATAGTCTACACCGTAAGCGGTCTGGAAATAATCCCGAATAAAGCCGTTCACGGTATAGCCGTGTTGGAAACGGGGCACAAAAAACCGCTCGATCATCTTCCAGAAACGATGGATGCGCGGGCGGGTAACCACTTCTTTCTGCTCAGTAAAGAGCTCATGCGCATCGTAGATGCGGATGTTTTTTTGCAGCTTGGATACCAGCCATACGGGCAGTATGGTATCAAGATCAATGGCGCAGATGGCATCTGCATCTAATTTCTTAAGTAGTTGAAAGAGTTTCCAGTTGTAACTGGCATACATCCGCCAGCCTTTTTGGGCTCTAACCGGTAGCCGAATCTCTTGCCAGGGTCTTGGTTTCAGTGGGGGCGAATTAGGGCTTTCCCTGCCGATGAGGGTAACGGCATAACCTGCGGCAGATAGCGTACCGCAAATGCGTTGCATACGCTGATCAAAGTTCAGGTCATTGGTTACACAGAACACCAATTGCTTTCTCATGAGCATGTTGCAAAATAAGACAGGTCAATCAAATGTAAATAGCGGTATTAGCATTCCTTTATTAGTTCAATTAAGATTTGCAAGTATTTATTAATCAATATTTTAAAAAATATTAAATGAAGTTTTGCATCACGAAAAATCAACACTTCGCCTAAACCTTGATTTTTTCGCACTACTTGTCCACAAGCGCCTGTGGGCATTGGCTTTTTTGGTGCATTTCTGTTATGTTCGCAGTTGACAAAAAAGTTTGCTGAAGTGAGATTAAAACAATTAGAAATCAAGGGGTTCAAGAGCTTTGCCGACAAAACAATTGTCAACTTCGACGAGGGTATTACCGGTATCATTGGTCCCAACGGATGTGGTAAGAGCAATATCGTGGATTCCATCCGCTGGGTTATTGGTGAGCAGAAGATCTCCGCCCTGCGAAGTGAAAACCTCGAAGCCCTGGTCTTCAACGGTAGTAAAACCAGAAGTGCCAGCGGTCTGGCTGAAGTAAGCCTCACCTTCGAGAATACCAAGAACCTCCTGCCAACAGAATTCAGCACGGTAACCATCACCCGCCGCTTCTACAAGAATGGCGAAAGTGAATACCGTTTGAACGATGTGCAATGCCGTTTGAAAGATATCCATAACCTCTTCCTTGATACTGGTGTGTCAACCGATAGCTACGCCATCATCGAATTGGGTATGGTGGATGATATCATCAAGGATAAGGAAAATAGCCGCCGCCGCATGTTGGAACAGGCTGCCGGTATTTCCATCTACAAAACCAGAAAGAAAGAAGCGAAGAACAAACTCGATGCGACAGAGCAGGACTTGAATCGTATCGAAGACTTATTGTTCGAAATCAATAACCAGCTCAAGGCTTTGGAGAACCAAGCCAAGAAAGCGGAGAAGTACTACGAGATCAAGAAAGACTACAAGGAGATTTCCGTAGAACTCGCCAAAGCAGCTTTGGAAGGTTTCAACATCACCTACAAAGAACTGAATGAGCAGCAGGAGCTGGAAGTGAACAAGCGTGTGCAGCTGGAAGCGGAGATCGCAACCGAAGAGGCTGGCATCGAGCAGGAGAAAGTAGGCTTTATCGAAAAAGAGCGTGCCCTCCAATCCATGCAGCACGAGTTCAATGACTTGGTACAGGAACTGCGTACCAAGGAAAACGAAAAGAACCTAGCCAATCAGAAACTGCATTACCTGAAGGAGAAGGAAACCAACCTGAAGGACTTCTTGTACAAGGCAGAAGGTCAGCTCAAGGGTATTGAAGATTCGATTGTTTTCAGTCAGCAGCAAATCACCGACGAAGAATCCAAGTTGCAAGAATTGCAATCACAGTTGGATACGGTGAAAATGGAAGTGGAAGACAAGCGCCGTGTGTTTGATGAAAAGCGTGGAGCGGTGGATCAACTGCGTGGTAGTTATCAGCAGATCCAGCGCAACCAGTTTGATGCAGAAAAGAAAGTGGCGGTTGCGGATACTTCTATCCAAAACCTGCAGCGTGCCCATGCACAGCAAACCGAAGAACAGCATAATCGCGAAGCCCAGTTACAGCAACTAAGCAACGAACTGGAAGAGAAAGAAGCATTGTTGGAAACGCGTCGCATTGATCTGCAGCAATTGCAGGATCAACACGAGCGTACCAAGGAACAAATACTGGAAGCGCAATCGCAACTGGAAGGATTGCGCAACCAATTGGCAGAAGAAAACCGTAAGCTGGATGCCAAGCGCAACGAACACGATCTGCTCAAGAGCCTGATCGATTCGATGGAAGGCTATCCTGAAAGCGTGAAGTTCTTGCATAAGAATCCGGAGTGGAACCACACTGCGCCAATTTTGTCGGATATCATCTATGTAAAAGAAGCGTATCGCGCAGCCGTAGAAAACGTGCTGGAGCCATACCTGAACTATTATGTAGTGAATAACCTGCAGGAAGGTTTGCAAGCCATCCACCTCTTGGATGCACACAAAAAAGGTAAGGCCAATTTCTTCCTGCTGGATAAACTGAATGAGAACACCCATCAAACCCACCAGCCGGAAGGCACTGTGGCAGCAATGGAAGTAATAGAAGTAGATGCGCAATACCGTAAGCTGGCCGAATACCTGCTGGGCAATGTGTACATCGCTGAAACAGAAGCGGCCATTGAGAACAGCAATGGTGCTGTGGTGCTGGAGAAGAGCGGCAAGTTTGTTAAAGGTAAATACACGCTCACCGGTGGTAGTGTTGGTTTGTTTGAAGGAAAGAAAATCGGTCGCGCCAAGAACTTAGAAAAACTCATTGAAGAAATCACTGCACAGGAAGCAGTAGTGAATGCGTTGAAAGCAGATATTCAACTGCGCCATAATGAAGTAATTGCCTACAATGAGCAATTGAAAGAGCATGCGATTCGTCAGACACAAGACGAGATCAACCAGCTCACGAATCAGGTATTTGCTACCAGAAACAAAATGGAAAACCTGCAGGCTGCACAGCAAAACGGTGTACAGCGTTTGCAGGATTTGGAACATCGTTTACAGGATGAGCAGGATGCCATTGCGGAAACCCGCGATCTGCTGGCGCAACTAAATGAGCAATTGGGCAATACGGCAGAAGAAATGCGTTTGGTAGAGCAGGATTATCAACTCGCTGAACAGGATTACAATGCAGCTACTGCTCAGTTCAATGAAGGTAATCTCCAGTTAACGCGTCAGCAAAGTAAGATTACGGCTACACGCCAGGAACTGGAGTTCAAGCAAAACCAGTTGAATGATTTGCGCAACCAGGTTGAAAGTAATTCTGCGCAGTTAACAGAAGCGGTGAGCAGCATCGAAGAAAGTCAGCAGGCACTCGCCAACAGCGAAGACAGTTTGCTGGAACTGATGCGAAAGAAGCAGGCAGAAGAACTGAAGTTGAACGAAGCTGATCAGGCTTACTATAATCTCCGTAATGCTTTGCAGGAAAAAGAAAGCAGTCTGCGTTTGAAAGTGAAGAGTAAGGAAATGGTGGAGCATCTGCTGGGAGAGATCAAAGACAAACTCAATGACCTGAAACTGCAGTTGGCTGGTATGAAGGAAAGACTGAATGTGGAATTCCGCATTGAATTGGATGATATCCTCGATCAGCCCAGAACAACTGAAACACCGCTCGAAGATTTGCAGGCTTCAGCCGACAGGATGAAAAAGCGTCTAGAAAACATTGGTGAAGTGAACCCTACGGCCATTGAAGCATTCCAGGAAATGAAAAAGCGTTACGAGTTTATTCTGGAGCAGAAAAATGACTTGGTGAATGCCAAGGAAAGTCTGATGCAAACCATCATGGAAGTGGAAGCAACTGCCAACCAGCAATTCCTCGAAACCTTTAATCAGGTGCGCGAGAATTTCCAGAAAGTCTTCAAAGCCCTGTTTACTGAAGAAGATACGGCTGATTTGATCCTCGAGAACCCGGATAATCTGGCTGAAACAGGTATTGATATTGTGGCCAAACCCAAGGGTAAGCGTCCATCATCGATCACGCAGTTGAGTGGTGGTGAGAAGACCCTGACTGCAACAGCATTGTTGTTCTCTATCTACCTGATCAAGCCCGCACCTTTCTGTATTCTGGATGAAGTGGATGCCCCGCTGGATGATGCCAACGTGGGTAAGTTCACCAACATGATCAAGCAATTCAGCGAGAACTCACAGTTCATCATTGTTACCCACAACAAGATGACGATGAGTACCGTGGACGTGATTTATGGGGTAACCATGCAGGAGCCAGGTGTAAGTAAACTAGTGCCGGTTGACTTCCGTGCTTTAAGTTAAAAGGGAGTAAGTACTTGATAACGAACGGGTTGCTTTGAAAACAAGCAGCCCGTTTTTTGTTGCCTCTGCTTCTGTGAAACTGCTGCTTTCACAGTACCTTTGCGGCCTTGTTATGAAGTACGAAAAAGAGATCAACAGACGGAAAACCTTCGCCATCATTTCTCACCCGGATGCCGGTAAAACCACTTTGACAGAAAAGTTCCTGTTGTTTGGTGGTGCCATTCAAACGGCCGGTGCGGTTAAGAGCAATAAAATCAAGAAACACGCCACGAGCGATTTCATGGAAATTGAACGCCAGCGTGGTATCTCAGTTGCTACATCGGTGATGAGTTTCGAATACAACAATATCCTCATCAACCTGCTGGATACACCCGGTCACAAAGACTTCGCAGAAGATACCTATCGTACTCTCACCGCAGTGGACAGTGTTATCCTAGTAGTGGATAGTGTGAATGGTGTGGAAGAGCAGACGAGAAGATTGATGGAAGTCTGCCGCATGCGCGATACACCGGTGATTGTATTCATCAACAAGATGGATCGTGATGGTAAGAACCGTTTTGATCTGCTGGAAGAAATAGAAAAAGAACTGAAGATATCCCTGCATCCCATGACCTGGCCGATTAATAGCGGTAAGGATTTCAAGGGTGTTTATGATATTCATAATAAGAGTCTCGTACTCTTCACTGCAAACACCAAGGCAAACGATGAAGATGTAGTGGCCATTGGTGATATCAATGACCAACTGCTTGATCAAAAAATTGGTGATACCGATGCGCGCATTTTAAGAGAAGATGTGGAGTTGGTAGAAGCCGTGCATGGTGAATTGGATGAAGAAGATTATTTGAATGGTCAGGTAGCGCCTGTATTCTTCGGTAGTGCCATCAATAACTTTGGTGTGAAGGAAATGCTGGATACGTTTATCCGCATTGCACCTGTTCCACGCAGCAGGCCAACCACTGCACGTATGTTGGGGGTGGGTGAAGATAAGTTCAGCGGATTCATTTTCAAGATACACGCCAACCTTGATCCCAAGCACCGCGACCGTATTGCTTTTATGCGTGTATGCAGCGGTAGGTTTGAACGCAATAAATATTATCACCACGTTCGCTTAGATAAAGACATTCGTTTCAGCAACCCATACTCCTTCATGGCCAGAAGCAAGGACGTGATTGAAGATGCCTTCCCTGGCGATGTGGTGGGTTTGTTTGATACAGGTAATTTCAAGATTGGTGATACATTAACTGAAGGAGAGAACTTCTATTTCACCGGTATTCCATCATTCTCGCCAGAGATCTTTAAAGAGTTGGTGAACAGAGATCCGATGAAGACCAAACAATTGGAGAAGGGTATTAGTCAGCTCACCGATGAAGGTGTGGCACAGCTTTTCACGCAGTTTGGTGGTAATAAAAAAATCATTGGTTGTGTGGGTGAACTACAGTTTGAAGTAATCCAATATCGTTTGTTACAGGAATATGGTGCAGCTTGTGAATTCAGAACATTACCGTTTTACAAAGCTTGTTGGTTAACCAGTAAGAATGAACAAAAGCTGGAAGAGTTTCTGCGTTTCAAGCAACAGAATTCAGGAGAGGACAAAGATGGTCACCCTGTTTATCTGGCGCAGAGCGAATGGTTCCTGAATACTGAGATCAGCAACAATCCCGATATCGAGTTTCACTTTACTAGTGAGATTCATAAATAAGCAGCATGAAAGCAAGAACACTGAAGAAAGATAAGGTCAATATCATTACACTGGGTTGCAGTAAAAACCTGGTGGATAGTGAAGTGCTGAGTGGTCAGCTTGCGGCCAATGATATTGCCGTTGTGCATGAGAACAAAAAACTCGATCACAATATTGTGGTGGTGAATACCTGCGGCTTTATTGATAAGGCCAAGGAAGAAAGTGTGAACACGATTCTGGATCAGGTTGAGTTGAAGCGCAGAGGGAAGTTGGATAAAGTGTATGTGACGGGTTGTTTGAGTGAGCGCTATCGTGGTGATCTGGAAAAAGAGATTCCCGAAGTAGATGCTTGGTTTGGCACCATGGAACTGCCTTTGATGCTGAAGCAGTTTGAAGCAGATTATAAAAGTGAATTGCTGGGTGAACGTTTATTAAGTACACCACAGCATTATGCTTATTTAAAAATTAGTGAGGGTTGTAACAGAACTTGTGCGTTTTGTGCCATTCCATTGATGCGTGGCCAGCACGTGAGTAAGCCTATTGAGCAATTAGTGGCTGAAGCAGAAGCATTGGTGAAGCGTGGTGTGAAGGAAGTGATGCTGATTGCACAGGAGTTGACATATTATGGTCTGGATATTTATAAGAAGCGCGAATTACCCAGACTCTTGGACGCTTTGGCCAAGGTAGAAGGACTGGAATGGATTCGTTTGCATTATGCATATCCTAGCAAGTTTCCGATTGAGATCATTGATGCAATCAATGCACATCCGAATATTTGTAATTACCTAGATATGCCTTTGCAGCATGCTAGCAACAACATGCTGAAGGCGATGAAGCGCCAGATCACGAGGGAAGAAATGACGGAGCTGATCAATCAGATTCGCGAGAAGATTCCGGGTATTTGTTTACGTACTACCTTGATTGCGGGCTTCCCCGGCGAAACACAAGAAGATGTGGAAGAGTTGAAAGAATTTTTGCGTCTCCATCGCTTTGATCGTGTGGGTATTTTCACTTACTCGCATGAAGAGAACACTTCGGCATACGATTTGGTAGATGATGTACCAGCAGACGAGAAGCAGCGTCGTGCGCAGGAGATCATGGAAGTGCAGCAGGAGATCAGCTACGAGAAGAATCAGGAAAAAATTGGTCAGACTTTTAAAGTGTTGATTGATAAAAAAGAAGCTGGACGTTATTTAGGTAGAACAGAGTTTGATAGTGTGGAAGTAGACAATGAAGTGGTGATTCATTCCAGTAAGAAATTGCAGATAGGTGAATTCTATAACGTCAAGATCACCAAGGCCTACGATTACGATCTGGAAGGTGAAGTAGTATGGTAAGCGGTTTGTGCAGCCAAACAAAAAGCTGTTAATTCGTTGTTGATAAAGCTTGTTAGATGGAAGTGAACTGTACCTATATTCCTTATGCCGACACAGGATATTTTTCTACCCTGGTACAGGACTACCTGAGCAATGCTGAAGGTTTACGGCCATTCTATCGTTTTCGTCCCGATGATGCGGGCATTCGTGCTTCCATTGCACAACGCAATCAGTTTTCTACAAACCGTGCATTATTGGTAGAAGCATTACAAGCGCAATACGCAGGTAAGACGATGTCTGCGAAACAAGCCGCGCATCTGGATGCTTTGTTAAAGGACTATACCTATACCGTTACGACTGCACACCAGCCGAATATTTTTACTGGTCCCTTATACTTTATTTACAAGATCATTCATGCCATTAAGTTGGCAGATGAACTTTCGACCGAAATGCCTGATCAGCATTTTGTACCAGTCTATTACATGGGCAGTGAAGATGCGGATTTGGATGAGCTGGGTTATATCAAATTACAAGGGCATACGCATCGCTGGGAGACTAAGCAAACAGGTGCGGTAGGTAGGATGTTGGTGGACAATGCTTTTCTGCAATTGATAGAAGCCGTGTACGGACAAATTGGTGTGTTATCAAATGGTCCGGCATTGGCTGAGCTGTTTCGTAATTGTTATACAAAAGGCAGAAGCATACAAGAAGCAACATTCGATTTGGTGCATCAACTCTTTGCTGAATTTGGTCTGCTAGTGGTGATACCGGATAGTCGTGTATTGAAAGCGGCGTTTATTCCGGTGATTGAAAAAGAATTAACCACCAGATTCTCTCATGCTGCTGTAGAAAAAACAGCTGCTGCATTAGCCAAGCAGTACAAAGTGCAGGCAAGTGGTAGAGAAATCAATTTGTTTTACCTGATTGATAACCACCGCGAACGCATTGAAGCAGATGGAGATGATTTTGTGGTACAGGCTTTGAATCTGCGTTTCACCAAAGCGGCCATGCTGGAAGAAGTGCGCACTTATCCCGAGCGGTTTAGTCCGAACGTGATTTTGCGTGGTGTTTTTCAGGAAACCATTTTACCCAATATTGCTTTTATTGGTGGAGGGGGTGAACTAGCTTATTGGTTAGAATTAGAACAGGTGTTTGCCAAAGCGGAAGTGCCTTATCCGGTATTGATTTTGCGCAACTCCTTCTTGCTGATGGAAAAAGCACAGCACGAAAAACTGCAGTTGCTTGATTTGTCGATTAAAGATATATTCCAGCATACAGATGCCATCATGCAGCAAATGGTGCGTAAGCAATCAGCCAATCAGTTAAGTCTGGATAGAGAGAAGCAATCATTAGAAGCTTTCTATGCACAGTTGGCTGAGATAAGTGGCAAGATTGATGCCACCCTGGTGCCACACACAGCTGCATTGAAAGAGAAAGCCATGCACAAGCTGGAAGGTTTGGAGAAGAAACTGTTTAGAGCAGAGAAGCGGAAATATGCAGATCAGCAGCGACAAATTGCTCAGTTGCGTGCGCATGTATTCCCTGGCGATAGTTTACAAGAGCGTGCCGAAAATTTTTCTATCTATTATTCAACCTTTGGTGTTGAATTTCTACAAAAGTTGTATCATGCATCACGAGGTACAGAACAGCAGTTCTGTATCGTGCAATTATGAGACTACTGATTTTACTGATTCTACAGTGTTTAGTGGTGATTGTATCTGCACAGAAGACCTCCCCCCAGTCAGATTGTGTATTCAAACAAACCATGCCGCCTGAGAGGTTGCTCACAGCATACCCATTTCAAGGTGCTGCTGGCGTGCGTTTGGTGAGTTATGAAAAACTAGAAAATACAGGCACAGAGAAGTTTAAGATATTCCGTATTGCAAGTCTGATTAAAGAGTTTCATACAGTTCGTAATGGCGAATTTCATTTGGATAGCTTGCGTATTGATACGGCCGACTGGCGTAGAACTTATTGGTTGAATGCAACAGAGCAGTTGAATCTGGCCAAGCTATTGTTCTACATCACGCCAACCAAAAAGAAGATTACAGAAGTACCTTGCTTTGAACCCAAGCAGGCCATCTTGTTTTATGATGCCAAGGGTAAGATTGTCTCTATCCTAGAATTGAGCTTTGCTTGTAAAGCCATTAAGCTGCATCCGGCGGGTTGGATGAATGAACAGTTTTGCAACGGCAAATGGACTGAGTTGGAAAAGTTTTTCCGGCAGTTTGGTTTCTCGGAATGGTTTGAGGCGGAGGAGTAGTTTTTCCTTTATAAATTTAGTTATTCATTTAACTAATGATAGTTTGATTCCATGTATTATAGAATTGCTGAATCATTGGATAAGAAAATAATTGGTACTATTTGGCCTCAAACTAAGGACACCATTTATCCTATTCATATTGATGATCCCAGATTTATCAAGTTTTATTTTCTTCGACCGTTAGACGAGAAAACTGTTGCTGCTATACCCGTTATAAAAAGTAGCGCTAAGCTCACCGATTTGCTTTCCGCACTTAATAATGGAACCAGCTTTAGGCTTACCATTAGCGATAAGCTAAAACAAATACTTGAGCCCTATGTTGATGGTAGCTTAGAGTTTTTTCCTATTACTATACAGCATAAAGGTTTGAATAAACAAGGATACTGGCTGACTAACATTTTATCAGTAGATAATGAGGAGTGCCTTGATTATAGTTTATCTGAAATAACCGAGGAGAGAGCAAGTCCTAAGTATAACAAAAGGTTGGTTTACTTTGAGAGCCACATAGACTTTGTTGAAGCTGTAACGAAGCGGGTACCCGGTGAAAATATTTTTGGAATAACAAAACCTGTAATAAAAAAAGGTATAGCAAAAGATATCATTGTATTACGTTATGTTAGTGCAGGAGGACTTTCATTTTACGTATCAGAGAAATTAAAAGAGATGATACAAGCTTCAGGATGTACTGGAATCGTCTTTCATCCAATTGAACAGGCTGAATAAGCTTTTGAATCCTATTGCTGATTATTTTCCAATATGCCAGTAACCTCTTCTTTCAGTATTGGTAAGTACTTAATAACAATACTCCAAATGATTTCTTCTGAGATGCTATCGTATCCGTGAATAATTCTGTTTCTAGTATCAACTATTTTTCTAGAATTGGATATTCCTATGTTAGGTTCTTTTTCAAGAACTCTTTTCAACGCTTCTCCAATGATTTCCAGATTGCGTTCAATAGCTCTGCGCGTTTTCAAGTCCTGCTGAAATGCCAGAAAGGTTTTACTAGTATCTGTGAAAAACGAATCAATTTCTTCAATTGATTGATTAATATCATACAGCCATGTATAGACCTCAATTGACATAAAGCAATTGCTTATTCTCTTCGATTGAATGTAGGAGATAAGGGTTTCTTAAAGCTTGTTCTTCAAGTAAATCTACTTTCCGGTTAAACAACTTCTCCAGCGATGATTTTAAGTCGTAATAATTATCTGCGTACGCTGTAGACTCCAGTGGGTGAAATAACACAAGCAAGTCTATGTCGCTGTCAGCTTTGAATTCGTCAGACAGAACTGAACCAAATGCATACAAGTGCTTCACCTTATGTGCCGCACATAAAGTGGCAATGGAATGAATATGTTGCTGCATTGGGAACATATCCAAAACTACAATTTCTATTGGAAATGACTATTCGAAAGGATCAATCATCAAACCCATTCGGCCATTGGCCTTTGAGTTTATCGGCTTTGGCAATCACTTCATCCTGCATTTGTTGTTTGTAGGCAGCCATCGCTTCCGCCACTTTTGCATCGGCTGTGCCAATGATTTGTGCAGCTAATAAACCCGCATTCTTGGCCGCATTCAATGCTACCGTAGCCACGGGAACACCATTGGGCATTTGTAAAATGGAGAGTACAGAATCCCAGCCATCAATGGAGTTGGAAGATTTAACCGGTACACCAATCACAGGCAAAGTGGTCATGCTAGCTACCATTCCGGGTAAATGTGCGGCACCACCTGCTCCGGCGATGATCACTTTCAATCCGCGTGAAGCTGCACTGCCTGCATAATCGGCCATGCGTTGTGGTGTTCTGTGCGCAGATACTACGGTCAATTCAAATGGAATAGAGAACTGTTGCAAGATATCTGCAGCTGCCTGCATAACCGGCAGATCGCTATCGCTGCCCATGATAATACCAACCAATGCTGTTGCCATGTGTGTGGGTTATGCCGCAAGATAAACTTTTTCAACGGCTAAAAAGGAACCCGATAGCCGCTGATGCTGCGTACCAAGGGTGCTGCTTTTAAATCCGTAAAGCGAATACGGATTTGTTTGGCCTCTGTTAATGGAAAGCGCAGGATTTTTTTTCTGCCCATGGTTGTCGCAGTTGCCAGTGTTTCGTACTGCTTACCATTCCAGTTTTCTACTACAAAGCCGCCGATACGCTGACCGAAGTTGAGGAACTCTTCCAGCACCAAACAATTGAGATCGGTGGTCTCAGTAAATTGAATTAGCAAGGAAGGATTCTTGCCATTGCCTATCCAGTATGTCTGCGCATTGCCATCATTTAAACTCATGACTGGTTTGTTCATCTGGTCTTTGATGGCGGCTTTACTCAGCAGGTTATTGGCAAATGCTTTATCGCGCATGAGTCTGAACTGCATGAGGGCAGCGGAATCAATAGGGTGGATGAGTCCGTTTCTATCGGGCGGTACATTCAGCAATAAATTGCCTCCATTGCCCACAGATTTGGTGTAGAGCTCAAATAGCTGCGGTGCTGTTTTTACTTTGCTATCTTCTTCCGGCCTATAAAACCAACCTGGACGAATGGATACATCTGCTTCGGCTGGTATCCAGTGCTGTCCGTTTCTGTTACCACTATTCAATGTGTCGTTTGGTGGTGCACCTTCGCCGCGTTTGAAACCTGCTGTATCCAATAAGTTCCAATTGGTATTGCCAATGATACCGTTTTCATTGCCACACCAACGAACAGATGGGCCAATATCACTGAAGATGATGAGGTTGGGCTGCAGTTGAAAAGCGACTTTCTCAAAACGATTGAAATCATATACCTGCTTCTTGCCATTGGGGCCTTCGCCATTGGCGCCATCCCACCAGAGCTCAAAGAAAGGACCATAGTTTTGAAACAACTCTTTCATCATGTTGATGAATACATCATTGTATGCCGGTGTACCATAAGAAGGATGGTTTCGATCCCATGGAGAAATATAGACACCCATCTCAATGCCGATTTCCTTGCAAGCATCTGCCAACTCGCGCAGCACATCACCCTTGCCATTTTTCCATTTGCTTTCGCGAACAGTGTGTTTGCTGTATTTGCTAGGCCACAAACAAAATCCATCGTGGTGTTTGGCGGTAATGATGATGCCCTTGGCGCCAGCCTGTTTGGCAATGCGTGCCCATTGTTTACAATCGAGATTGGCAGGATTGAATTCATCCGGATTTTCTTTGCCCTCGCCCCATTCTTTGCCTGTGAAGGTATTCGGACCAAAATGCATGAATAGATAGAACTCTTTTTCATGCCAAGCTAGTTGTGTAGCATTAGGGATTGGTCCAAACACTTTTGGTGCTTGCGCCAAACTAAATAGCGGAAAGCAAAGCAGTATCAGGATTTGTTTTATCACTGCAATTGTCTTTTGTAAAGTTGAATGGTGTTTTCAAAACCTAAATAGAGTGCATCGCAAATCAATGCATGGCCGATGCTCACTTCATCCAACCAAGGAATGTGCTGACGGAAAAAGCGGAGGTTCTGCAAATCCAGATCATGGCCTGCATTTAAGCCAAGTCCCAACTCACGTGCAGTTTCTGCAGCAGCTACATAAGGTGCAATGGCTTTTTCTTTTTCGCCTGCGGCGAATTGCTTCGCATAGCTTTCTGTGTATAGTTCAATACGGTCGGTCCCGGTTTCAGCAGCGCCTTTCACCATCTCCACAATTGGGTCTACAAAAATGCTTACGCGAATACCGGCTTGTTTAAAAATCGCGATTGTTTCACGGAGATAGTCGCGGTGGGTAATGGTATCCCAGCCATGATCGCTAGTGAGCTGGTTTAAAGCATCGGGCACCAGCGTTACCTGATGCGGTTTGGTCTCCAGCACTAAGTCGATAAACTTCTGCTCTCGGCAATTACCTTCTATATTAAATTCAGTAGTGATAATGGGTTTAATGCCGCGCACATCCGCATAGCGGATATGGCGCTCATCAGGGCGGGGGTGTACGGTGATGCCATCTGCGCCGAATTGTTGCGCATCGATGGCCGATTTTACGACGTCGGGATTATTGCCCCCACGGCTGTTGCGGAGTGTCGCAATTTTATTGATGTTAACACTTAGCTTTGTCATGCGTCAAAAGTACCGATTGTTGTGCAGCAACAATCAGCCACCAATCCTGTTATAGTTACATGCATTACGCCTCACTGGAAGAATGTATCATCGACCTGGAAAAAAACGGTCACCTCGTTCGTATCAAAGAGCAAGTAGATCCTCATTTGGAAATGGCTGCCATACATCTTCGGGTGTACGAAGCAGGCGGTCCGGCATTGTTGTTTGAGAACGTCAAAGGCAGCCGATTCCGCGCTGCGTCTAACCTTTTTGGTACGTTGGATCGTAGCAGGTTTATGTTCCGCAAAACATTTGATCTGGTGCAGCAGCTGATCCGCCTGAAAGGCGATCCCATGCAGGCACTCAAGCATCCTTTCAGCAACCTGCGTGTGGGTTTGGCGGCTACCAAAGCTTTGCCCTTGAAGAATCCGATGCGCAAGCCCGTGATGCATGAAGCCATCCGCATCAGCGATCTGCCTTTGATTCAACACTGGCCCATGGATGGCGGTGCTTTTGTAACCTTGCCACAAGTCTATACAGAAGATATTGAAGCGCCCGGTATCATGAAAGCCAATCTGGGCATGTATCGCATTCAGTTAACGGGTAATGAGTATATAACGGATAAAGAGATTGGTTTGCATTACCAATTGCACAGAGGTATTGGTATTCACCAGACCAAGGCGAACAAGCGCGGACTCCCTTTGAAAGTGAGTTGTTTTGTGGGCGGACCACCATCGCATACATTATCAGCCGTTATGCCCTTGCCTGAAGGCATCAGTGAAATGACTTTCGCGGGTGTACTGGGTGGCAGAAGATTCCGTTATACGTATGACAATGGTTTTTGTATCAGCACTGATGCTGATTTTGTGATCACGGGTGAAGTCTATCCGGGTGAAAACAAACCTGAAGGTCCATTTGGTGATCACCTCGGTTATTATAGTTTAACGCATCCTTTCCCATTGATGCGTGTACATAAAGTGTACGCACGTAAAAATGCCATCTGGCCATTCACAGTAGTGGGCAGACCGCCACAAGAAGACACTAGTTTCGGTGCCTTGATTCATGAATTAACAGGCGATGCCATTCCGCAGGAAATACCAGGTGTAAAAGAAGTGCACGCAGTAGATGCTGCTGGTGTGCATCCTTTGCTCTTGGCCATCGGTAGTGAACGTTACACGCCATACATGCCTACTAAGCAGCCGGCAGAGTTGTTGACGATTGCTAACCATATTTTAGGAACGGGACAGTTAAGTCTAGCGAAGTTTTTATTCATCACTGCAGACGATACAAAGCAGTTGCATACACATGATGTTCGCGCTTACATGCAGTTTGTGTTTGAGCGTATCAACTGGCAGCGCGATGTACATTTTTATACCAATACCACCATTGATACATTAGATTATTCCGGTACTGGTTTAAACAGTGGTAGCAAAGTGGTATTTGCTGCTTACGGTGAACCACAAAGAACCTTGTGTACCGAAGTGCCAAGCGTGTTACAGGGATTGAAAGGTTTTGGTAAAGCGACTTTAGCAATGACTGGTGTGGTGGCATTAGGCACGCCTGCATTTACCTTACAAGCCAAAGCAGCAGCAGAAGCTGCTATGTTGGATCAGCAGTTAGAAGATAGAGCAGATGAGCTGAAAGGTGTTGCCATGATCGTGCTCTGTGATGATCCTGATTTTGTAGCCGATAAATTGAATAACTATTTGTGGGTGACCTATACAAGATGTAATCCATCACATGATATCTATGGTATCAACCCGATTACGGTCCACAAGCATTGGGGTTGCGATGGGCCATTGGTGATTGATGCGCGCATCAAACCACATCATGCACCGCCTGTAGAAAAAGATCCAGCTGTAGAAAAACGTATTGATGCAATTTTTGCCAAAGGCGGAAGTCTGCACGGTGTGCTGAAATAGTTAGATCGCTACTTTCATCACCACTTTCTTAACCGTTGTCGATGTTTTGTCGATTAGATTAGGCATGTGTAAATCGGTAGGGAAAAAGATGGTGAACATGCCCGCAGTAACACGAATGAAATAGTCAGGTGCATCAGCTACCAGTAAATAATCTTTTTCAGCATCATATGCTTTGCTGATGGTTTGGTCTTGAAAAGCAGCAATCCCCATTTGTTCATTTCCCGAGACGATGTATTGCACATCAATATATTTTCGGTGTGCTTCCATTTGTTCTGTAGCAGGATCCACAGTGGCATATTCATTCACAATGGCCAGAAGGTTTTCTCCATCAATTTCATACCTACCTAATTCCATTTGTGTGAAATCTGTATTGCGCAAATAGTCCAATGCTTTCGTGATACCAGGGTGTAATGCATTGTATTTATCCGCTTGCGATAAATGATCTACTACCATAAACAATCTTTCTACAAATAAACAAAACCCCCGCAGTATTGCGGGGGTTTTTACTAGGGCCATAGTACGATAATCATACTCGCAACGATACAGCCCACAATGTGGTAGCCGCAATCAATTAAATACAAGACCAGCGGTTTGCGTTGATAGATGTAAGAAATACCAATACCCATGGCGCTAAAACAGCATCCGAAGAAGAGTCCTACTTTTAAAGCTCCACTGACACCAACAGCCGGTATCTTCTGTTGAATAATACCAAGTGCGACAACCGTAACAAACATCATCAGGAAACTGCCAATCATGGCAATGGGGAAAGTTTTTTTCAGCTCCGGATCGTCCATTTTCAGGCCTACGGCGTTTGCCCATGCATTAGAAAACAAGACCGGACTGTACCAAAGTGCGCCTACAGCAAAATAGGCAATGGCTGCAACTAGCAGGTGTAACCAGTTGAGGTTACCGAGTAATTCTTCCAGCATAGTATTGAGTTTTGGGGTGAAGGTTTGCTTTAAGTTCGGCAATTCCCCAAAATCTACCTAAGACGCTGCAAAAATTTAAGCTAGTTCAGGATTTCTTTCCAAGTATGATCTGCTAGTAATTGTACCGTTGCGATAAACTGCTTAAAAGGTCCGGCGCCGCCCCATTCATTCGGTGCTACCAGTGAGAGCATATGTGTGCCGTCCTGCTTTTCATACAGATGATAGGTATGACCAATCTGTGGTTTGAAGCGCAGCGTAGCTTCGTAAATCATGAGACTCAATTCCTTACGCTTGCGGATTTCCTGCGCCTGCTTAGCTAGTAATTCTATCTGCTGACGAATCTGGTCGAGCTGCATATTGGTTTGCTCTTCCATCGCCGTTAAGGCTTTGTGTTTGATCATCCCTTCTTTGGTAGGACGTATGGCCACACTGCCTACCGATGAAGCATAGGGCAGTACACTCAGCTGCTTATGGTAAATCTCGGTATTTAGAAAATTGCTGCCATCTTCTTTGATGCCATGATGGCTAACTTTTAGATACCCATTTGGCATGATCTCATGCCTCACTTCTAAAATGGTTTTTTCTGCTTTGATGAAGCGCATCAGCAGGGTAGAAGCATTCAGAATTTCTGATTGAATGGTATCAGCCATATCCTGATTCTCAAAAGGATGCAAAGCGCCATCAGGTTTCACGGTGTACTGGGTGTAGAAAGCTTCATTCTCGATGCTTACCCAGTTCATACTCACACTTAATGCATGTCCGTTCTCTACACTTTCAATTCGGTAATTACCACTTTTCGGTGCGAGTCCCTGTTCAAAATTGCATTTCTCGGGAAACAATTGCCAGCTGGCTAAAAAATTATATGCCTGTACCATAGTTGGATTGCATAATTACAATAAATGAGCTTTTTTGTTGCAATAAAAAAGGGCCCGAAGGCCCTTTTTACAGACTATTTAAGTAGTGAGATTATTTCACGTTCAGGTCAAACTGTAAATCGGCCCAATTCAGGGTGATGGTACCGTTGTTATTGGCTTTGAAAGTAAGCTTCTCAGTGAATGTGCCTTTTTTAGAAGGTACATCTACACGCAATACATCATCGGCAGGCTTATACTCATAAGCACCCCACTGGTTCCATTTTTTGTTCAGGATGATGGTCCAGTTATTGCCATTCCAAATGCTAAACAAGCCATATTTACCTGCTTTTACTGCCTTGCCCTCTACTGTTACATCCTTGCTGAACTCAATCCAGGTGGCTTCATTGGCACCAGTACGCCACACTTCACCCTGCTTGGGTTCCAGGTCCTTGCCAACAGTTCGGCCTTTCACAGAAGGTTGACTGTAGTCGATCGTAAGTGTTGCACCGCTGGCTAAAGTGGCTGTTGCTTGCGCGGGTGGACTAGGACGCTTGGATTTATCGGTTTGTGCACACATGGTGAGGCTACTGAAAGCTAGAACACCAGTTAGTAATACGGTCATGAACTTTTGCATGGTCATCTTTTTTAGGAGAAACAAGTTACGTCAATCAAGGTTCAGGGCAAGGTGAAATTTGGATGAATGGAAACTGACAGAAATCTCCTGTAAATATGATATTCCTCATTTTCCTTGGCAGTGAAGGCTGGTAACTTAACAGTATAATCTGAAGGCTTATGCCTGTCTTAACATCATTCACCCTTAAAATCTTTCCATATGGCAGAGTTTGATTCACTGCACGTGAAAAATATCGCGCTGCTCGGACACTCCGGCAGCGGTAAAACGACCCTTGCAGAAAGCATGTTATTTGAAGCTGGTCTGATTACCAGACGCGGCACAGTGGCAGAAAAAAATACAGTAGGCGATTATACGCCATTAGAACAGGAGCGTGGTAATACCATCTTCTCCAAACTCATGCACACCAAATGGCGTGGGTATAAAATCAATATTCTGGATACACCGGGCTTTGATGATTTTGCCGGTGAAGTTTTAACAGCGCTACGCGTAGCAGATACAGGTGTGATGGTATTGAATGCATCTGTAGGTGTGGAAGTAGGCACAGATATTATCTGGGAGTACACAGAGCAGTTTAAAACGCCGATGATTTTTGCGGTGAACCAACTTGATCATCCTACAGCCGATTTTGATAAAACCATTCGCGAAGCAAAAGCGCATTTCGGTGCGAATGTTACGGTGGTGCAATATCCTGTACAAACAGGCGATCAGTTTAATGCCATCATTGATGTACTCAATATGGTAATGTATGTATATCCGCCTGCTGGGGGTAAACCAGAGAAGCAAGCCATTCCTGCTACAGAGCAAGAGCATGCTATTAACCTGCATAAAGAGTTGATTGAAGCTATCGCCAGCAATGATGAAGGTTTGATGGAAAAATATTTCGATCAGGGTGAACTTAGTGAAGATGAAATGAAAACTGGTTTGCACCAATCCATGACCAAGCACGATTTATTCCCCGTGTTCTGCATCTCTGCAGAAAAAAATATGGGTGTAGGTCGTTTGATGGGTTATATCGATAATGTTTGTCCGCCTGCATCAGAAATGCCGCCACAAAAAACAGCAGAAGGTGCAAGCTTGCCTTGTGACCCTGCCGGACCAGTTTGTTTGTTTGTGTATAAAACAGTGTCAGAGCCACACGTAGGAGAATTGAGTTTCTTCAAAGTGTATTCAGGTACAGTGAAAGCCGGTATGGAATTGGTGAATGAAAACACAGGTGTAGCAGAGAAACTAACGCAGCTATTTGTTGTAGAAGGTAATAAGCGCATACCTGTTGAAGAATTGGTAGCAGGTGATATTGGCGCCACTTTGAAATTGCGCAATACGCATACGAACAACACACTTCACGAAAAAGGTAAGAACCTCGATTTGTTGCCCATCGTTTTCCCTGAGCCAAGATTGAGCATGGCCATTGAATGTGCGAAGAAGGGAGAAGAAGAAAAATTGGCTACTGCTTTGCACCAGTTCCGCGAAGAAGATCCAACGATTTTAGTAGAAGTCTCTGCTGAGTTGAAACAAACCATTCTGCATTGTCAGGGCGATATGCACTTGAATGTGATCAAATGGAAATTGGAGC